>Ga0316204_10010255_pt1 | contig 12139 bp, 11 predicted proteins | sample 6monrhotite_MG_2_FD_205661 | JGI IMG/M metagenome (GOLD analysis project Ga0316204, IMG submission 205661) | Microbial mat bacterial communities from mineral coupon in-situ incubated in ocean water Damariscotta River, Maine, United States -... | ecosystem: Environmental > Aquatic > Marine >...
TATTTAAACGTTTAATGGAAGCCTCTCCTTGGGTGGTACCGAGACACGAATTGGAGCTTAAGGTTTGGGGCGAGGAAATGCCTGACAGTGATTCCTTACGTGTACATATCCATGGATTAAGAACAACCATAGACAAACCTTTCGATAAATCATTAATACATACACGCCATGGAATAGGCTACCGCATAGCAGATCTGGATGAAGTTTCGTAATAGATTAAAATACAGAATTATTGTTGCATTTTTAGCACTCAGTACTTTACTGGGTGCTTTGTTTGCAGCCACTGCATTAACCATTCGTCAGAATCTAAGTACCAATTTAATTGGCGAATCGATTAAAAGTAATTTAGATGAATACATGGATAAATTTGCCGAGGATCCCAAAGGCACTCAAGGTGAACCCATTGCTTCGAATCCTAAAGGGCTTTTAACCTATCCAGAAAAATTAGCATTAGTATTGCCTTTAAGTTATGCAGATTTAGAAGATGGGATTCATGACCTTAATGAAAATGGGAAACAATTAAAAGTAGCAGTAAACAAACGACACATAGTCGATGGTAAAGAAGTGTGGGGCTATGTCATATTTGATGTAACAACTCCGCCGAACGAAAACCGTTTGGTGTATTCATCATTGGCAGGAGTCTTTGTTTTATTCACAATCATTGCTTATTTTTTGGCTATTATTGCTTCAAAAAAAATACTTAAACCATTAAGTTTATTGTCTTCAATGGTGAAAGAACAAGGCAAAAATCCACAACAATTGTCTCAACACTTTTCAAGCGATGAAGTGGGTCAACTGGCTCAAACATTAGATGATTATGCACTACAATTAACAGAGTTTGTTGACCGTGATAAAGAATTTAATGCAGATGTCAGTCATGAATTACGTACACCTCTAGCTATTATCACCAGTACAACTGAGCTTATATTGGCACAAGATGACATCAGCGAAAAAACCAAATTAAGATTAAGTAGGATTGAACGGGCTGTTAAACAATCTGCTGAATTGACAGAGACATTACTGTTGTTGGCCCGAAAAGAACAAAAAACAGACAAAGATTTAAAACGAACCCAAGTGGGTCAATTGATTAATGACATTGTTGATAATTTTACAGCTACGATTAAATTAAAAAAGCTGAATGTTGAAATTATTGAAGATGATTGGTTACAAGTTCAAGCTCCGGCAGCTGTAGTTTCAGTAGCACTAAGTAATTTAATTGGTAACGCGATTAAATATACACCTAAAGGAACCATTAAAATCATCTTAAAACAAGACAGGGTGGTTGTGATTGATCAAGGCTCAGGTGTGTCGGAAGAAGAATTGCCAAAACTGTTTGATAGACATTATCGGGGCGAGGCGGTGACAGCAAAAGGCTCTGGTTTAGGCCTTGCGATAGTCAAAAGGCTTTGTGAACTGTATAATTGGCAAGTTATCATACATAAAAATGATAACAGTGGATTAACAGCTGAATTAATATTTAGCCTTTAAAAAATAAAAAACACCTATACATACATACGAGAGCTTTGCATAACTCTCGATACTTATTTATTAATAACTACCAGAACATATAAACACAATGAAAATCAAACATCTACTAGCCCTCTGTTTAACATTTTTGGTTATTTCCAACGTAAACAGTCAAGTTGTTAATACACCAAAGCCACCTTCAATCAATGCTAACAGCTATATATTAATGGATTTTAATTCAGAAACATTGTTGGCAGAGTATGACATAAATAAACGTGTTGATCCTGCTAGTATTACTAAAATGATGACAGCATACGTGGTTTTCTCAGAATTAAAATCAGGCAATCTTAGCGAAAGCGACTTAGTGACAGTGAGTGAAAAAGCTTGGCGTACTGGCGGTTCGAAAATGTTTATTGAAGTGAATAAAAAGATTACTGTATCAGATTTACTCAAAGGCATGATTATCCAATCTGGCAACGATGCCTGTGTGGCATTGGCTGAGCACATTGCGGGAACTGAAGAAACTTTTGCAGATTTGATGAACCAACATGCGCAAAAATTGGGAATGGTAAATTCAAATTTTAAGAATTCAACAGGTTTGCCAGCAGAAGAACATCACATAACAGCTTTAGATGCGGCAAAACTAGCCAAAGCCATTATTGTTAGCTTTCCAAAATATTTTGAAACATTTTCAGAGAAAGAATTCACCTTTAATGAAATCACACAACACAATCGCAATACACTGCTTTGGAGAGACCCATCAGTTGACGGTTTTAAAACTGGCCATACAGAAGCAGCTGGTTATTGTCTTGTATCAACAGCAAAAAGAAATGGCATGAGATTGATTTCTGTCGTTATGGGAACAGAATCACAAAAAGCACGGGCTGACGAGTCGCAAAAACTGTTTAATTATGGTTTCAGGTTTTATGAAACAAATTTGGTCTATAAAGCCGCTGAAAAAAGGGTTAATCTCGAAGTGTGGAAAGGAGATGATGAAGACGTCGATTTAGGATTGGCAGATGACTTATTTATTACCATTCCAAGAGGACAATACAAAAATTTACAAGCCAAAGTTGATATGCCCAATTATGTGACTGCTCCAATTAAACGTGGACAAGCTGTTGGCACATTAAATATTATGCTAGATAACAAGACTGTGGCATCCAATCCATTGGTGGCATTAAAAAATGTAGAATCTGGAGGGTGGTGGACACGCACAACTGATTCTATGGGATTGTGGTTTAAATCTTTTGGTGACGATGATGAGTAGCAGAAAACCCCCTAAAAATATTACCACTATTATTAATGACCATGAAGAAAAACCTGAAGGTTTGACATTTCCTTGTGAGTATCCCATTAAAGCCATGGGAGTAAATACCAATAAATTTTTACAAGAAATGTTATTTATAGCACAAAAACACTGTCCTGATACTGGCGAACACCATGTGCGTACCAATCAAAGTAAAACTGGAAAATACCAGTCTGTCACCATTACGGTTCAAGTTGAATCTAGGACACATCTTGAGGGCCTTTATTTTGAAATTAAAAACCACATTGATGTAAAATGGACGCTATAACTGGCGCACCAATCAAGCTTAAATATTTAGGTCTTAGTGAATACGAACCCACATGGCGTGCCATGCAAAAATTCACTGATGACAGAGACAGTGATACCTTAGATGAATTGTGGATGGTTGAACACCCTCCAGTTTTTACCCAAGGTCAAGCTGGTAAACCAGAGCATATTCTGAATGCTGCTGATATTCCTATTATTCAGGTAGACCGAGGTGGACAAGTGACCTACCATGGACCTGGTCAAATTGTTATCTATCCATTGATAGATTTAAAACGCCATAAAATAGGCATAAAAGCACTGGTTAATGGCATTGAAGAAGCGTTAATTAGAACCATGGCTCATTATAATGTAATAGCCAATCGCAGAGAAAAAGCTCCTGGAGTCTATACCAACAACAAAAAAATAGCTTCTCTTGGATTGAGAGTACGTAAAGGCTGTACTTTTCATGGCTTGGCATTTAATATTCGCATGAATTTAGAACCATTTTCAAGAATTAACCCTTGTGGATATGCAGGACTTGAAGTCGCACAATTAAGTGAGCTAAATCCTGCTGTAGAAATGGCTGAAGTCCAAAATCAATTAATTAAACATTTATGTGAAGTTTTAAATTTCACCGAAAAAGAATAACATGACAGATTCAATACCACTGGCTATCGTTGCTGGAAAAAAACAATTAGGAGAAGACAAGACCAAACGCAACCGTGCTGGTTTTGATACATCGGCTCCAACTTTAAGGAAACCTGATTGGATTCGTGTTCGATTACCAGTTGGCAATGCTGTTGCAAAATTAAAGAAGAAAATCAGCAGTAATGCCTTGGTGACGGTTTGTGAAGAAGCTTCGTGTCCTAATATTCATGAATGCTTCAACAAAGGCACGGCCACTTTTATGATTTTAGGGGAGGTGTGTACACGCCGTTGTTCATTTTGTGATGTGGCCCATGGCAGGCCATTACCCGTTGATGTCAATGAACCAGCAAACTTAGCCAAAACCATTGCAGAAATGGGTTTGAAATATGTGGTGATAACATCAGTTGATCGCGATGATTTAAAAGATGGTGGTGCCCAACACTACGTCGATTGTATCAAAGCTGTCAGAGAAGCTTCTCCAGGTATAAAATTAGAGATATTAACCCCAGATTACCGTGGCAAAGGACGCATGGATGTGGCATTAGATATATTGGCCAAAGAATTGCCTGATGTATTTAACCACAATCTTGAAACGGTCCCACACCATTATAAGAGTGTTAGACCTGGTGCGGATTATCAATGGTCATTAACTTTATTAAAGCGCTTTAAAGAAAATCACCCAGAAATACTCACCAAATCAGGCATCATGGTAGGACTAGGTGAAACGTACGAACAAGTTCAAGAAACCTTAAGAGACTTAGCTGAACATAAGGTTGATATGATTACCATTGGTCAATATCTACAACCCACAAAACACCACCATCCTGTGATGTATTATTGGACCCCACAAGAGTTTAAAGACATAGAAGAGTATGGTTACTCATTAGGTTTTACTCATATAGCCAGTGGTCCATTGGTTCGTTCATCTTATTTTGCTGATCAATCTGCAGAAGAAGCAGGTCTTGATGAAATTTCAAAAATTATTCCAGACTAAAAATTCACATGAATAAAGTGGCTTTGTTTTTAAACGGTGAAAAGCCAAAGAACATTCCTGATTTGGAAAATTATGATTGGGTAGTCTGTACTGATGGGGCTTTTCATTTTTTGGCAGATATTCAAATTATTCCTGATTTGATAATAGGAGATTTTGATTCAATTGATGCACTTCCTCGTGATATTCCTCATCTACACACACCTGATCAAAATTTCACTGATTTTGAGAAGGCTTTGGTACACCTGATTAAAAAAGGATGTTCTTGTGTTGATGTGTATGCAGCCAATGGATTGGAACAAGACCATTTTTTAGGAAATCTAACCACGGCTTTAAAGTTCAAGAAGAAAATCAAAATTGTATTTTTTGATGACAATCAAAGCTATTATTTCATAAAAAAACAAACTGTTGTAAAAAATGTGTTTGGTAAAACCATCTCATTATTTCCATTTCCAAAGGCATTAAAAGTATCTAGTAAAGGCTTGTTGTATCCACTTAATGGCACAACTTTAAATATGAAAAAGAACAAAATAGGTACCCGAAACAAAGCCACTGAACCTAAAATTGAAATTCAATTTGAAAAAGGCAATTTATTATTGTTTATAGAAAATTAGTTTTTTCATTATGATTTAAACAATATTACATTTATAATAACATACCATTAACCATATTAATTAGAGTATCAAATGTCAGAATTGTCCGAAAAAGAAATCGCTGAAATCAGAAGTCATTTTGAATTCTTTGACAGGAATCACAACGACTTATTGGAAGAACGAGAGTTCATTATGTTGTTTAAAATTTTAGCACCAGATGCCAGTCGTGAAATGGCCATTCGAGGATTTGAAACCATTGATGCCGATGGCAATGGTGGCATTGATTTTGAAGAATTTCTTGATTGGTGGCAAATGAATTGGACAGTGTTCTAAATTAGCGTTTAATTCTAATTCACAAACACAACTACAATTGATACAGCAGTGAGAAACCCAATTAGATAAAAAGAGCCGATTGATTCGGCTCTTTTTTATTTTCAATTTTTAACAAGCTAACATGTAAGGACTTTTAGTATATTAGTGTGCTTCATCCCAATTAACTCCAATACCTGTGTCTACTTTTAATGGTATATCTAAATTAACTGCATCTTCCATTATTTGTTTCACTTGGGCAGTCAATGTATCGGCCTTTTCTTCTCGAATTTCAAATACCAATTCATCGTGGACTTGCATGATCATGCGAATGTCGTCATTGTTTTTAATTTCAGCATAAACATCTAACATGGCTTTCTTAATGATATCAGCAGCAGTGCCTTGCATGGGTGCATTTATGGCTGCGCGTTCTGCGCCAGCTCTAATGCGTCCATTGCGGTTTTTGATTTCTGGAAAGAATAAACGCCGACCAAACAATGTATCAACATAGGCATTTTCTTTGGCTGATTCTTTAATGTCTTTCATAAAATCAGCGACTTTTGGGTATTGTTCAAAATAACTGTTCATATAGCCTTGGGCTTCTTTTCTTGTTACACCTAATTGTTTGGCCAATCCAAAAGCTGACATACCATACATGAGGCCAAAGTTTATGGCTTTTGCAGCACGACGTTGGTCAGTACTAACTTTATCAAGTTCAACCTCAAACACCTGTGAAGCTGTTCGGCTATGAACGTCTTGGTTTTTAGCAAATGAATCCAGTAAATTCTCATCTTGTGATAAATGTGCCATGATGCGTAATTCAATTTGTGAATAATCGGCAGCCATGATTTTAAAGCCTTTAGGCGCGACAAATGCTTGGCGAATTCGACGGCCTTCGGCAGTTCGTATAGGTATATTTTGCAAGTTTGGATTAGAACTAGACAAGCGACCAGTTGTGGTTACAGCTTGGTGATAGGAGGTATGAATCCTGCCAGATTTAGTATTGATTTCAAGTGGCAACTTATCGGTGTAGGTTGATTTTAATTTACTTAGAGATCGATTTTCTATGATAATTTTAGGCAACTCGTGCTCTTCGGCCAATTCTTGTAAAACATCTTCAGATGTTGATGGCAAACCTGTTGGTGTTTTTTTAATGACAGGAATACCCTGTTCTTCAAATAATATCTCTTGTAACTGTTTGGGTGAATTTAAGTTGAACTCTCTGCCAACTAATTTATAGGCATGTTGTTTTAGTTCTTCAATTTTAACTCCCAGTTCATGGCTTTGAATTTTAAGAATATCGCGGTCAACCAGAACACCGGTTTGTTCAATTTTTGCCAAAACATTAACCAAAGGCATCTCGATTTCTTGATAAACTTTTAATTGTTTTTCTTGTTTTGCCAATAACTCTTTTAGGGTTAAATGTAGCTGTAATGTAATGTCAGCATCCTCAGCTGCATAATGGGTTGCAACATCGATGGCGACTTGAGCAAAACCAATCTGTTTTGCGCCTTTGCCACAAATTTCTTCGTATTTGGTGGTTTGGATTTGTAAATATTGCATCGCCAAGGTATCCATGTCATGTCTGCCATTGGTGTCAAGTACATAGGATTCCATCAAGCTGTCGTTGTTTAATCCATTTATATCAATGCCATAGTTTGATAACACGTTCATGTCATATTTGAAATGCTGACCAATCAACTCTATGTCGGGATTGTTTATAACAGGTATCACTATGTCTAAAACCGTTTGTAAATCCAATTGTGAGTCGATGATTTTGTTGTCATCAATCAAGCTATCTTCAACATGGGCCAGGGGCACATATGCGGCATCGCCGGCTTCAAAAGCAAAGGATAAACCAACAATGTCAGCTTGCATGGGATTAATTGAAGTGGTTTCTAAATCAAAGGCAACTATTTTGGCTTTTTCAATGTTTTTCATCCATTGTTTTAAAGTGTCCAGATCTTGAATACAAGTATAATCTTTCTTAGTTAGTTCTTGGTTTTCAGGTTTGGATGCCGGGGTATCTGCAGCAAACATGTCATCTTGACCACTGCGCTTTAAAGATTTTATACCACAGTCATCTGATAATTGATTCAATGCAGCAATGTCTTCATCTGTTATAACCAATTCGTCAACTTGACATTCAAGTTCAAGATCAACATCAATAGTGACCAAGGCTTTTGACAACGGAATTTGTGGTAGGGCCTCACGCAGATATTCGCCAACTTTGCCTTTTACATCGTCAGCATTTGTAATGATAGTATCTAAATCCTGATGTTGTTTTAGCCATTTTACTGCGGTTTTAGGACCCACTTTGTTCACCCCAGGAATATTATCCGAAGTGTCTCCAATGAGTGTTAAATAATCAATGATTTGTGCAGGCTCGACACCAAACTTTTCAACCACTCCATTGTAGTCTAGTACAGTATTGCGCATCGTATCAATTAGCATAACATCGTCATTGACCAATTGTGCCAAATCTTTATCACCAGTTGAAATCACAGTTTTGAAACCCGCATCTGTTGCCATGACTCCCAAGGTGCCCATGACATCATCGGCTTCTACGCCGACTTTTTCAATCAATGGAATTCCCAAGGCTTTGATAATGTCCTTGGTGGGTTGTATTTGTGACCGCAAATCATCTGGCATAGGAGGTCTTGTAGCTTTATATTGGTCATACATATCATGTCTAAATGTTTTGCCTGGAGCATCGAAAACAACTGCCATGTACTTCGGTTTATACTCACTTAACATGCGGTTTACCATGTTTATCACACCATAAATCATACCAGTGGGTTCACCTTTTTCATTTTTCAGGCGTTGTAATGCAGGCACAAAATAAGCGCGGTATAAATAGGCAGAACCATCAACCAAATAAAGAGTTTTATCAGACATTCGAATGTTTACAATTAAAAAGAAAGGATATTTTAGCATTTAGTTTGCTAAAAGCTCTACAGATTAAGTAATATGCTATTTTAAATTGTAAGTTTACTCATGAAACACATTTTTATTTACCTTGTTTTAATATTCAGTTTTTCAGTCAATTCTGAAAGCTATAAAGATTTAACCATTCAAGAACTCAAAAAAGCAGCCCAATCAGATGATGAAGTGGCTATGGGTTATTTGGCAGAATCATACGAAAATGGTATAGCAGTTGATAAAGATATAGACAAGGCCCTAAAATGGTACATAAGATCTGCTGAGTTAAACTATGCACCGGCACAGTACAATCTAGCTGTTCTATTGCAGAGTGATGATGGAATTAAAGTAGATTTACCACAAGCATTTTTTTGGGCTGAACAATCTGCCGAACAAAATTATGCATCGGCTCAGTTCTTATTGGGCTCATTTTATGCCCTTGGTAAAGGCGTAATTGAAAACCAGTATAAGGCCCGTAAGTGGTATGAAAAATCTGCTGATCAAGGCAATGCTATGGCACAGTTTAATCTGGCGATAATGCTACTCAAAGGTGAAGAAGTCAAACAAGACAAGGAAGAAGGGATGGAACTACTCAAAAAAGCAGCAAAATCAGGCCACGATCAAGCTCGAAAGATATTAGATTTAATTGTCGATCAGCAATAAAACACCACCGAGTATCTGAGAATAAACCCATGTTGTATCAGTTATATAGGTTAATGCCATTTCTATTACGACTGACGAAAGAATTAGGTTATAATAACTGTTCCATGAAATTACACATATTTTACAAATGAACTCAGAAAGTAACCAAGTTATCTACCGTAAAGATTACACACAACCCAATTATTGGGTGGATTCTGTAAATTTGGCATTGATGATTGAACCAGATTTTACATTAGTCAAATCTAAAATTGTATTTAAACAGAATCATGATATTGGTGAAAACACACTGATATTAAATGGGGTAGACATAGAGTTGCTTAGTGTTGTGATTGATGGTAAAAAATTATCATCTGAAGCCTACATTATTGATGATGAGTCTCTGACTATTAACAATGTTCCAGATACTTTTGAGCTTCAAGTTGAAAATAAAATATACCCCAGTAAAAACACAGCACTTGAAGGGTTGTACCAATCAGGTGATTTTTTTCTGACTCAATGTGAAGCAGAAGGGTTTAGAAAAATAACTTATTATCCAGATCGCCCAGATGTTATGGCACCGTTTGATGTAACATTGGTGGCTAACAAAGAAGAATATCCAGTTTTATTGTCCAATGGTAATCATATCAGTTCAGGCGACCTTAGTAATGGTAAACATTATGCTAAATGGACTGATCCTCACCCAAAACCCAGTTATTTATTTGCCACAGTGGCAGGGAAATTATCTTTTATTGAAGACAATTATCTTACCAGTGAGGGCAACAACGTCACTTTACGCATTTATGTAGAAGAAGAAAACCTTAATTATTGCCAATATGCGATGGATTCACTCATCCGATCTATGAAATGGGATGAAGAAAGATTTGGTTTGGCATATGATTTATCACAATACAATATAGTTGCAACCAATGATTTCAATATGGGAGCAATGGAAAACAAAGGCTTAAATATATTTAATTCTAAGTATGTTCTGGCACGAGCTGACACAGCAACAGATTCAGATTTTATTGGAGTTGAAGCAGTAATTGGTCATGAATATTTTCATAATTGGACGGGCAACCGTGTGACTTGTCAAGATTGGTTTCAATTGAGCTTAAAAGAAGGGTTAACTGTATTTAGAGATCAAGAGTTTACCTCAGACATGCAATCACGTGCGGTCAAACGCATCGAAGACATTCGCATATTAAAATCGTTACAATTCAGTGAAGATGCTGGACCAATGTCACATCCTGTAAGACCAGATTCATTTATTGAAATTAATAATTTCTATACCTTAACCGTCTATGAAAAAGGTGCGCAAGTGGTTGGCATGTATCACACTTTACTTGGCGAAGCTGGTTTTCGTAAAGGCATGGATCTGTATTTCCAACGTCACGACGGACAAGCAGTCACCTGTGATGATTTTAGAAAGGCAATGGCAGATGCCAATGATTACAATTTGGATCAATTTGAACGTTGGTACCTACAGAATGGAACACCCCGAGTAACGGTCAAAGAAAAATACAACAAGAAAAAACAAAAGTACACATTAAAAATTAAGCAACACGCTCCAGTTAATGTTAATAAAGACGAATTTAAACCCATGCTTATTCCAATGAGAACAGCATTGTTTGATGATCAAGGCAATCATTGTCCTTTGGATAAAGATGGTAATACTGAGATTGTAGTCGAATTAAAAGACAAGAAAAACAAAATAGTATTTAAAAATATTGTGAATAAACCCATTGCTTCGTTGTTTAGAGGATATTCGGCCCCTGTAATAGTCGATTTTGAGCAATCAACCAATGAATTAAGCCATCTTATGGCTTTTGATACAGATTCATATAATCGCTGGGATGCAACACAAATCATGTCTGGTAAAATTATCATGGATGCTTACAAGCACATTTGTAATGGTAAAGATGCGATGTGTCCTGACTATTATGTTTCTGCGATTTCAAAAATATTAACAGACAATGAAACAGACCCAGCTTTATTAGCAGAGGCCTTATCATTGCCGAGTTTAAAAGCATTGATGATATCCATGAAAGACATCAAAGTTGATGAATTGCACCAAGCAAGAGAAATCATTAAAAAATCGATTGTTAATGCCTTAGAAATTGAATTTTTGTCGGTTTATAATCAAAATTTTGTAGAAGGTGCTTATAAAGTAGAATCTGCAGATATCGCTAAACGCAGTCTTAAGAATATTTGTTTGAGTTATTTAATGAGCTCAAGTAACCCTGATATTGTGAGATTATGCAAAAGCCAATACGTTGAAGCGGACAATATGACCGATTCTTTTGCAGCATTGGCATTATTCGTTCACAATAAATCTGATGGATACAATGAACTGTTAATGGAATTTTACGAAAAATGGTACGACAATGCATTGGTTATGGACAAATGGTTTGCATTACAAGCCACTTCTCCTGCATTTGGCACACTTGATAACGTTATTGAATTAATGGACCACGCATCATTTAGTATTGAAAATCCAAATAAGGTTAGGTCATTAATTGGATCGTTTGCTTCAAATAATATACTACATTTCCACCAGGTTTCAGGTAAGGGCTATGAGTTTTTAGCTGATCAGGTTCTGGTTTTAAATAAATTAAACCCGCAAGTGGCCTCAAGAATGGTCTCTATTTTTAATACATGGAAAAAATTTGACAAGCCTAGAAGAGAGCTAATGCAGCAACAACTCACAAGAATTCATCAGAGTGATGGTCTATCCCCAGATGTGTTTGAAATAGTTGATAAGGCATTAAATTAACATAGTTTAACTTTACATATTATAATTTAATGTAATAATATGTGATATTGGGAATAAAATAACAGTCATGAAAAAACAATTACAGAAACAAATAAACAATTGTAATCAGAAACAAATCAAGAAAGATTACAAAAAGCCTCAGTTAACAGCTCTTGGAGATATCAGAGATGTAACTATGGGGGGATCACCAGGAACAGGTGATAGTGGCAATGCTTTTGTTGAAAGACCTTTCTAAATAT
>Ga0316204_10010256_pt1 | contig 12138 bp, 15 predicted proteins | sample 6monrhotite_MG_2_FD_205661 | JGI IMG/M metagenome (GOLD analysis project Ga0316204, IMG submission 205661) | Microbial mat bacterial communities from mineral coupon in-situ incubated in ocean water Damariscotta River, Maine, United States -... | ecosystem: Environmental > Aquatic > Marine >...
CCAAGTGTGATGCCGCGCACATGATGCCCGGCCCAAGTCTGCTATGAATACCCTAGTATATGGACCGTCGTGCAATTTTGGGCAAAATGTACGACAATGACACGCTAATGGGCTGTTTTGAACGTAACGGCCCTTGCGGGGGGCAGCAATAATGATCAAAAACCACGATAATGTGTCGGCTGGTTCTCATGGAGAAGTCAGAACATTTCCGCCTATTGGTGATGGGTTGCCGAAAAAGAATACTACATCACCTGCGGCGAAACGAGCATTGGACAGAAAAGCCGATGACCTTGCTGACGCCATTCACTCGAAATTTATGAAATTGCTGAGCGACAAAGTGGCGGAGAAAGACGGTCATCTGACCCCCGATGATCTGGAAGAGATGGGTGATGAGTTCCGCCAGAACATGGGCGATATCAAGACCGTGTTTATGGACGCCGTTGAGTCATTTACCCGGGCTCAAGAGAGATCTCGCGAAAGTAGCGAACGTGGCAATTCCTTCACGCGTATAATGGTTCATAAATTCGCTCACCAATTCGTTGATGACAGCAAACTCAGGCATCATTCAGACGGTCTGTCGAGACGCATGCTGCCCGGTTTTATGAATGCGCTTTACACCATGGTCGGCACGCAGAAACAGTTCACGTTCGAGAAACAGGCCAAAGCAGTCGTTGACAAGGCGCGTCAGGACGGCGACGGAGAGATCGATTGGGAAGCCGTTTACGACTCTCCGCGCACCCGCATGATTACGCTGGGTGCAGAGATCGAAATGGCACAACATTTCCGCGAGTCAGACAAACGTATCGAGTGGCTGATGGCAATGATCAATTCCAACCTGATCCCGGGCGAACCGGGGTTGCCAGGGGCCGATTGGGAAATGACCAAAGACGCCGTCATCAGGATGCTTGGCGATATATTTTCCGACCTGCGCTCCGCTCTTCGCGAATCCAGGACACGGGAAAAAATCAGGACAACTCTGGGGCATGATATGATCGTACAACTCGATAACGTCGCGATGCAGTTTAAATAAGTTCCTCATAAAACGCCCACGAGCTCATTCCGGGGTGGATTCTTCTGTGATATTGATTATGTGTTGATCACATCGCGCCTTCATAAATTGATGAAGGGTTCGCGGTGCAATTTTTTTGACCTGTCACCCAAGGGGAAAAACCATGACCATCAGTGCCGGAAACTCGGTCCCGCAGATCGACTTCACCACCATGACCGCTGACGGACCTAGCCCGATCAGCGCTGACGATATTTTCAAGGGTAAAAAAGTTATCCTGTTCGGTCTTCCAGGCGCCTTCACGCCGACCTGTTCAGCCAAGCACCTACCCGGTTATGTCGAATTTGCCGATGCCATCAAGGCCAAGGGCGTTGATACGATCGCCTGCATGTCCGTCAATGACGCGTTTGTCATGGGAGCGTGGGGAAAGGACCAGAACGTTGGCGACAAGGTTCTGTTGCTCGCCGATGGCAGTGCCAAATTTACTGAAGCCGCCGGTCTTATCCTCGACCTGACCGAACGCGGCCTCGGTGTGCGGTGTGAACGTTTTGCCATGATCGTCGATGATGGCGTCGTGTCTTCTATTCACGTTGAAGGCCCTGGCGAATTCGAAGTGTCCAGCGCCGAAGCCATCCTTGGCAAGCTGTAAGCAACCTTCCGTCATATATCAAAAGCGGGGCGACCATCGGGTAGCCCCGCTTTTTTTATACCGTCTGCTTCTCAGCAGCATCGAATTCAGCCTGGGATTTTCGAGATTCTGCCAATACCCATTCACGAAAGGCAACCAGTGCCGGGCGGTTGGCTTTTCCCTGCGGGCAGGCAAAATTGATCGCCTGAACAAATGGGCTGGTGAAGTCAAACAGACGAACCAGACGGCCAGACGTAATATCATCCCAGACCGGAGCACTTCTGGCCAACGCCACGCCTTGGCCTTCAAACGCCGCCTGCAGCGCCATATTTGAATCAGGAAAACGCGTGCCCTCCTGAACGGCCGGACCATACACCGCTTCATCAACTCCGACCTTCCGGAACCAATTGTCCCACTGCGGCGCACCGCGTTCACCGAGACGCAGCAACAACGGATAACGGCAAAGATCCACGGGGTTTTTAGGCCATCCCATCTCATCCAATAAACGCGGACGCGCCACCGGAAACTCGTACTCATGCATCATTGGCCAAGTTGACAAGCCAGACACCTCCTCTCCGCCCAAACGAATTGAGGCATCAAGTCGTCCTGATTCAAATCCCCCCCGCTCCTCTTCACGGGTCGATATCCAGACGTCAATATCTGGATAAAGGTCGCGAAACCCTTGCAGTCTGGGCACCAGCCATTTGACGGCGACGGATGGCAGCATCTGTACACAGAGCACGGCATGCCCGTCATCAGCCTTAAGGTCTTCCAGCGTGTTTTCCAGGTTGCGAAAAAAATCACGCCCTACGCCAGCGAGCGCCTTACCTGCTGGCGTCAGTTCCAGCTTGCGTGTCAGGCGGGTAAACAGTTGCAACTCCCACAGCTCTTCGAGATGCTTGATCTGATGACTGATCGCACTTTGCGTCACATTCAATTCGTCAGCAGCCCGGGTAAAGCTCAGGTGTCGTGCCGCCGCTTCAAGCGCACGAAGGGCTGAAACGGGTGGAGGGTGGGGCATTCAAATCACCAACTAAAAATAACATGAGTATTTACTCATGCATAACATGAAATTCTATCGTTTGTCAGGAAAAAACCACTTGATTATGTTGATGCTGTTAGAAAAACAGTTTGGCACCACCAAACAACGCATGAGGTATATACATGTTTAATGTCTTCAAACGTAAAATGATCCGCAGCTGGTATCCCGGTCAGACTGTCATTCGTGACCGTTGGGGCGAGGCGCAAAATCGCGCTCTGACCACGCCGGAATTTTCACCGAAGCCAGACGACCCACGCAATGTGCTCAACCATATGCGCTGGGGTCTGGGCCTTATGTAACTCTCTCTTTGCGCATCAGATGCCGGACCGCTCCCGAAAGGGTCCCGTATCTGATCGCAGGAGTTACCTGCGAACTCCTTCTGGAAACCTCTCAGGAATCCCACGGCGCGCCAGTTCATCAGCCCGTTCGTTTTCCGGGTGGCCGTCATGACCCTTGACCCAATGCCAATCGACATCGTGACCAACCAACGCCTGATCCAGGCGTTTCCATAAATCTTCGTTCTTCACCGGCTTTTTTGCCGCGGTGCGCCAACCGTTCTTTTTCCAGCCATAAATCCATTTGGTGATCCCGTCGCGAACATAGGTGCTGTCCGTATAAAGATTGACCTTGCCCGGGCGTTTCAGTGATTCGATTCCCTGAATCGCTGCCATCAGTTCCATGCGGTTATTGGTGGTTGCTGCTTCGCCGCCAAAAAGTTCCTTCTCATGCTCGCGCCACCGCAGCACCAACCCCCAGCCGCCGGGTCCCGGATTGCCAGAGCACGCACCATCCGTGAACATTTCGATTTTATCCATGCTGCTTCCGTCTATCGTATCTTTGTCTGTATGTTTGGGCATCACACTTCCAGTCCATAGGCCTCAGGGCCTTCGACGCGCCCGTGAAAGCGCAATTTTCGCCAGTATTCCAGCGGGTCTTTTCGGGTAACAAGCGCATCGATGGGGGTATTCAGCCAGTCATAAAGCCGGGTCAGCAAAAACCGCATGGCGGCACCTCTTGCCAGCAGGGGCAGCGCTTCAAGTTCTTTTTCAGAAAGGTCGCGGGTCTTTCGATAACTGCCGAGCAGGCGGCGCGCCTTGGTGATATTGAAACTACCGTCGGGCTCAAAACACCAAGCATTCAGGCAAATTGCAATGTCATAGGCATAGGCATCGGTGCAGGCAAAGTAGAAATCGATAATACCGGACAGGTGCCCACTTCTGAAAAACACGTTATCGGGAAACAGGTCAGCATGAATCACCCCAGTTGGCAGATCGTCTGGCCAGTCCGCTTCCAGCCTGGCCAGTTCAGCCTCAAGGTCACGCCCCAGCCCAACCTTCACCTCATCGGCTCGGTCAATCGAGCGCCCCAGCAAGCCCCGCCAGCTCTGCACTGACAAATCATTATTCCGCCCCATGCCAAAATCACTGCCCGCCAGATGGAATTCCGCCAGTCCACGGCCCACGCCTGTGCAATGCTCCGGTGTAATCCGGCGAGGCCACATTCCGGCCAGAAAACTGATAATTGCCGCTGGTCGCCCCGATAGTTCCCTGAGGACTTTACCGTCTCGGGCACGGACAGGCTCGGGGCAGGGAATCCCAGCCGCAGCCAGATGGTCCATTAACCCTAAAAAAAACGGCAGATCGTCAGGGTTCACTCGTTTTTCGTAAAGTGTGAGAATATAGGTGCCCGACGAGGTGTTCAGCTGAAAATTGGAATTCTCCACACCTTCTGCAATCCCCTTGCACGACAGGGCTTCACCAATGTCATATCCCGCCACAAAGGTGAGCAGATCTTCATCACTGACTTCGGTATAAACGGCCATTAAACTGTCCAGATTCTGGGGCATAAATCCTGTGTGGTTTTACGGCGTGAAGGCGGAAACGGCAACCAATGGATAAAACGCCTCATTCACCAGACACCCCCTGTTCCCGCCTCTCAGGTTGACAGAAGATCAGCCTGGTTTCCTTAAAAACCCTCCGCAGCCACTAAATCTTGCCCCAACCACCAATCAAGCGCAGAATCAATTGATGAGAAAATTACACTTGGATTTAACCGTGCCGGCCATCATGTCGGCGCTACTGCTTGCTTTGAGCCTGCCCTCCACCCTTGCTGCGACGGAGATTGCGGCAAGGCCAGATGGGCTGGAAGACACACGCCAGGTTCCTGACGAAGACAACGGTTTTCGCAAGGCTGGCAAGGCCATCATGGATGTCCAGAAGGCGCTTTCTGAAATGGGCTTCTATCTGGGCCCGATCGACGGGCATCTGAATGCCGACACCCGCGCCGCGATCCGGGTATATCAACAAGGGGCAGGACTTGAAGTCGACGGCAACGTGACACGGAATCTCTGGGCCCTGCTGACTAAGGCCGTTGAGATTCGCAACCTCTTGAAACGGCTTGACCGGGTTCGGAAATCCGGCAAAGACAAGGCCCGACAAGCTTTGCTGGCACATCCGGCGACCCGCGATCTGATCAGCGAAAACGTTGGTGAAAAGGCCGATCCGACGCGAGATGCATCGGCCTGTTTTGCCGACCCGACCGTTCGCTGCCTGCTGAATGCCGCGCTAGAAAATGTTAAAGCCGTATTCAAGACAGAACTCCGCGACTGGGCCTTGGGGGAAATTCTGGTCGCACAATCGCGTGCTGGACTGAACGAGGCAGCCATGCAGACCACATCGCGTATGAAAGACCCGCGCTTGATCATGGTTGCCTTGAGCGATATCGCCAAAGGGCAGGCCGCGTCAGGCAACGGGAACGAAGCCCGGGACGCAGCAGGGATTATCCCGGACACCTCCAAAAAATTGGAAGCCTATGCGGCAATTGCCGAAATCCAGACCCGGAGAGGCGACTTCGTTGAAGCTCGACTGAGTATTGATTTGTTGACCGCATCACTGACTAAATTAGACTCCGATTCCAAACGTGTGTCTTTTCAAACAAGAATCGCCGTGATGTTGGCGAAAGCCGGTAATAGCGACGAAGCGGCTGACCGGTTGGCTGAGGCAGAACTCCTCGCCCGAACCAAGACTTCGGGCGAGGAACGGGGTATCGCGTTGCGCTATGTAGCAGCTGCGCTGGCCGAGACGGAACATCCGGATCAGGCGTTGAACGTGCTGGGTGACATTAAGACGTCATCAGAACGCACGTCGGTGCTGATATCTACCGCCACCGCTCAGGCGCGGGCCGGTGATTCCGTTGCGGCACTGGCGACGGCTGATACCATTGAAGCCGTTCGCTACCGTGCCGTGGTGCTCGGCAAAATAGCCCTTTCCCAGGCCTTCGCCCAAAATTTCGACGCCGCGGAAACAACACTAGAAACAGCAATCGCCGCCATCGACAAGATCACCCTGCCCTATGCCCGCTCATTTGCACTCAGCCGCATCGCGCTGTCGATGAGCAAGCTCGGCACGATGATTCCGGACGATAATACGACAACTCCTGCCGATAGCGGGCGGGCGGGATGGTCGCGATTTGCCAAAGCCGCCGAGGTTGCGGCTGGTATTGATGACAACAGGCTTCGCGCCCATACTTTATGGTCGATCGGCGCTGATCAACGCCGCCAAGGTGATGTTGATGGTGCGCAAACCACCGAGAGCATGGCGGTTACTGCCAGTGGCGAAATCAAGAGCCGCCTGACGCAAGTATGGATGTTTGCCGAACTGGCCGGCACCCATGCGCGGGCGCATGAATTTGATGCCGGATGGCAAGCCTTCAGGAGTGGCCTTGATATCGCGTCAGAAATTGACAATCCCTGGGGCCGCGCCCGTGCCCTCGCCAAGCTGGCGACAACGCTGATCGAAATTGTCGCACCCGAAACGGCCCGCCAGTAGCGCAGACCGCTTGCCCGGCAGGGCCGAAACGCCTAAAGTCGGCACTCAAAAACATGCCAAAATCAAGAGGACAACCCTGCCATGGCTGATCCGGTTATCGCCCAAACCTCCCCTTATGGAGTTGAAGTTGAAGAAGGTAAAAAGTACTTCTGGTGCGCTTGCGGAAAAAGCGCCAAACAACCATTTTGTGATGGTAGCCATTCAGGCAGCGACTTCACCCCCCTGATGTATGAAGCTACTGAAACTAAAAAAGTGTTTTTCTGTGGATGCAAGAGAACCTCTAACCAACCTCTTTGCGACGGGACTCATTCATCGCTGTGACTTTTCAATTTCCTTTAACCCGCATGAAATTCTGGACCGGTGCAGCACTTATCGGTGTAACCCTACTCAGCGGCTGCTCGGCGACTGAAACGGTCACCGGCTACTTCTCCAAACCTGTGATCCTGCCCTGTCCAGATTATCGCATTCTCGCGGATGCGGCCGATTACACGACCTATCGTCCGGGCGCAGGTCGCGACCTGATTGATGTCAACGTAGAAGGCAAATACAACAACATGCAGGTGGCCTGTCTGACCAAGATCGACAAGGAAACACGGATTGGCATCATGGAAGTTGAGATCACTCTCGCCTTCACTGCCCAGCGTGGTCCAGCCAACACAACGCGCAAAGCCACGTTCCCCTATTTCATCAGCGTCACGGACCTGAATAAGAAGATTCTGTACCGTGAAGAATTCAACGTATCCGTCGATTTCAAAGGCAACCTTACAGGTTTCGGTTTCCGTAATAAGCCGATCACTTTGGAGCTTCCGCTAAAGCCCGACGTAACCGGTGAGAACTACATCATTTTCACAGGTTTCACCCTGACCCGCGATCAACTGGAACTGAACCGTACCCGTCGCCGTCAGGTCACCCGATAGAAAGTTTGTATCAGCACCGTTCGTGCCGCCCCCAAATCTCCGTCAGCCGACTTTGCGGCGTTCGATATGCAGCGCCTGTCTGCGACCCTTTAATGACAACTCTTCCGGTTGACTAACATCTACACCGGCAGTCTGAGCTGTCTGGACATCAACAACGAGCTCGCCAGCCCGGGCCGCGGAACACAGCCGCGCGGCGACGTTGACGCTGTCTCCAATAACTGTAAAGTCCTGCCGGTCCGCCGGGCCGATGGCGCCGGAAATCACCGGCCCTGAGAATATTCCAACCCCGACACCCCGCGGGAAATCCTGTTTCGCAAGATCGCCAAGCAATTTTTCGGCAGCATCAATTGCGCGGCGTTCTCGGTCCGGCCCGTCAAATTTAGCCAGAACTGCATCACCAATCATCTTGTCCACGTCGCCACCAAAGTGGGAGATTGCTGCAACCTGCACGGACATGACCCGGTTAAGAAATTCAACAACTTCTTCCGGCGGGGTCTCTTCTGAATAAGCGGTAAAATTGCGTATATCACTCATCAGCAATGTGCAATCGATCTTGCGTGATCCGAGTGATGTATTCTCCGGTGACGTGCTTTCCAGTGACTGGCGGGTGGCGTCGATTGTCGAACGCGAGACAAACCGTTCAAGCTCCCGCCGCAACCGGGCCAATTGACCGGTGCGCCAGTCAATATCATTCTGAGCGCGCAGAACCAGCCCGTTTGTCGCGAAGCCCAGCAGCAACAGGAAGATTATTGGAACAACAACAGCAGGCCCGGCAATTTTGAGCAACAGGGTATCGAGAACCCCAACGGGTTCATACAGTTCGAACACCAGCCGCCCCTCACTGGCCGTGCTAATCGGCACATAAAGTTCATACAGCTCAATTCCGTCCTCGCCCTGTTTTCTGACCAGCGATCTTGCATCGTCATTCATTGCCGTCAGGAAAGCCGGACTCGCATCGCGCGTGCCAATGTTTTCATGTTCCGAGCTGTAGACAATCACACCGCTCGGCCCGTAGACTTTCAGATGTGACAGGCTGAGTTCACGCTCTTCGTTGCGAAGAGCATCGAGCAGTGCAATGCCTTCATCCGTCGTATAGACATCAACCGGCGAAGCTCCGTTCGCTAGCGCCGCCCATGGACCCGGAGCATCAACCATCATCGCACGGTCAACAATTAAGGCCCGCCGCGCCGCAAACTCCATATAAACGGATTGCATCAACTGCGTGCCGCCCCACCCGGCGACAGCACAAAACGCTGCTCCGAGAAGCAGAAACAAAGGCAATACCCGCCGCCGGAACAGTCGTTTCAGTGGATAGGGGTTGTCATGGTCAGGGTGATGGCCTGGATCGGGTTCAGCAGGTGTTTGGGTCACGAATTTTTGTTCCAATTGACTGTCAATGAAAAACCGATAAGTGAACGGCCCAGCTAGAACGCCAAACTTTTCAATATTTTAGGTGGATTACCTAATTTGGCAAGGTCGGCAGATGGTTCTTCATGGTTACAATATCGTATCAAGGACGTGGGATTTAATTGCGGTGGGCTGGACGGTGACCTGTTTCCAGCAAGCCACCGATGAGAAAATGCGTGTCATTATTTCAGTCCATCCAACACGCAATATCCTCGATCAATCCATTGCCTCTTTCGGTTGACTTAGAGAAGGGTTTATAAATAGCAATTGAGCTATATCAAAGCGAGAGAGTTTGACGCATCATATGATTACGTGGTTTTTTATAATTGGCTCAACTAAAGAGTCTGGGGACAGGAGATTGGAATGTTAACTTTCACACGATCAATCACAAAACTCAGTATTTTAGGTATATCCGTTTTGGTGCTGCCTGCATTTCTTATGGCAATACCGGCAAGTGCCGACGAAGGGACCATTGCGCGTGGCGGTAAGTTATACGACAAATGGTTCAAGGTCATCGGCGCACCCAAACCCCCTGATACACACATGTCATGGCCAAGTTCCAACACCAAGAAAAAAGGCAATGCCACGCATCGGTGTAAGTCCTGCCACGGATGGGATTACATGGGTAAGGACGGGGCCTATGCATCCGGTTCCTACAAGACCGGCATTGTGGGCTTGCGCAAATTTGTCGGTGGCAATGCGGCTGACATTATCGCCGTCATGAAAGACAAGACCCATGATTATGGTGGTAAAATTGGTGATGCCGATTTGGCCGCCCTCGCGATGTTCGTGACTTTGGGCCAGGTCGATATGGATAAATACATCGATCGCAAATCCAAAAAGGCCAAGGGTAACGCCACTCAAGGCAAGGAATACTTCAATACTCTATGCATTAACTGCCACGGCGTTGATGGGAAACTGCCCAAGGAAATGCCGCCGTTAGGTAAGCTTTCCAACAAGAACCCCTGGGAAATGATGCATAAAATCCTTAACGGTCAGCCGGCTGAAGGCATGCCAGGTCTGCGGGCGTTACCCTATCAGGTATCCTCCGACATCAATGCCTACCTGCAGACATTACCAAAAGAATAGAGGCGACTTCGATGAAACCTCTCGCCACAATCCCGGCGAGAGGTTCTGTCGCCGCCGAATTGGTTTGATCGCATGCATTTCATAAAAACTCTGTGGGCGTGGTTCGTCACGCCCACCCAGCGTTATGGTTGGGGCGTGATTTTGGTTGTTGGCGCCATCGGCGGCGTTATTTTCTGGGGAACCTTCAACACTTTTATGGAACACACCAATACTCTGGGTTTCTGCATCTCCTGCCATGAGATGCGCGATACAGTTTATCAGGAGTATAAAAAATCCCCGCACTACAAAAACCCATCCGGTGTCCGCGCGGTTTGTTCAGATTGCCACGTCCCCAAAGACTGGACAGCCAAATTGGTTCGCAAGATTAAGGCCTCCAATGAGGTTTACCACAAAATTCTGGGCTCCATCGACACGCCGGAGAAATTTGAAGCCAAACGACTAGAATTGGCTGAACACGTATGGGCCGAAATGAAATCTAACGATTCTCGCGAATGTAGAAACTGTCATGACTACGGTGCTATGCATTTCGAGAAACAAAAACGCCGGGCCGCTGAAAAGATGAGCAAAGCAGCTGAGGAAGGTAAAACCTGCATTGAATGCCATAAATTCATTGCTCACAAAAGGCCTGAAGATTACGAAGACGATGATCGTTGATGTCGTCGAAAACACTCTCAATTGCCCATGGCTTTAGCGACGCTAGGCGATGATTTTCTTTTCGCCTCCGTCTGTTGACCACTGGTGGAAGTCATGAGATAGTTCGCCCATAAAATCTGAATACTCTCAGATGAACGTTGTGGGAGAGAGCAGGCTGCGTCAGTCTGTCGCCGAAGGAGCAACCGCCCCGGAAACTCTCAGGCACCCGGACCGCAACGAGATGAGACTCTGGAAAGTGAGTTGGATTGGTACTGAATCCTACTCCACCGAAGATGTAAGCTGGCTGTCTGGTTCGGAGGCTAAGTGAATCTTTCAGGTTCCACGACAGAGGGGGCAGCCTTCGATCAGGGTTAACGGCTTAAAAACCGTTATGGTCAGAAAGGGTGCTGAAATCTGTTGTATAGGAACGCCTCTCATGAATGAGTCTTCGACCACATTGCTAAACACACCCCTGGATGCTCTGCATCGAGAACTGGGTGCCAAAATGGTGCCGTTTGCCGGATATGACATGCCCGTCCAATATCCCTTGGGTGTGCTGAAAGAACACGAACAGACACGTGCACGCGCAGGCCTGTTTGATGTTTCGCACATGGGACAAGCCTACCTCAAAGGCGCCGACGCCATCGCCGCATTGGAAACTCTGGTGCCGGGGGATATCAATGGTCTCGCTGCTGACGGCGTTCGCTACACCCTGCTGACCAACGAACAGGGCGGCATTATTGATGACCTGATGGTATCGAAATTCGAAGGAGATCTGTTTCTGGTCTTCAATGCGGCCTGCAAGGAGCAGGATATCGCTCACATCACACAGGGCGTTGGCGACCGTGCAAAATTTGAGCCCATTGAAGACCGCGCGTTGATTGCCTTGCAAGGACCGGACGCTGCCAATGTCCTCTCCCGCTATCTTCCGGCAACACGCCACATGAGTTTCATGACCATCGCCAAACTGCACTGGAGCGGAGTCGAATGCATCGTAACGCGGTCAGGGTACACCGGTGAAGATGGGTATGAAATCTCGATCCCGGCGGAAGACGCGGAAAATATCAGCCGCCTCCTGTTGGGTGAGGAAGAAGTTGAAGCCTGCGGATTGGGCGCACGCGATTCGCTGCGACTGGAAGCCGGGCTTTGCCTTTATGGTAACGATATCGACCAAACCACAACCCCCATTGAAGCGGGCCTGACCTGGGTCATCGGCAAACGGCGGCGCGAAGACAAGGGGTTTCCGGGGGCCGATATCATCGTCCAGCAGATTGCCGCCAAACCGGCAAAAAAACGGGTCGGCATTCGGCCGGATGGTCGCGCCCCTGCGCGCGCCGGTACAGAAATCACAGATGCGGACGGCAATGTCGTCGGCGTTATCACCAGTGGAGGGTTTGGCCCAACCGCCGGTGGTCCGGTAGCCATGGGATATGTACCCATCGAAATGGCCGTACCTGATACGGAGATCGGCTTGTCGGTACGCGGCAAAACCCTGCCGGCAAAAGTCGCTAAAATGCCAATTGTTCAACACAGCTATTACAAAGGTTAAGGGGAGATCAGACAATGAGCACCAAATACACGGAAGATCA
>Ga0316204_10010257_pt1 | contig 12138 bp, 13 predicted proteins | sample 6monrhotite_MG_2_FD_205661 | JGI IMG/M metagenome (GOLD analysis project Ga0316204, IMG submission 205661) | Microbial mat bacterial communities from mineral coupon in-situ incubated in ocean water Damariscotta River, Maine, United States -... | ecosystem: Environmental > Aquatic > Marine >...
TCACCGTCTTCGCGTCGACGCTCCTGCTCGGCACCGGCACCGCAACCGCTTGCTCGTGTGCCCAGGTCAGCGACACCGAGCTCGTCGACCTCGTCGACGTGATCTTCAGCGGCTCGGTCAGCCTCTACGCCGCGGCCGAGCCCGACGAGAACGGCGTGGTCGACTCTGCGGCCCCGGCCACGTTCACCTTCGCGGTCGACGAGGTCTACAAGGGAACGGCGACCGAGACCCAGCGTGTGCTCACACCGAACAGCGGTGCGAGCTGTGGCTTGGAGATACCCGACGAAGGCGAGTTCATCGTCTTCGCCCAGACGGAGTTGTGGGACGGACCGATGTTGGCCGAGGGCGACCTCGCGGCCTATCTGTGTGACGGAACTCGGGCGGCCGATGCAGAACTCGACGCCGATCTCACGCCGTACGCACCGGACCCGAACCCCATCACGACTGCCGGTTCTGCGGGCACGCCCGAGGGCGGCGCGCAGGAGCTGGTCGATCAGACGACGGCCGACACCGGCATCGTGGCCGTCGTCGGCTTTTTCCTGGTCTGCATCATCGCGGTGATGGCGGCTCGTCAGTTCCGGCGCACCCGCGGCTAGTAGCCCCCTGGCGGGTAGCCGATCAGCCCAGCGAACGCATGCGCTCGACCCGCTCGTCGTCCCCACCGATGTAGCGGACAAGCACACCGAGCACCGATTCGACATCGAGCGCGTCGGCAGCGGCCATCTCTTCGAGGTCTGCCCAGTCCTTGGTGCGATTGAAGAAGGCCTTGAAGACCGCAAGGTCTCGGCAGGCGAGAAACGGCACATCGGCACCACCGAAGGACTCGATCCGAGCTCGACGCGCCAGCTGGCCGTGGAAGTCTGTGGTGTTGAAGAAGACGTCGAGCGGTGTGCCGTCCCACCAGAGTCGCGTCTGACCATCGGCCACGATCGCCCGCTCGTCGGCATCGGTGACGGCGACGGCACCCGGCAAGGAGTCGAAAAAGCGATGGCGATCGTCGACCTCGATGAAGACGTTGAGGTCGATGTCGATCGTGGCTCTGGCCCGTTGCGTGCACCACGCCAGCGCCAGCGCGCCTCCGAAGGCGTGGGGGATGTCCGCCTCGTCGAGCATCCCGTTCAGCGCCGTGATCTTGTCGACGAGATTCATCGACCGAAAACGGGATAGCGCAGTTCGGGGTCGTGGCGAGTCGGAAACACGGCCGCGAGTTCGAGCACCGCGGCCAACTCATCACCCCGAGAATGCTCGCCCACGGCACCGTCGGCACGACGGTGCAGCCGGACATCGGTGGCAAAGCCGGCGGCGCGCACCAACCGATTGAGCGTGGCGACCGACGGCTCCTTCGCCCCCGCCTCGTACTGGGCGATCGCCGAGTGCGAGGTCTCAGCGCGCGCGGCCAGCATCCTCAGGGACAGCCCTGACCGCCGCCGAGCAAGGCTGATCGTCGCTGCCGCATCCATGCATGCAATGGTATCTGATCAGATACCACATGCCAAAACCGCTCCCCTGGTCACGGAATGCGGCATGCAAAACGCATTCTGTGGCCAAACCTTTGGGCCAGTCTGTGGCGTGAACAATGTGCACACCCCCCCCCGGTCTTTGGAAGGATGCCGATGCGCACCAAGGTCACTGCAGTTCTCTCGATTCTCGCCACCGCCCTCGCCTTGAGTATCGGCTCAGCCGCAGCCGAGGACGCACCGGCCGAGTCCACGCCGGTCGACGCCGTCACCGTTCCCCTGTTCGGCATCGATCTCGTGATCACTGTGGTGGCCGATGACGATGGCCACTTCGTCGAAGCAGAGGTCAGCGGCCCCGGCTCCGAGGCGTTCGACGTCCACGTCGACGACGACCACGACGGCGGTTTCGAGATCACGCTCATGAATACCGAGACCGGGGTCACCGTCGAGGTCGAGGGCAGGCTCACCGACGAAGGAACGATTCAGATCGGTGAGACCGAGATCGAGAATGTGAGTCCCGCCGAACTCGCCGGCCTCTACACGTGGCAGAGCGATCTCTTCGGTGCGCCGGCTTCGGCGACCTACACGATCGTCATCGGCGCCGACGGTAAGCCGTCGATCACCGGCGTCAGCGCAGCACATCCCGGCGCCGGCGCTCCCCAGATCCTCGACCAGACTTCGTTCGGCGAGTCCGACGAGGGCGAGTGGGGCGTCAGCCAGACCATCATGTTCTGGCTGGGCGAAGACTATGTCGACCTGGTGATCCTCATCGAGGTGGAGCACGGCGAAGCCGAACTCGAGGTCACGCTCGTCCACCCCAACGACGGCGGCGACCATGACGACGACCATGACGACGATCACGACGACGACCATGACGACGACGATGACGACCACGACGACGACGATGACGACGACCATGACGACCACGACGACGATGACGATGACGACGACCACGACGACTAGTCGATGAATGCACGACGAGCCGTCGGCGTTGCGGTCTCGCTACTCCTCGGATTGAGCGCCTGCTCGGCTGACGATTCCGATACCACTCCGGCATCCCCGGAGGAAGCCGACGTCGAAACCGAGACTCCCGAAGCCGATGGACTCTCACCCAGCGAGGAGCCCGCGGGTTCGTCGATCTCGGACCAGCTGGACGAGGTCCTGGCCAACATCCGCGACGCGTATGCCTTTGATACGCGTGTCGAAGTCGGTGGGGTCGTGGTCACCCGGCTCACCGGCGTCAACATCAACGGCGACTCGAGCTTCACCCTCGTCACCGACGATTCCGAGCTCGACGTGATCGCCTTTGACGGCACCATCTGGACGCGCGACACGGATGGGACCTGGGGAGAGACCGCCAACGAGTCGATCGCCGGCGACCCGCTCGGTCCGCTCGCCGAGTCCGAGTTTCGAAGCGTCGACGGCGAGATGATCACCCTGATTGTCCCTGGCGAGAACTTCGGCCTGACCGAACCCACCATCGAGGTTCAGGTTCGTGTCGCCGGTGGAGCGATCGAGCTGGTCTATGACGCGGACACCGTCGCCGTGCGATCTCGGTTCGAGCCGGTGCCCGGACACATCGTCATCACACCACCTGGCTGACACTTCGGTTGCACCCGGTCTAGACTTACGCTGTAATTCACCTCTTGGGAGTAGCTCCATGACTGACGCGCGTCCGGCGGTGGCCGATTGGGCCACCGACTTCGACCATCAACACCCCGACTACGCGGCCAACGCCACCGAGATCTGGGATGAGCTCCGCGAGAGCTGCCCGATCGCGCACACCGAGCGCTATGGGGGCACATGGTTCCCGACCCGGCACGAGGACATCGCCACGATCTCCAAGGACGTCGAACGCTTCTCGTCACAGGGGGTCGTGGTCACCGAGGAGCGGACCGATATCCCCGCCCCCATGGGCTATGCCCCTCCGATCACCAGCGATCCGCCGTTCCACGCCATCGCCCGCGGCATCATGTTGAAGTTCTTCTCCCCGAAAGCGATCGATGCCTGGGAGCCGATCGTCCGGGAAACCTGCCAGCGCCTCATCGCCGACATCAAGGCAAAGATCGAAGCCGGCGAGACCACCATCGACATTGCCGCGAACTACAGCCAGCACATCCCGGTGAGCGTGATGGCCGGCATGCTCGACCTGCCGAGCGAGGACGGCGAACTCTTCCGCAAGTTCATCCATGACGCCCTCGAGGCCCCCGACGAACCGCGGGAGTACGAGGACACGATCGACTGCTACCTCGACAATGCGGTCGCGGAGCGACGCGACAACCTCGGCGACGACCTGATGAGCTACCTCTGCCAGGCCGACATCGAGGGCATGCCACTGCTCGATGAGCACGTGCGCGGCACCATCGCCCTGCTGATCATCGCCGGGATCGACACGACCTGGTCCGCGATCGGGGCCGGCCTCTGGCACATGGCGCAGCACCCGGACGATCGTGCCCGCTGGATCAACGACCCCGCCGTTCAGCCCTTTGCCCTCGAGGAGATCCTGCGCTTCTACGCGCCGGTCACCATGGCTCGATTGATCGCCGAGGACACCGAACTCGGCGGCTGCCCGATGAAGGCCGGCGACTGGACACTCCTGCCGTTCCCATCCGCCAACCGTGATCCCGAAGTCTTCGAACGCGCCGATGAGTTCGTGATCGACCGAGCACGCAATCGCCACGCGGCGTTCGGGCTCGGCATCCACCGGTGCGTCGGCTCGAACCTCGCCCGTCTCGAAGTACGGATCGCGATGGAAGAGTGGATGGTCGCCTTCCCCGACTTCGAATTGGCCGATCCCAGCACCGTCACCTGGTCGAGTGGTCAGGTCCGCGGACCGCGCCAGCTGCCCGTGCGCTTTCCGGGCTGAGTTCTCACCCGTCATCTGACCTAAGGTTCCCACCGTGAAGATCAAGTACGACCGTTCCGCCTGCCAAGGCCACAACCGCTGCTACATGCTCGCTCCGGAGCTGTTCGACACCGACGATGAGGGCTACGCGATCCTCCTCGTCGAGGGCGACGTCCCGGCCGAGCTCGAGGAGAAGGCTCGTCTCGCCGCCGACAACTGCCCCGAGTTCGCCATCGAGATCGAGGACTAGGGGCCACGGCCCCATGCGGATCCACAAGTTCAGCACCACCGAAGCGTTCATCGCGATCGACTTGGAGGGCGCTGAGGCGTCATCAGGCCCCGTGCGTTGGGCCAAGAAGGTCCTGCAGGGTGGGGCGAAGGATCTCGCTCGCTCACAGACCTACACGTATGCCGTCCTGGGGATGGCTCGCGGTGGCGCGTCCGCCGGCATCTCGACCGAGGGACCGGACCGTGACGCAGCCATCGAGGCGTTCGTCACCGAAGCCGCCGACCTGGTAGCGGCCGGCACCTACCTCCCCGACGCCGCCAAGGGTGTCGCAGCCGACGAGCTGACCGCGCTCGCAGCCGCCGACCCGCGCGACACCGCCCGATCGGGTGCGTTCACCGACCGGTGTGAGGGGCTCGGCACCGCCGTCGTCGCCGAGAAGACACTCGGCTCGCTCGATGGGCGCACTGTTGCGATCGAAGGGTTCGGCTCGACCGGCTCTGCGCTCGCAGCCGCGGTCACCGAACGCGGCGCAAAGGTGATCGCGATCTCGACAGCCACCGGCACGGTCACGAGCGCCACCGGATTCCCTGCCCCGGCCCTTGCCACATCATGGGACGCGCTGGGGGCCGACCTCGTCAATGACCTCGGTGAGCCCACGCCCGCCAGGGCGATCTTCGGCACCGATGCCGACGTGGTGTTCGCCGGTTCGAAGATGGGCGTCATCGATCACACGGTGGCCGCCCAGCTCACCAATGCTGCAGCAGTGGTGCCCTGCGGTCGCCTGGCGCTCACTGCCCGCGGCCTCGCCGTGCTCCGCAGCGCCGGAGTCGCCGCACCCGCCGATTTCGTGGCGCTGGCCGGCTCGACGCTCGCGCTCTGGGGCGACGTCAACCGCGCCGATGAGGAGATTCTCGCCGGTGTCGCCAAAGTCCTCGGCGATCTCAGCGCCGGATACGCAACACACGAGGACGGCCCGCTACTGGCCGCCTGCTACGACGCCGAGGACTTCTTGTCGACCTGGCAAGAGACCCTGCCCTTCGGCCGCCCCCTCGCCCCCTAGCCCCCACACGTTTCTTGACGACGAAGTCGGCCCTGAGCCGACTTCGTCGTCAAGAAACGGACTGATCAGGGGCCGGTGAAGTTGAAGCTGTGGTCCTCTTCCCACATCTCGCTGAGCTCCTTGGGAGCGTAGGAGTTGGGTTCGAGGGGCACGTCGTAGCCCTCGTAAGCAGCGAGCTCGGCGCGACCAACGACCATCCAGTGGACTTCGTCAGGGCCGTCGGCGAGACGGAGGGTGCGCTGGCTGTGGTACATCTGCGCCAGCGGGGTCCACTGGGTGACACCGGTGGCGCCGTGCATCTGGATCGCTTGGTCGACGATCTGGCACACGCGCTCGGGCACGAGCGCCTTCACAGCCGAGATCCACACGCGAGCTTCCTGGTTGCCGAGCGTGTCCATGGCCTTGGCGGCGCGCAGCACCATCATTCGCATCGATTCGATCTCGGTGCGGGCTCGGGCGATGATCTCCATGTTGCCGCCGAGGCGAGCGAGCGGACGACCGAAGCCCTCACGGGTGAGGCCACGCTTGACCATCAGATCGAGGGCCTTCTCGGCCGCACCGATCGAGCGCATGCAGTGATGGATGCGGCCCGGGCCGAGGCGGAGCTGGGAGATCTCGAAGCCGCGGCCCTCACCGAGCAGGATGTTCTCGGCAGGCACACGGCAGTCGGTGAACCGAATGTGCATGTGGCCGTGGGGCGCATCGTCGTTGCCGAACACGTGCATCGGGCCGAGGACCTCGACGCCGGGGTGGTGCTTGGGGACGAGGATCTGTGACTGCTTGCGATGCGGCGGTCCATCGGGGCTGGTCTGCACCATGACGATGAAGATCTCGCAGCGAGGGTCGCCGGCGCCGGAGGCGAAGTACTTCTCGCCGTTGATGACGTATTCGTCACCGTCCTTGATCGCCTGGCAGCGGATGTTCTTGGCATCTGACGATGGCACACCCGGCTCGGTCATGACATAGGCCGAGCGGATCTCGCCGTTCAGCAGTGGCTCGAGCCACTGCTTCTTCTGCGCTTCGGTACCGACGCGCTCGAGCACTTCCATGTTGCCGGTGTCGGGCGCGGCGCAGTTCAGCGACTCGGGTCCGAGCGGGTACTTGCCCAGCTCGGTGGCGAGGTAGGCGTAGTCGAGGTTGGTCAGGCCCTGACCCGTCTCGGGCAAGAAGAAGTTCCACAGGCCCTGTTCCTTGGCCTGGTTCTTGGCGCCTTCGAGCAGTTCGAGCTGCTCAGGGAGGTACTGCCAACGATCGGGGCGGTTGGCGCCGATGCGATGGAACTCCTTCTGCATCGGGTCGACGACCGTCTCCAGGAAGTTGACGACCTTGTCGTAGAAAGGACGAGCCTCTTCCGACATCCGCAGATCGAAGTCGTCGGGCGAGCTCTTGAGACCGGTGGGCATGGTTCATCCTCCGTCGGGAACGGGAGACATCGTGCCACGCGGCGGCGCCGGCGGCCCAATGCGAGCAGCCAGGTTTGCGGTGGGTGACCCGACCGGGTCACTCGTCTTCGCTACCTCAACCACAACCGCCGAAGAACACCCCAACCCGTTCGGAGGCGGCGTGGCCGAGCACGTCGAGTTCGACATGGACCTCGATGGGCTGCACACCGTCCCAGTGAGCGCGCACGCCGGGGGTGATGGCCTTGGTTCGGGTGACGACCGGCTTGTACCACTCACTGGTGACGGTCCATGTGATCGTGCCGTCGAACGCGTCGGCGGCGGCCGAATCGACGCGGCAGCTCTGAACACGCGATTCATTCGAGACGATCGACCGTTCCATCTTCGAGGCAACGATGATGCTGCTCGGGTAGTCGGTGTCGCCGGGGTAGAGCGACGATCCGTCCTCGCCGATGTAGACGAAGTCGTACGGGGCGACCGTGGTGTCGAGCGCGGGGGTGAGTTCGTAGACGGGCCGAACGGTGCCGTACTCACAGCTGAAAGCGAAGTCCGGGGCGATCTCGATCGAGGTGGTGGCCAGCAGATCGCCATTGCCGCCGAGGACGCGCACATCGGTGGAGCCGAGGGCGGCGAACAGGTGGGTGCCGGCCTCGGCGAGCGGCGACTGGGTCCCGTCGCCCCAATCGACTGTGGCATTCGCCGGGCCGCTGACGGTGCAGTCGACAGGGTCGCCGAATTCGGCCTTGGTCACCTCACACGCGATTTCGGAGGCGACATCGTCGGAGGATCCTGCCGGCCGCGTCACGAGCACGGTGGCCACCACCACGATCGCCGCGGCGAGGAGGGCCATGAGTCCCAGCGCGCGGGGAGAGAAGGTGGTTCCGCGGATTGTCATCACGACAACGGTACGTCTTGGACCCGAATCGGCTTCCCGGGACTGTCGGCAATGCGTCTCTGTCCCCACGACCGACTGCGGTCACCGAGGGGGCCAGGTGACAACGCCTCGCCACCGTGATTCAGTGGTCGGCGTGGGCCCGCCCGCAAACCGTGCATCGCTGGGACCTCCGGTGATCGAATGCCGGGGCGTCACGAAGTGGTACGGCGCGTTCAAAGCGCTCGACGACCTGTCGCTCACCGTGCGCGCCGGTGAGGTCCTGGTCGTCATCGGGCCGTCGGGTGCCGGCAAGTCCAGCCTGTTGCGCTGCATCAACGGGCTGGAATCCCACACGTCTGGAGACATCACCGTCCTCGGAACGGTGATCGACGGCGACCGCTACCGCCTCGGCCAGGTCCGAAGGCGCGTGGGCATGGTGTTTCAGAGCTTCAACCTGTTCCCCCAGATGACCGTGCTGTCGAACGTGGTGGCCGCCCATCCCCGGGTGAGGCGACCAACCGGGCGTTGAAGGCCCTCGACGATGTCGGCGTGCTGCGTCACCGGGACAAGCACCCAGGCGAGCTCTCGGGGGGCGAACAACAGCGCGTCGCCATCGCCCGCACCCTGGTCAATGACCCGGAGATCGTCCTGCTCGACGAGCCGACCGCGTCGGTCGACCCAGAGCTCACCAAGGGGATCGTGGAACTCATGAAGGAGATCGCGCAGGGCGGGGTCACGATCGTGGCGGTCACGCATGAGATGGGGTTCGCCCGCGCCGTCGGCGATCGGATGATCTATCTCGAGGAGGGGAGGATCGTGGAGGAGGGCCACCCCCACGACATGGTCTGGCACGCCAAGGACGAACGGACCCAGCGTTTCCTGGCCGCCGTTCGCCGGGTCAACCCCACCGTCGAGAGCGACGAGTCACCATGGGCGCCCCCGGACGTGGCCACGATCACCGAAGGTGTCTGACGCCGGCGAGACTCGAGCGCCTGATCCCACGGTGACTCCGCTCGACTATGCCGAGCCACAGCTCGTGGCCAACGTGCTGACGCTCCTGCGACGACTCGACCCAGTCCTCCGCCGCGGGGCGAGGGCGCCGGTAGCCGACAGGCGTTGACGTCCCATTCGGGACCTAGGTCCCTACTCCCGACCTCCCACCAGCGGCGATCGTTTGGTACCGAATGAATTTCGGGCGGACAGTGTTCCGGCAGACAGGGCTGCACGAGGAGGCGCAATGGGCGAGATCGTCGGATACGGAATGGTGTCGCACGTTCCACCCATCGTGTTGTCCGAGGAGGACCGGCGCGAGCTGAACGGTGGCCCCGACCTGAGCCTCGTCGATGGCCTGCATCGCATGAAGACCCAGGTCTTCGACCGACTGAAGCCCGACACCGTGATCGTGCTGGACACGCACTGGATCACCCTGATGCACCACATCTTCGATGCTCGAGCGGAGCGACGGGGCGTGTTCACCGCCGAAGAGATCCTCACGAATCCCGGGATGCAGAGCGTGCCCTTCGACCTGCCCGGCGACCCCGAACTGTGCAAGGCCGTGGCTGAAGTCGCCGCCGGCCGGGGCGACACCTGGGTCGTTGCTGCCGACGAACCCAACCTGCCGATGAGCTACGGCACCGTGAACCTGCTCGGCTTCCTGCAGGGTGACGAGAACTGGGTGCGCATCGGCACCTGCCAAACCGCCCAGCCGGCGGACTGGGCGATTCTCGGCGAGATGATCGGCGAAGCGGTCGCCCAGCTCGACCGTCGGGTCGTACTGCTCGGTTCGGGCAGCCTGAGTCACCGTTTCTGGCCGATGGCCGAACTTCGCCAGCACGAGTCCGCGAGCCTCGAACACATCCGCACCCCTGAGGCCCGCGCCGCCGACGAAGCGATCATCGCCGCCTGGGAACGGGGCGACCACGCGGCCGTGATCGACGGTGTCGACACATTCATGCAGTACGCCCCCGAGGGCCACTTCGGCCACTACCTGGGGCTGATCGGCGCCATCGGTGGCCGCGACTGCGTCGCCCCCGGGGTGCGTTACTCCGAGTACGAAAGCTCGGCCGGCACCGGCCAGCTCCACATCTGGTTCGAGAAGCCGGAGAAGGGATGGACCGATGACTGAGACCGCCCCACGAGCCGAGCTCGCCGACATCGCCAGCCACGACACCTTCGTCGAAGGTGTGCCCCACTACACCTTCGCGTACCTGCGCGATCACGACCCGGTCTCCTGGTGGGACGAGGAGGACGGCCGGGGCTTCTGGTCCCTCACCCGGTTCGATGACCTGCGCTACGCCAGCCACAATCATGAGCTCTTCTCGTCCGCCAAGGGCATCCGCCTCGAGGACATGGACGACGAAGAGCTCCACGCCCGTCGCACCCTGATGGAGATGGACCCGCCGGAACACACAAACCTGCGCCGGCTCGTCAACCGGCTCTTCACCCGCCGGGGTGTCGGTGCCTACGAAGACACGATCCGCGACATCGCCGCCGGCGTGGTGGACAGGGCCCTGGAGAAGAAGGAATTCGACTTCGTCACCGATGTCGCTCGCGAGCTGCCGATGCGCATGCTCGGTCGTCTCATGGGTCTGCCTGACGAGGACGGCGATTGGCTCGTCACCATGGGTGACCAGATGATCGCCAACAGCGATCCGGAGTTCACCGAACACGTCGTCGACAAGACCGACACCGAGGAGTTCCACCTTCTCCCGTTCCGCAGCCCCGCCGCGCTCGAACTCTTCGACTACGCCGATGATCTCGCCGGCGAGCGACGCGCGTGTCCCGGCGAGGACCTCGTCTCCAAGATGCTGCTGCCGACCAAAGCCGGCGACCCGCTGCCCGACCACGAATTCAAGAACTTCTTCGCCCTCATGGTGGCGGCCGGAAACGACACCACCCGCTACTCGATAGCCCACGCCGTCCGAGAGCTGATCGATCGACCCGAGCTGCTCGCCCGCTTGCGCAATGAGCCGGAGATGATCGACTCGGCCTCCGAGGAGTTCCTGCGGTACGCCGCGACCACGATGCACTTCCGGCGCACCGCCACCACCGACATCGACCTACACGGCAAGACCATCCGCGAAGGCGACAAGGTCCTGCTCTGGTACATCTCGGCCAACTTCGATGACCGCCAGTTCGAGGATCCCTTCACCCTGAACATCGACCGCAACCCCAACGACCACGTCACATTCGGCGCCGGTGGTCCGCACTTCTGCCTCGGCGCCTGGCTCGGCCGCCTCGAGGTGCGCGTCGCTCTGGAGGAACTGGTCCCCCGCATCGCCGCCATCGAGCAGACTGGCGATATCGAACGGCTACGGTCCAACTTCATCAATGGCATCAAACACATGCCAGTCCGGGTCACCCCCGGCTAGTGCCATGACCCTGCTCACCCAATGACCTTCTCCCCGTGGGATGATCCCGACCTGCTCGCCGGTGAGCCGGCGACAGACACGGCAGAGACACACATCTCGCGGCTCTGGTTCACCCCGGACCGCGTCTACAAGATGCTGAAGCCGGTTGCGCTGGGGTTCCTCGACCACAGCACGCCGGAGGCTCGGATGCGAGCGATCGACGAGGAGCTCCGGCTCAATCGCCGGCTCTCTCCCGACGTCTACCTCGGTACCGCTGATGTCCTGGAGGGCGACACGGCAGTCGACCGCATGCTGGTCATGCGGCGACTGCCCCTCGCCCGCAGGTTGCTCAACGTCCTCAACACGCCCGAGGCCGACGGCGCATTGCGCGCTGTCGCCAAAGAGGTCGCATCGTTCCACGCTGGTTTGCCGAATATCGCCGCGCCGACCGGGATCGGAACCCGCGATGGGTTGCGCGAGCAGTGGGAATCGTCGTTCAGCGAGATCGAGCCCGACGTCGGTGTGGTCATCGCCGCGGGCGAGTTCGACGAGGTGCGCCGACTCGCCCGCCAGTACCTCGACGGCCGAGGCGCCTTGTTCGATCGGCGCATCGCCGACGGTTTCGTCCGTGACGGCCACGGCGACCTGACCGCGGCCGACATCTTCATCCTCGAGGATCGCCCCCGCATCCTCGACTGTCTCGCGTTCGACGATGAACTCCGGATCTGTGACGTCCTCGGAGACATCGCGTTCCTGATCATGGACCTGCACCGCCTGGCGGGTCGGGCCACGGCCCAACGAGTGATGTCGCTCTATCACGAGTTCGCGGGCGGGGTTCATCCGTCGTCGCTGGCGCATCACTATGTGGCCTATCGGGCCCACGTCCGGGCCAAGATCGAAGTCATCCGGCATCGGCAGGGGGT
>Ga0316204_10010258_pt1 | contig 12137 bp, 11 predicted proteins | sample 6monrhotite_MG_2_FD_205661 | JGI IMG/M metagenome (GOLD analysis project Ga0316204, IMG submission 205661) | Microbial mat bacterial communities from mineral coupon in-situ incubated in ocean water Damariscotta River, Maine, United States -... | ecosystem: Environmental > Aquatic > Marine >...
AAACCACAGTTCATATTATGAGAATTTCACTTATCGTAACCCTGCTCTTTATCTTTTCAATTGGGGTAAATGCTTCTGCTTCGGATGGAAAATATATTTATACCATAGACTTAACTCAGGTGAATAATGACCGGGTAATGGTAGAATTGAAGACTCCAAAAATCACTGAAAATGAAGTTAAATTTTACCTGCCTAAAGTTGTTCCCGGAACTTATAAAATCGCCAATTATGGCCGATATGCAGGAGATTTTAAAGCCTACGATAAGAAGGGCGCTGAACTATCGGTTGAACGCAAGGATGAAAATACATGGATCATAAAAAAGGCAAAAAAGCTGGAAAGGGTCACCTATTGGGTTGAAGACACCTATGATTCTGAAGTAGAGGGACCAGAAATTTATCCAATGGCAGGCACCAACATAGAAGATAAAAAGAACTTTGTCTTGAATACACCTGGGTACTTTGGTTTTTTTGAAGGTACTGAAAAGGAAGCGCTGATTCTGAATATCATACGCCCTGCAGAATTTTATGGTTCTACAGGGCTTAAACTAGAGAATAGTAAAAGGATTGGCGATACCAAAATAGATCTTGAAGGGTTGGAGCCTGATGAGAATCATATGGTTGATGTATTTGAAGTAGAAAATTATCACCGCTTGGTGGATTCTCCCCTGATGTACTGTGAACCTGATACAACGATAATCAGAGTCGCAAATACTGAGGTATTGATTTCAGTATATTCTCCAAAAGAGATGGTAAAATCTAGTTTTATTGGAGAAACGGTATCAACCTTGCTAATGGCACAGAAAGAGTTTCTGGGGGGTGAACTACCGGTAGAAAAATATGCATTTCTGTTCTATTTTGAAGATCCAAGCCGTCTAGCAGCTGTGCAGGGAGCCTTGGAGCATTCTTATTCATCCTATTATTATTTTCCTGAGATTCCGCAGGAACACTTAAAACCATACTTGATCGATGTTGCAGCTCATGAATTCTTTCATATTGTAACGCCCTTAAATATCCATTCGGAAGAAATAGAATATTTTGATTTCAATGAGCCTAAAATGTCTAAGCATTTATGGCTATACGAGGGCATGACAGAATATTTTGCGGATTTGGTACAGGTGAAGTATGATTTGATCAGTCGAGAGGAATATCTTGATAAGATGCGTGAAAAGATGATTAATGCATCAACTCTATATAATGATAGCCTTTCATTTACTGACCTGAGCAAATATACCCTCGATAAATACCCAGAAGAATATAATAATGTGTATGAAAAAGGTGCACTAATTGGAATGTGTATGGATATTAAACTTAGAAGCCTTTCCAATGGAGATTATGGAGTCCAGGATCTAATCGCCGATTTGTCATCTCGTTATGGGAAAAGTACTCCATTTAAGGATGAGGACCTCTTTGATGTGATAGAGGAATTAACCTATCCGGAAATCAGAAAATTCATTGATACCTATATTGTGGCAGGAGCAGAACTCCCGTATGAAGAAGTTATGGAGGCTGTTGGGATTAATTATGTAAGTGCAGATTATTTCCAAACCAGCTCTTTTGGATTTAGTCAGGAGACAATGGGTATTGATATGGAAAATCAGAGACTTTACATCAAGAATGAGGGCAAGTTGGATTCGTTTGGGAAAAAACTAGGATTTCAGGAAGGAGATGTTCTTATCAAGATTAATGGTGAGGAGATTCCTGGATTCTCAGCAATACAGTCTTTCCTGGATAAAGAAAGAGAAAAAATTATAGAAGGAAATGAATTCAGTTATACTGTCCTTAGGGGAGAGGAGGAAGTTGAGTTAAGTGCAATTGTAGAATTGGTTCTACGTCCTGTTCAACATCTACTTGCTTTTTCTGAAGATCCATCGGAGGAGCAGATTAGTTTACGAGAATCATGGTTTGAGCCACGAAAATAGAATTCAGGAATTTCCTTGTTTCAAGGTCAATTTTATGAGACAACCACGACAGGGACTTTGGATCTATTTAAAACTTCCCGGCCAACTGACCCAACAACCACTTCATACAGTTTTCCATGCCGGTTATTTCCAATAATGACCATGTCGATAGTAAGTTTCTTGATTTCCTCGTCTATAATTTCACCAATATAACCCTGAATCAAAAGTGCCTCGCAGTCCACACCACTCTTAATTAATTTCTTTTTGAGTTTTTGAAGTTCAGTATGCTCCTGCTTTAATACGATAGTTCTGTCATCGCGAATATACTGGGGTCCTACTTCCAATCCCACAATTTCAGGTTCTGGAGTGACAATATGTATGATCCAACATTTTGCTCCAAATGCCTTCGAACACATTTCTGCATGGGCTATTACATTTTCGGTAACTTCTGTAAAATCGATAAGTGTCAATATATTTTTCATGACCTAGTTAATTTTAGAGGAAAGTACCAATTTTGGACAAAGGATTCAATGAGAATTATCAGTATTAGAGGTCCAGTTTTAATTGCTTCCTGGAAGATTCAAGATTGAGCAACCATTGCTTTCTCCAAAGCCCTCCACCATATCCTACCAATTTCCCATCGCCACCAATCACTCTGTGGCAGGGAATAACTATGGAGATACGGTTATCTCCATTTGCCCGAGCAACCGCTCTTATGGATTTCAGATTACCGAGAGCAATAGCTTGCTCTTTGTAGGATCTTGTGCGACCATAAGGGATTTGCTGAAGAATTTTCCATACGCTGACTTGAAACGTTGAGCCACGGAGATCGAGGCTGACAGAGAAGGCCTTACGTTCTCCTTTGAAATACTCCAGTAATTCAGATCGCAGCAGCTCCATATGATGATTGCTTCCCGGTAATGGCACAGAATTATAATACTTTTTTAATCTCTCCAATTGGGTTTCCAGCATTTTTCGGTCTGTAAACTCCAACAGGCAAATACCTTTTTCAGTCGCTCCAAGAAGTAATGGACCCAATGGAGAAGGAATACGCTGAATATGAATGATCTCTTTGTCCATAGAAGATCTTGGTGATTCCCCTACAATTTTTTTAAAGGAATCTCCAAAACCACTTAGTGATTCATAACCATGGTCATAGGCTGAAGAAATTACTTTTTCGCCCTTTTTTATCTGTCCAAAGGCCTGATTTATCCGAAGGGATCGTTGATATGCTTGAAAAGTAAGACCATGGTGTTGCTTAAACCATCGGCGAACACGTTCAGGCTCTAATTCTAAATTTCGTAAATCCTGATCTTTAAGTTTTTGTTGGGGATGGATTTCAAGCTCTTTCATTAAAGGAGCTAGCCAATTGGGAACAGCACCTAATGGCTTCAGGGGATCACAAATCTTACAAGGCCGATACCCATGATCCAGGGCGTCCTTAACATTAGTAAAAAACTCAGTATTCAGTTTTTTAGGCTTCCGCGCTGTGCAACCCGGACGACAGAAAATTCCTGTGGTTTTTACACCTACAAAAAATTGTCCTTCAAAAGAACTGTCTTTTCGAACCAATGCATCATACCACAAATCCTCCTTTGAATTCATTTCCAATTCCATTTTATCTTATTAATTTACAAATTTAGGGCAGGAATGGGGATGATTCAACCGAAAAATGCGCATGGTATTGAAGATGACATAAATATGTTAAAAAGATATACTAACTTTGTAACTCAATATCCTGGTGATCAATGAGTGATGCTATAAAGCACGAATGCGGAATTGCGATGATCCGATTGCGCAAGCCACTTTCTTATTATGAAGAAAAGTATGGCACATTAACCTATGGAATGAATAGGCTCTATCTTTTGATGGAGAAACAGCGTAACCGTGGACAGGATGGCGCAGGAGTTGCTAACATCAAAATTGACCTTGACCCGGGCCTTAAATACATTAGTCGCTATCGTTCCATTGCCCATCAACCCCTGGTGGAAATTTTTGGGAAAATTTCAAAGAAGTATTTAAAAGCTAAAAAGGTAGGGGGCGAAAATTACTACGACTCCAACTGGAGGAAACAACATTGTGGTTTTACCGGAGAATTGTGGTTAGGACATTTACGGTATGGTACTCATGGAGGGTTGTCAATTGAGAATTGTCAGCCTATGCTTAGGCAAAATAATTGGAGAAGCCGGAATCTGGTATTGGCCGGGAATTTCAATATGACCAATGTGGATAAGCTATTTGATATCCTGGTTAAAATTGGTCAACACCCAAAACAAAAAATTGATACCGTTACGGTAATTGAAAAGATCGGACATTTTCTCGATGAGGAAAATCAGCGGATATTTAATAAGTACAAAGACAAGTATAATAACCTTGAGATCACCAATATCATCGAAAATGAAATGGATATCCAGCGAATTCTAGAGAGATCCTGTAAAGACTTCGATGGAGGTTATGCAATTGCTGGAATGATTGGTCACGGGGCATCCTTCGTAGCAAGAGACCCCGCAGGGATTCGACCTGCTTATTATTATTGCGATGATGAGGTAGTTGTGGTTGCTTCTGAAAAGCCAGCTATTAAAACTGCTTTTAATATCAATTATAAGGACATAAAGGAGGTAAAGCCGGGGCATGCGTTGATTATTAATAAAGCTGGAGAGGTTACTGAGAAGCAGTATATTGAGCCATTGAAAAAACTAAGTTGTAGTTTCGAACGCATCTACTTTTCCCGTGGCTCTGATCCTGATATTTATACGGAGCGTAAAAAACTAGGAGACCTATTAATCCCAAGTATTTTAAATGGGATCAATAAGGACTTGAAGAACACAGTATTTTCCTATATACCTAATACCGCTGAAACCTCCTTTCTGGGAATGTTGGAAGGGCTCGAAGAATACCTGACAAAAATTCGCAAAGATGTAATTATTGATGGAAAACCATCTGTAGATTCGGTTGAGGATATACTCTCACTCAGAACACGAGTGGAAAAGATAGTGATCAAAGATGCGAAACTGCGTACATTTATCACGGATGATGACCATAGGAATGATATGGTTGCCCACGTATATGATACCACCTATGAAGTTATTCGGAAGAATAAAGACACCATAGTTGTGATTGATGATTCTATTGTCCGAGGGACCACGCTTGAAAGAAGTATTCTTACAATGCTCAATAAGCTGGAACCTAAAAAGATCATAATTGTTTCTTCAGCACCTCAGATTCGATATCCTGATTGCTATGGTATTGATATGTCTAAGATGAAACAATTTGTTGCTTTTCGTGCCTTATTGGCTCTTCTAAAAGAAGAAGGGAAGGAATATCTATTGGACGACACCTATGACCGTATAAATAATGCGGGAGAAGGGATTTATGATCATAATTATGTTAAAGAGTTGTATGATCGGTACAGCTATGAGCAGATTTCAGAAAAAATAGCAGAGATTGTGACTCCTGAAGGAACCAAAGCAGAAATTCAGATTATTTATCAGACGGTAGAAAATTTGCATAAGGCCATTCCTAATCATAAAGGAGACTGGTATTTCACAGGAAACTATCCAACTCCTGGAGGAAATATGGTAGTAAATCGGTCCTTTAAATACTTCATGGAAGGAAAATCTGTAAGAGCCTATTAGTGGAATTGAACCTTAATGGGTATATTTCTTTATGAAAACAGTACTCCTATTCTGTTTCTCCATTATATTAAATCCGCTATTTGCTCAGGATGACATTCAATATATTCGTAATATTTATCAGGATGTGTCAAAGCAAATCAGAGATTGTCTAGAGCCTGACCTGTGCAGCCTTTATAAAACTGAAGTGCTTATCAATCAGGATGGAAATGCGTGGAGGGGTGTAGGGAATTACAGCAAAACAATTACATTTTGGTTTACGGATGATCCCATCAATTGTGATGATTGTCTGGATATGGGCCGGGGTGTTCTTGCTAAAGTTATCGTGGAGGAAATCGCTGGATTATATTCCTATCATTATGAATATCTCTACCAGGAAGGAAAATTGATTTTTCATTTCTTAAAGGATGAATCGGAATACCGTCTATATTTTTCAGATGATGAATTGATTCGATATATGGAGGGTCCCCAAATTACTCAGGATACCAGTGACCGTCAATCGAACGCTCTTTCTGAAGCTGAGCATTATATGCAGTTATTCCTGATGAGTTTTTAGGTATGCTTTTGAAGTGGACAAAAAGAATTATCCTTGGATTATTGAGTATTCTAGTACTCTATTGCGTATTGGGAGTTGTCCTATCGTTTATTCCCACTTCTCCTCCGGATCATAATTGCGAAAAGGACCGGTCTATATTTGTGGCTTCCAATGGTATCCATCTTGATTATTTTATTCCAATAGTTTACCTGAAGGATGATTTTCTTTCAAAAGTTGATGCTCCGCTAAATACTGCCTATCTGTCTTTTGGGTGGGGGGATAAAGACTTTTATATCAAAACCCCGGAATGGGGAGATCTAAGTCTAACCGTTGCGCTTAGGGCATTGTTTGTTAAAACCCCTGCTGCACTTCATGTAGGATATAATAACGAGCGTTCATCTTATTGGACTGAAGTTGCCGTATGTGAGCATCAGTTGAGCACGCTATTAATGTATATTGAGGAGGAATTTATACAGGATGAAAATGAAAAGTTTATTCAATACCCCGGTTATGGACCTGAAGATCATTTTTTCGATGCAAAAGGCCATTTTATGTTTTCAAAGACTTGCAATGTATGGATCAATAATGGCTTGAAAAAAGCTGAAATAAAAACCTCCGTATGGTCCCCTTTTGATTTTGGGATCTTATATCATCTGAAGAATCAGAACGATCGTACTAGATAGCAAAACTTTCCCCACATCCGCAGGTTCTGGTGGCATTGGGATTTATAAACTGAAATCCTTTTCCATTTAAACCATCAGAGAAATCGAGGGTCATTCCTAAAAGATAGAGCAGACTTTTTTTATCGACGAGGACTTTCAATCCTTTGTCATCAAAAACCTGATCAGTTTCAGCCACAGTATCATCAAAGCCAAGATCATACATCAATCCGGAACAGCCTCCTCCATGCACAGAAACTCTCAAATGAAAATTTTCTGTTTTGCCCTCATCTTGTCGAAGTTTGGCAATCTTTTCTTTCGCTTTATCTGTTATTTGTATCATAATTTTAAGAAACCGGATTTAACACTACACTGAATACAGTTATTGTATTCAAATCTCTTCCATAATATAACTTTTCCAGAGCGTCATATATATTCTTTGCCCTAAAATAACTGGTATTCACCTCATGATCATTTCGGGTTATCCATTGAATAGTGTACGAACTTTCTTTCTCCTTGTTGTTCTTTACATACTTGAACATCTTTTTCAATGCATCCACCTTGTCATATCCAGATTCAGAATGATACAGGAATGATTGGTTATGTCGTGGATTAACGGTAATGAGGTCAAGTTTCACCTTTCCGTCTATTCCGCTGTACTCGAAGATTAATCCACTCTCCTTCATGCCCAGGTATTCTTCAATGGCACCCTGGAGTTTGGCACTTTCTACATGTACATCTTTAGATGACTCAATCATAATTAACTTCTATTCAGTGTTTAAGCTTACAAAGATACAAATGAACTGCGTAATTGACCAATTTGTTCTGTCTTAAAGAATACAGTTGCAAAACTTTATACGAATCAAAAAAGTTTCTTTTAAATTCACCCCAGGACTAAAATTCTCAACATGAAAAAAATTGAGCATATAGGAATAGCCGTAAAAGACCTGGAAAAGGGAAATTCACTGTATTCAACGTTATTAAACCAGGATCCATATAAATTAGAGGAAGTAGCTTCCGAGGGAGTTTTAACTTCATTTTTTCAAACTGGAGAATCTAAGATAGAGCTATTGCAGGCGACCTCTGAAAATTCAGCAATTGCTAAATTTATTGAGAAAAAAGGGGAAGGAATCCATCATATCGCATTTGAGGTAGCTGATATTTATGCTGAGATGATCCGACTTAAGAATAACGGATTTAAGTTAATCAATGAGCAGCCTAAGAAAGGGGCAGATAATAAACTGGTATGTTTTGTTCATCCAAAATCGGCAAATGGAGTATTAATAGAGTTATGCCAGAATATTGACTAATGCCTTTTATTAGACTTCCACTTCTGGTCGTATAAGATGTCATTGTAATGTTGATTTCTTTTCTTACCCTTTCTGGTCTTATATGCAGGTTTTGGCCCACAGGAAGAGAGAATGAAAAGAAACAATACCAGAACTGCAATAATCTTCTTCATATAATGAAAACGTCTATACCTGCTAAATTATTCATTTTTTTTTAATAAATAGTTGATAGAGTACATTATAACCTTGCATACATGGTGTTGAAAAGATAAATCGTAAATTTGCGCTGTTATGTCAGATGAGAATAAAAGAACAGAAATTAAGGAAGTAGGCGAATTTGGATTAATTGATAAAATCCGATCCGGGACCAAAAAATACAAGGAAAGTAGCCTGTTAGGTATTGGTGATGATGCTGCTGTAATCGGTGAAGGAGATCAGGTGCAATTAATCAGTACTGATATGCTGACCGAAGGCGTTCATTTTGACCTTTCCTATATGCCACTTCACCATTTGGGATATAAATCGGTCGCCATCAATATTTCAGATATTGCGGCGATGAATGGTAGGCCGGAGCAAATTTTGGTATCTCTGGGACTAAGCAACAGGATGTCTGTGGAGGCGATAGATGCAATTTATCAGGGGATTTATACCGCCTGCGAAAACTATAAGGTAGATTTGGTTGGAGGAGATACTACATCTTCGCATTCAGGTCTTATTTTGTCAGTTACCGCAATTGGCACGGCAAAAAAAGATAGACTTAGTTTGAGGTCAGGAGCTAAAAAGAATGATATAGTCTGTGTAACAGGAGATCTTGGAGCCGCACTTATTGGACTGCAGGTTCTGGAAAGAGAAAAACAGGTATTTATTTCTGATCCGGATATGCAGCCGGAATTAAAAGGCAATGAATATATTGTGGGCCGACAATTGAAGCCTGAAGCACGTATGGACCTTATTTATGAGTTCGAAGAGCTTGGTCTGGTCCCCAATTCAATGATTGATATTTCAGATGGTCTGTCTTCAGAATTATTTCATATTTGCACTCAGTCAAAAGTTGGAGTAAATATTTATGAAGATAAACTTCCTATAGATAAGTCAACCTACGATACAGCAGTTGAATTCAAACTTGACCCGATAACCTGTGCATTAAATGGTGGGGAGGATTACGAATTGTTATTTACGATTGCCCAAGATGATTTTGAAAAGATTAAAAAACATGCAGACATTTCGACCATCGGGTACATTACTGATCAAAAAGATGGGATGAACCTGGTGACTAAATCCGGGAATGCAGTTCCTCTTAAAGCCCAGGGATGGCAACATTTTAACCAATAAAATCATGAATGGTATGATCAAATACATTTCCTTTATTTGTCTTTTTCTGGTACTCTTTTGTGCTTCTTGTGACCGTCCAAGTGGTCCTGTTTCTGACGGGGCAGTAAATGAAGGTACTCGAAAAACCTACCGTAAAAATGGAGAATTACTATCCGAGGCAAACTATAAATCAGGAAAGTTACATGGTGTCTCCAAGAATTTTTATTTAAATGGGAATGTACATAATTTAATTACCTATAAGGATGGGGTTAAGGATGGACTGGTTCAAACCTACTATAAGAATGGAATCCTTAATCGCGAAACCACCTATAAAGAGGGTAAAATGCATGGATACCAAAAGAAGTTTTTCAAGGATGGCAAGTTATCTTCAGAGCAAAACTATAAAGATGATTACCCAGGCGCATTGAAGGAGTTTTCAAGTAATGGAAAGCCCATCACAAAATTTCCAGAGTTAGTAATTACTCCTATGAATAATATAAATGCAACAGGAGAATACATACTTGAAGTTACTTTTTCCGAAAATGGAGGGAGAGCACTCTATTATGACGGTGACCTTATTGACGGTGAATTTTTTGATGAGGCCAACGTATTGAGGCTGGCACAACGGCAGGGTGTCGCTCAAATGAGGATCAAGGTAAATAAAGGAGAAGTTATTAATGAAACCGTCAATATTATTGGGGTGTTAAAAACTCCGCGTAGAAATCAGTATATCATACAGAAAGAGTATAAGGTCAAGGTAAAAGGCTAGCTAAGATCTGAAGCAAAGATCAGATACTTATGCTCATTGGTGGCCTGGTCAGTAATTCTTCCAGCAGAAGCCTTAGTACTCACAGGATCTCCGTGTTGAGAGGAAAAGGACATCATGCCCGTCCATGTTCTGCCCTCCTGTACAACCTTACTCAAGGCATCAAGAGCATCATTAGAGCTTACAAATTGTTTAATAGGCTTACCCAAAAGATCATTTTCTGAGAAACCAAGCTTTTCAAATATAGGATCGTTCACAGAATATATATTCATACTAGAGTCCAGTGTAAATACCATCTGTGTATTATTTATAATATTTTCCTTTCCCTGGGTCTCCCGTTGATTTCTTTCCATTTCTTCCTGAGTGGCTTGTAGCTCCTCCATATTTTGTCGCATTTCTTCCTCCTGAGATCTCATCTGCTCAGTTAGTTGTGTAGATTCCTCCAGAAGTTTCTGAGTTCGTTCATTAATCTTGACGGATGAAATGGTGGATGCAATGCTTTCCGCAATCTTTTCTATAAACTCGATTTCATAATCACTGAATAGATTAAAAGAGGCCAATTCAATAACACCATAGACCTCCTCATTTACTTTCAGTGGTATGATAACTACAGAATTTGGATTAGCTTCTCCGAGCCCTGACGTAATATTAATATAGTCTTGAGGGATTTCAGTCAGATAGATTTTATCCTGTTCAAGCCAGGCCTGTCCAGTCAGTCCATCGCCTTTATGAATCTTCTGTTCCAGGTATTTTTTCTTATCCCAGGCATAACATGCGGCCAGTTCAAGGTAGGGCTCTTGGTCATTTTCGTCATTGATAATAAAAAGTCCTCCCTGATTACATTTCATGTATTTAACAAGATTTGAAATAATCTCGTCGGAAAGGGTAGCGATGTTATCGTTGTTGCTTCTTAGGATATCTCCAAACTTAGCAAGACCTTCTGTTGCCCAACTTCTTTTCTTGTCCTCATCACTTACCTTTTTAAGATTTTCTCTCATATCGAGTAATGAATTTCCAAGCACATCATCTTCACTTAAGGGCTGGAATTCGGCATCATAATTTCCGTTTCCTATACTTTCAGCAAAATCTGAGGTGGATTTAAGACCAACGATAAATTCGTCCATCGCAAAGGCCATTTCACCGATCTCGTCATTTCTGAATTTAGTGTCTTTATCGTCCGGTAAAATTCCTTTACTCAGAGTAATCACAATATCCTTGATGTAATTGATAGGTCCGGTGATAGAACGGGACATAAAAAAGGCAATAGCCAGACCAACAGCTACAATAATTATTCCCAAGGTTATGGTTATATTTCTAAGGTTATCATTGGAAGAAATTAAGGAATTATCCGCCTCTGTTTTTTGATTTCTCTTGAGAGCACTGAGTTCTTCAATTTGACTTAATATAACTGTTGATTGGGGCAGAACATCACTTTCAATATAATCTTCTGCCTGGAATTTAATTATTGGATCTTCGTAATCGTCAAAGGTCTTCAGGCTTGCCATGATTTCTTTTTCGACTTCCAGCAAACTCTCAAAGTTGATAAATACAGAATCCAGCATCTGCTTCTCATCATCGCTGTTCCAGGATTCCTTTAGAATAAGCAGGCGGTCTCTAAGGTCCGGATACTCAAGATCGTGTAATGCCTCTAACGCTTGCTTGTCATCAGCGTTACTTTGTAGATAGACCCAGTTAGTGGTAAGCATTTTTGATCGTGTAGCCAGTAATGAAAGCTCCTGCATGGCATCCTTTGAGGGATCTACTACACTGGAGGTTTCTTCTATAATATTGTCGTTTTTGTTACCTGTGATGAATATTATGACTGCATTGATAATAAAAATGGCAATTAGTGCAAGGAAGCCAAAGAGGATTCGATTACCAATGGTGAGTCTGAAATTTTTCATTGATTGCTTATTCAGGTTGAACTGGCTGGTTTTTATCTATTAATTTTAATATTTAAAAAACATGCAAACAAACATACATTTAAAAATATGTTAAATCAAGGCAAAAAAAAGGGATGATACACGAAGTGCATCATCCCTTGATC
>Ga0316204_10010259_pt1 | contig 12134 bp, 9 predicted proteins | sample 6monrhotite_MG_2_FD_205661 | JGI IMG/M metagenome (GOLD analysis project Ga0316204, IMG submission 205661) | Microbial mat bacterial communities from mineral coupon in-situ incubated in ocean water Damariscotta River, Maine, United States -... | ecosystem: Environmental > Aquatic > Marine >...
ATAGAAAAAATCAGTTTGCCAGAAGATTTGGGCGAAAGAGTCAATCGCTTAAAAAGTCATTTGGAAAAAGGCATAACACTGGAGAAGTGGTCCCCTATGCTTGAGGAGGTTGCCGATATGGTATCGTTCATTCAAGCACAAATAAATACAGAAAGAATAGATATAGAATCATTTTTAAAGCAAGTGACAGGTCGGTTAAATGAGTTGGATGGATTTATTCAAGGGGCACGAGAGCAGCAGAAAAAATCTTGGTTAAGTTCTCAAGAATTAGGCAACGCGGTAAAAAATGAAATGGAAACATTAGTTAATAACGCAGATAATACTATCGAAATTGATGTGTTGAAAAAACAGATTCAGCAACGCCTAGAAGCGATAGAGATTCACTTTGATGGTTTTAGAAAAATAGAAAAAGATAGGCATGAGCTAGCTGATGTTGATGTTAAAAACTTAATGTCTCGATTGGTCGAGCTTGAAGAAGAAAGTAAAATTCTCAAAATCCGTGTTCAAAAGGAGCGCTTACAAGCGCAAACCGATACGCTAACGGAAATTCCTAATCGTTTAGGCTACGAACAACGAATTGCACAGGAATATGCAAGATGGAAGCGATTTAATAATCCGCTGACATTAGTGGTATGGGATATTGATCACTTTAAACGTATCAATGATGATTACGGCCATATTGCAGGGGACAAGGCATTAAAGACCATTGCGAAACTATTGTCACATAAGATTCGTGAAACTGACTATTTCGCGCGATATGGGGGAGAAGAGTTCGTTTTGATTATGCCCGGTGCCAATAAAGACGCCGCAAAAGATGTGGCGGAAAAATTGAGAGAAGTTGTTGAAGAGTCGGGTTTTCATTTTAAAGGTGAGCCGGTTTCAATTACGGTGTCCGCTGGTGTTGCGGAATTTCTGGTTGATGATACGCCTCAGCAGGTTTTTGAACGTGCTGATAGAGGACTTTATAAAGCCAAAGAGCTTGGTAGAAATCGGGTAGAGATATCTGATAGCTAAGGATAAACGTAACTACTCATGCCCATTGGCTTCGATACGCACCGGGTACTATACAGGTTTACAAAAAACGCAGTAAATCCGTCCGTGGATGCTCGACGCCCGCGTCCAGGCGGGCGACGTTTTCTCCAACCTGTATAAGTACCCGGTGCGTATCGAAGCCAATGTGGTACTGACAATGCCATAGTACATGTGATGATTGACTAAATTTGTTCATGTTTCTTTTATGTCGTGGCGACATCAGATTAGACAGCATGAGCGGATCCATTGGTGCTTAAGGTCGTAGTTTCGAACCTGCCCCATGTCCTAAGGACGTGATTTTAATATTTAACTAGGCTACAATTTTCAATTACATTCAATTAAACAAGAATAATCATTATCTTATGGAAAGCAATAACACCGAAGACTTTGATCCCAAATGGGGCGAACCATCAGAATTTCACGAGCCTCGTGTGCTTGCTAGTTTTCAAACGCGTCAGTCAGACGTTCTGATAGCAACGCCTCCTAAAGCAGGGACAACATGGATGCAGCAAATTCTGCATCAACTCCGTAGTGGTGGTGATTCATTGTTTGACGACATTGATAATGTTGTACCTTGGTTAGAGATACCCAGACAAGACAAATCGTGGCAAACCACTATTTCAGAATTTGATAAACTTGAAAATCCAAGAATATTTAAAACACACTGTACCTATGATCAAATGCCCGGTGTTGATATTGCAAAAATCATATTAACCACGCGAGATCCACGAGACTGCTGCTTAAGCTTCTATCATCATTTAATGGATATTAGTGATACAGGAATTTCTCGTTCCGGTATAACGCAACCTACTTCTATAGATGAGCACGTAGACAACTGGCTTGAATTTTCGGCCTGGTATCGAAATATTAAAAGCTGGTGGCCGCATAGAGATAACAAAAACATTCTAATATTGAGATATGAAGATTTAAAACAAGATTTTAATACTGAAATAGATAAAATTTTAACTTTTCTAAATTGGGAAATCACTACAGATCAACGCCAAATAATCGTAGAAAACTGCTCATTCGATTGGATGAAAAAGAACGTTCATCGATTTAACCGACAAGGAAAATCCAAAGATAGTTTATTTAAACCGGATGGCTTTGTTAAAAAAGGAAAAATTGGCGAAGGAAAAAAAGTGTTAACTGAAGAGCAGCAGAACAAGATTATTAATAAAGCTAAGGAAACCCTTGATGACGACTGCTTGAAGTTTTTGGACATTGATGTTTAATATTTTCAGTGCATATATCTATAAGATGCCTCCAGAAATTGATTTAGATTGGTGATTCCAAGGAGCCAATCAGAAAAAAGGGGTCGGATCCCTTATTGTGCTGACAAAGGGCCTTATAAAGCCAAAGAGCTTGGCAGAAATCGGGTAGAGATATCTGTCAACTAGGGAGCGTGCATTGAAACAACTTTTTAATTGTTATTCTTCTTGTAATGTGGGTTGAGGACCAAAAGCAGGGTCCCAATCAAAGGGATCGGCACTTTGTAGAGTCAATGATGCAATCGGGGTTAGCGCATTCGAAAGGTTGTCAAATAGCTGATATGAAAAAATAACATCGCCACCGCCGCCACCCATTCCACCACCACCATGGCCGCCGCCTCCCATACCGCCACCACCCATTCCACCGCCGCCCATACCACCCCCCATCATTCCGCCATCTATACACCCGTCGCAGATTTGTCCAACCCAGAACAAAGTGATTTCTTCTCCAGCAGCCCAAGTACCAGTGCCACCATTGCCACCCCTCATCATTCCGTGACCCATGCCATCACCACCCATACCGCCACCACCCGTGCCGCCGCCCATGTGCCCCCTCGACCTGGGTAGAACAATAGAGCCCGCAGCTGGCACTCTTGTGCCTGATGCACGTCGATAAACGGCAGTTTGAATGTCGAGACCAGTTGTTGGGTTTGCAGACAACAGTGAAGAATTCTCAACACGTTGAGTAACATCAACATATTCACCGATAATATTATCAGTCTGGTCAAAATCCGCTTCGTAGGTAAAACTGCCGCTCGTTTGAACGACGGTGAGATATGTCAGATCAAATGATTGATTGAGAACAATAGCGGGAACAGTGCCGGTATTTGCCCAGCCGGTGTTTATTTCCGCATTCGATATAATAAATTCGGTTCCGTCTACACTTTCCATGCTTTGCGATGCGGAAATTCCGTTGCGTCCTCCAACTCTCACCAAACTTTCCGACGACGCTGTTGTGTTTATCCCGTTTATTTCAGTGATAATTGACTGAATATATTCTAGACCGTTCGTGTCGGTGATAGCTCTTTGTAATATGCCAGGGTCAGAAATGTCATTGGGTGAACAAGTAAAACCCGTGGGACATGGTGAGTTAATATTACCATTCAAATCAACCGTAAAAGGATTAGCTGATTGGGCAGGAGCAGTTAGCGTAATTAAACTGAGGGCAAGTAGAGCGCTATGACTAACTTGGCACGATAGCACTAATCTTTTGTGGTGTTTCAGCGTTAAAATAGAGCAAATAAAATTCTTCATATTGTTCCCCGACAAAATATGTATTCACGAATTTAAGCTCCCTATGTAATAGTATTATTATATTCTTATATTTGTGATTGGATTTTAGTCGAGATCTATTAAATATAGATTAAGTCTTACTCTAAAAAAGTCAATATATTACATAGAATGTAATGTTAATTATGAAGGAGGTAGTTGCCCGAAGAATATCCCCTTGGATCAATTGCCCTTTTAGCTTGATTTGCAGTGGTAGATTGGAAGACTTTCTGAGAATAGTTGTTACTGGGAAGGAATGAAGTTAGTGTGAGCCTTATAAGTAGTTTTTCCAGTCAATGGTGTTGTCACCAAAAACAAGAAAATCTGGGTTCAAAAGGGACTCTTTGGTGTTATAGCGGAGTTTGTTCAAATCAAGGTCTGTGATAAACCCGCCCGCTTCTTCAACAATACATTGAGCTGCTGCAGTATCCCATTCGGATGTGAGTCCCAATCGTGGATAGATATCTGCTACTCCTTCGGCGACCAGGCAACTCTTTAATGAACTACCCATTAATATGAGTTCATGCTCACCAACTTCTTCTATGAATTGATCCAGTGATGTTTTTGCATGTGATCGGCTACTGGCGATGATGATGTTATCTGATCGTTTTTTGTTCACGTGAATAGGCTTCTTGACATCATCTGTCAGTTTGAAAGCACCCTGTGATTGACAGCCGTAATAACAAACATTGCTAACAGGAACGTAGATAACGCCAAGAATGGGCTGGTGATTGTGTATCAGTGCTATGTTTACTGTGAATTCGCCATTTTGTTTGATAAATTCACGTGTTCCATCTAATGGGTCGACAAGCCAGTAGGTTTGCCATTTTTTGCGCACTGAAAAAGGAATGCTTGCAGATTCTTCTGACAAAACCGGAATTGAGGGAGTGATTTCCTTCAGCCCATCAACAATGCAATGATGGGCAGCAAGATCTGCTGTGGTGACGGGTGTGCTATCGTGTTTTCTATTAATATCAAAATCTGATTTATAGATTTCAAGAATTTTTTGGGCAGCTTCTCTCGCGAGATCAATGATTGGTTCAATGAGAGTGACGGGGTTGTTAAACATCATTCCTGGTCCGGTAGCCTCCTAAATGTTCTCTCGCCAAGAACAGCGCAGCAATGCTTCGAGCTTCGGTGCATTCAGCATGACGCAATAATTCAGGTAGTTCATTCAGTTTCCAGGGGATTACTTCAATCTCTTCCGGCTCATCGCCAATCTCACGTTTTTCGTAAAGATCCTGTGCAAGAACAATATTGGTAACATGACTTAAATAGCCCGGTGCTATTGTGAAAGATGTCAGATGATTTAGTTTATTGGCAGCGAATCCAACCTCTTCCATCATTTCGCGGTTGGCTGCATCGAGAATGTCTTCCCCTATTTCAATGCGTCCTTTCGGTAACGCTAATTCGTAGCGATGTACACCGGCAGCATATTCCCGAATGAGTAATACAGTATTATCATCCAGCATGGGGATAATGAGCACCGCCCCATGAGAACGGCTTTTTAGGCGCTCATATTGGGTTTGCGCACCGTTACTAAAACGTAAATCCATCTGCTCAATTTCGAACAACCTGGATTTTGCCACGGTAGTTAGTTTGGTGATTTCCGGTGGATTGCGCGATGTGATTTTCAATCCTGAACCCTAGAATGGTTTAACAACAGCTAAAATAGTGATGACGATTAAAAACGGCACTGGCACCTCATTTATCAAACGATAAAACACGTGATCTCTTACATTCACATCATATTTGAAATCGGTGACAATACGATAGCAATAGTAGTGGTAGTATATTAAACCTGCCACCAAAATTAGTTTAAGATAGAGCCAAAAACTCGTGAAATATGCAGAAAGTGCATAATCAAAAAGCATCCAAAAACCGAGTACTACTGTTCCCACTGCACCAATTGTCATCATTATGAAAAGTTTTCTTTCCATGATTTTAAATCGGTCATTGCCTATTTGGTCGTCCGCATCCGCATGATAGACAAAAAGACGTGGCAAATAAAACAGGCCTGCAAACCAGGTAACCATAAAAAATAGATGAAAGGCTTTCACCCAAAGCATTGTGTACTCCTGACGGCGTAAAAGTGGGGTTAGTTTAAAGTATAACAGTTCAGCTGTAAGATGGGGTATGAGTATGCAATGATGGCGGAAAAAAGTGTTATTTTATGGATTAACTGCTTTTTTTAGGATAATGCATTCAAGTAGAATTTTCCTCTTAAAGTTAGGATAGTAACACTTATATGGAAGAATATTCTTTACTCGGTTTATTCCTCAGTGCATTTATATCCTCTACATTGTTACCGGGTGGGTCGGAAGTGTTGTTGCTCTATCTGGCAACACAAACTGACGAATTGTGGTGGCAGTTGTGGATCGTAGCTACGCTTGGGAACACACTAGGTGGAATCACAACCTGGATTCTCGGTTGGTGGTTAGTGAGAAAATTCCCTCAACGAGGCTTGAGCGAACAGAAGCATGAACGTGCGCTCAGTCAAATTCGACACTGGGGGAGTGGTGCATTGCTGCTTTCATGGGTTCCCATAATTGGCGATCCACTGTGCTTTGTTGCGGGTTGGTTAAAACTGCCGATGCTTGCATCATTTGTGTTCATTGCTTTGGGAAAAGGCATTCGCTATGCTGCGATTTTGATGTTTTTATGAGTAGTGCTGCATCCCCTAAATACAGTTATGACAGGCGTTTACTTCCATTGGCATTGCGGCGTTAAGCGTTAGGTGATTTTCTGGCCTTTGGCCAGCGCTTTAGGCTTGAAGCAAAAAGATGCTGCATTTTTTCTGTTTTAGCCTCTTTTTTCAAGCTTTGAGTCTAACGCACTAGCTGGCATCAAATAGACTGAGTTCGCAACTGTACTTAAACCTAGAAAAAGCAGTTGATCCACGAAATATAACACAGGCTCTTGTTTCGCCTAGCACTATGAAAAACAATATCCTGCATTCTATTTTCGCGTCCAACTGCTTTTTCTAGGTTAAAGAATCGGTAGTAGTAAGCCCAGTTTTCAAAGACATTTTATTGATTAGTCGTTAACTTACGCATAAGAGAATTAAGCCGACGGAACTTTCAAGCGGCAGGAGTTTAAAAAGTTGTTACAGAGTCAGTTCAACGCAGTATTACACCTGGAGCAAAACTTCAAAGGGCGAGACTTCGTCGTTGGTGATATTCACGGTCATTTTGAATTATTTGATCTCTTGTTAAAAGCGATTAAATTTAACCCAGCTGTAGATAGGATGATCAGTGTTGGTGATACCATTGATCGAGGGCCTGAAAGCGAAAGAGCACTAAGCTATTGGAAACAGTCGTGGTTTTATCTGATTCGCGGTAATCATGAGGCCATGCTAGCAGGGGCAGTCGGCCTGGATACGGGGATGAGCAGCCTTTGGATGAAAAATGGCGGGGAATGGTCCTTCGATGCGCCAGAATCTATGCTGCATGAAATGGCTGAGATGTACGAACTTTTACCTTACGCAATTTCTATCAAAACGGTACATGGAGAAGTAGGAATTGTACATGCGGATCTCCCAGCTCATGGTAGTTGGACAAAGCTAATTAAAGACCTGCAAAAGAATAAAATAAAAGAACGCGATTTAAAATCCCTATTATGGTCAAGAGACACTTATCGTAAATATCGAATGAGTCGGGAATATGGCGGTGTGTTTAAAGAATCATTGGTTGATGGCATTCACAAAGTGTATGTTGGTCATTGTATTGTCAGAAACCCTGCGCTGTTTGGGAATATTATGTTTATCGACACGGGTGCCTATTGTAATGGAAGATTAACAGTAGTCGACTTGTCGACTGAAGATGTCATCATTGTTCAGCCAAAGCGCGACCAAGTATGAAAATTTTCAAGAGTGATAATGTCTGTAACTATTCAGATTCATCTGATTCCTTAGCCGATGTTAATATTTCAGCGATATACCAAAGTAAGTTCGCAATTATTGTGTCGAAACGGTTAAAATAACCTGCTTTACCGTTGTAACAGGAAGCTGATTTTTAAAATGCGTATCCGCGAAATCCCCTATAATTACACCTCTTTTTCTGATCGTGAAATTGTCATCCGTTTTCTGGGTGAAGATATGTGGCTGGTTCTTGATAAGTTGAGAGGCTCCCGCCGTACTGGTCGATCTGCACGAATGATGTTCGAAGTATTAGGTGATATGTGGGTTATAAAAAGAAATCCGTATATTCAAGAAGACTTGCTGGAAAACAAAAAGCGTCGCGCATCGCTAATCGGCGCGCTTTATCATCGTCTTGAACAGATTACAAATCGCGCTGACGAAAATATGGATGCCATTAGACTTGTCAATGCGCTCCGAGCTGCCATTCAAAAATTCGAAAACTGGTTTCCTGAGCAATACGAGCTTCGTAAAAAAGCGCTTAAACGATTTTCTACGATTACGAGAAAAGACAACATCGATTTCGGTGGCCTGGCGAAAGTCAGTCATGTTACTGATGCAACTGACTGGCGTGTTGAGTTTCCGTTTGTTGTGATTTGCCCTGATACTGAAGAAGAGACAGCGCTGTTGGTTAAAGAGTGTATCGAACTTGGTTTAACGATTGTTCCTCGTGGTGGTGGAACGGGTTATACCGGTGGTGCCATACCGTTATTTGAAGACACAGCGATTATCAACACTGAAAAGCTGGAAGCGCTAGGCGGCGTAGAATTAAAAACACTTGAAGGTGTAGAAAAACAAGTGGCAACCATTCGAGCAGGCGCAGGTGTTGTCACGCGACGTGTTACCGATAGAGCTGCGCTATCGAGCTATGTATTTGCCGTAGACCCTACATCACAAGATGCTTCCACCATCGGTGGCAATATAGCCATGAATGCGGGTGGCAAAAAAGCTGTGTTATGGGGCACAACGGTGGATAATCTCGCATCGTGGCGTATGGTTACGCCTGATGCAAAGTGGCTTGAAGTCGAAAGATTGAATCACAATCTTGGCAAAATTCATGAGCAAAAACTTGTTACGTTTCGACTTACGCGTTACGAAGCCGATGGTAAAACACCCGTGGGTGAACCTGAACTGCTGGAAATGCCGGGCCAGGCATTTCGCAAACTTGGATTAGGAAAAGATGTCACCGATAAATTTCTTGGTGGATTGCCAGGTATACAAAAAGAGGGCTGTGATGGACTGATTACCTCAGGCGTGTTTATTCTCCATCGCATGCCGAGCTACACGCGGACAGTTTGTCTGGAATTTTTTGGCCATGATTTAAGTGTTGCCGTGCCTGCCATTGTTGAAATTAATGATTTCCTCAATAAAGCACCGAATGTTGTGTTAGCTGGTCTTGAGCATCTTGATGAGCGGTATGTTAAGGCTGTGCGTTATACAACAAAAGCCGCACGACGTGAAACACCGAAGATGGTATTGATTGCTGATATTTCCGGTGATGATGAAACGGCAGTAGCACAAGCTTCATCACAAATTGTAAAGCTTGCCAATCAACGTGAAGGCGAAGGATTTGTTGCGACCAGTCCTGAAGCACGTCGCCGCTTTTGGTTGGACCGTTCCCGCACGGCTGCTATCGCTGCGCATACTAATGCGTTTAAGATTAATGAAGACGTGGTTATCCCGCTGGATAAATTGTCTGAATACACGCTAGGTATTGAGCGCATCAATATTGTTCATTCTATTAAAAACAAACTGAATATTATTGATGCGGTGAGCGAATATCTCAGCTCCAACTGGATGAGCCGGTTAAATATTCAGGATTATGAGCAGAGCACAGAAAATGACTCAATTCTTGATGGAAAAACAACGGCTTCAATACGTCTGCTGAATACGGTGAAAAATCGATGGCAGGGAATGCTTGACTGCCTTGACTTGCCGGTTGCCGAATGCAGAGAACTACTGTCGCCTGATAATGCTGAGTTTGTAGAAAACAATACCACGTTATTCCTTTTGATCCAGCAATGCAAAATACGCATTTCCTATCGTGAATCTATTGAACAGCCATTAAAAGAAATCTTTGCTGGCCGTGAGCTAATTAAGGTTCGCGAAAAGCTGGATGAGCTTCACAAACAAAAACGCAGCAGTCGTCTATTTGTTGCAACGCATATGCATGCCGGTGATGGTAACGTACACACCAATATTCCGGTACATTCGAATGATTATGACATGTTGCAAGAAGCAGATCATATCGTCGATCAAGTCATGGCGCTTGCGGAGGAGTTGGGTGGTGTTATTTCCGGTGAACACGGTATTGGTTTAACCAAGATGCAATACCTGAAAGAAGAAAACATCAATGCGTTTGAAGGTTATAAAAAAATAGTTGATCCCAACTCGCATTTTAATCGCGGCAAACTTATGCGAGGCTCAGGATTAGAGCGCGCCTATACACCTTCGTTGCGATTGCTTCAACAAGAAGCTCTGATATTGGAAGAGAGTGAGCTTGGTGAGCTGAATGATGATATTAGTAACTGTTTGCGCTGTGGCAAATGCAAACCTGTGTGTACCACTCACATACCCGGTGCAAATCTACTCTATTCACCAAGAAATAAAATATTGGGCACAGGTCTGATTATCGAAGCGTTTCTCTATGAAGAACAGACACGCCGAGGAATTTCACTGCGCCATTTTGCTGAGATGAATGACGTGGCTGATCATTGTACGATTTGTCATAAATGTTTGACGCCATGCCCGGTTGATATCGACTTTGGTGATGTCACCGTTCGTATGCGTAAAATCCTCAAAGATCGGGGTAAAAGAAGTTTAAGCCCAGGTACCTGGGTATCTATGCTATATCTTAACGCGACTGATCCGAGAACAATTAAAATCATGCGTAAGGGGTTGTTAGAGTGGGGCTTTAAATCTCAGCGACTGGGCTATCAAATAGCTAAAAAGCTGGGAATGACTAAAGCGGGGAAAAATCCGAAATCTACCACGGGTAAACCGGAGATAAGAGCGCAAGTCATAAACTTTGTGCAAAAACCGATGCCACGAAAAATCCCAGCGCAAACCACTCGTGCGATGTTGAATATTGAAGATAGCAAAACAATTCCTATCTTACGTGATCTCGCAAAGGTGACTGACGAATCAGATGCGGTTTTCTATTTTCCTGGTTGTGGTTCTGAGCGTTTGTTCAGTCAGGTAGGCATGGCAACAATTGCAATGCTCTATGATGTTGGTGCTCAGGTAGTGTTACCACCCGGTTATCTCTGCTGTGGTTATCCGCAAATGTCTTCCGGCGACGTAGATAAAGGGCGCACAATTTCTACAGAAAATCGTGTGCTGTTCCATCGTATTGCGAACACATTAAACTATCTTGATATCAAAAAAGTCATTGTTTCCTGCGGTACTTGTATGGATCAGTTGTTGAAGTATGAATTTGAAAATATATTTCCTGGTTGCGAGTTGTTGGATATTCATGAATATTTGTTAGAGAAAGGTGTTAAAGCCGATAATGTCAATGGTGTGCAATATTTGTATCACGATCCTTGTCACACGCCCATGAAAAAACATGATCCTATAGCTGTTGCCAAAGAACTGACCAGTAGTGAAGTCATATTGTCAGATCGATGCTGCGGTGAGGCAGGAACATTTGCTGTTGCGCGTCCTGATATCTCTACACAAGTTCGTTTTCGTAAAGAGAGTGAATTAAAAGATGGCATTGAACAACTCACTGGCGAGCGCGAAGTCAAAAATAATAATGTTAAAATGTTAACTTCTTGTCCGGCATGCGTTCAAGGCCTGTCACGTTTTGCTGACGATACTGGAATAGAAACCGATTACATCGTTGTTGAGTTGGCTAAAAATTTATTGGGTGAAAGCTGGCAAGAAGAGTTTGTGAGCCGGGCATCAAAAGGTGGGATAGAAAAGGTGCTGTTATAATAATGTTTAGGCTTAACATACTTCAAGTGAGTTATTAAATATGCAAATTAAACGAGCTAGCTACTCAATTATAGCACTCTGCATTGCAGTTTTTTTTAATGGCATTTTGATTTTTGCTGATGCAGCGGGTGATGAGCCAGTTATCCCCATTCTCATGTTGTTACTCATCAGCGAGCTGGGTTTTATTATTTCCATGGCGGGTGTTTATTACGGCGTTAAGCAGCTTACTGGTAACGGCGTCAATATTAAAATTATTGCCATAATAGTCGCATGTGCTGCACTGGGATTAATGCTGGGTTACAAGGGTTATGTTTTATGGCAATCTTTAGGATTAGGTGCTTAAACCCAGGTTTAATGGTTTTGCTTTCTAATTTCAGATTTTAATGTCGAAATTATTTCCCTTCGTTGCTCGGGGGGAAATAAGTAGTACTCGATCTGATAATTTATGAAATTTTTACTTCCGTTTAACTTTATTATCTTTCTGAAAAAGCCTTTTACGCTAACATTTGTTATTTCAGGCCAGAGAAACTCTTGCTTTTGTCCAAACTCATTAATAGTTACACCAGAATCATTGATAGTCAACTTTGGCAATTCTGATTTAAAATAATCTAATTTAACGTGCATATAAATGGCGGAAAAAATGAATATAAAAAGAGCCATAAAAGAGACGCTGATCAGTGTGCTCGATAGTCCGAAATTTCCGTCACTGT
>Ga0316204_10010260_pt1 | contig 12133 bp, 9 predicted proteins | sample 6monrhotite_MG_2_FD_205661 | JGI IMG/M metagenome (GOLD analysis project Ga0316204, IMG submission 205661) | Microbial mat bacterial communities from mineral coupon in-situ incubated in ocean water Damariscotta River, Maine, United States -... | ecosystem: Environmental > Aquatic > Marine >...
ATAGCGAAAGCTCGCGGCGCTGATCGGCGGCACATGCACCGAGGCGCGGGCCACCGGATCAAGGGGCGGGCGGGCATCGAACGCCGCGTCATCGGCCAGCACGCCAGCGCAGAACACCATCTCGGCGCGGCAGCTTGCCGGGTCTGAGAGCACGACGATATCGGCGCGTTTGCCCGGCGCAATCTGGCCGCGATCCTTGAGGCCGAACGCCTCGGCCGCCGACAGCGACGCCGCGCGGTAGACCGACAGCGGATCGCACCCTTTTTCGATCAACCGGCGGATCATGTAGTCCAGATGCCCGTATTCAGCGATATCCAGCGGGTTCCGGTCGTCGGTGCACAGGCACATATAGGCCGATGTGACGGGCGTCAGAACTTCGGCCAGCGCCTCGAGATCCTTGGACACCGAGCCTTCGCGGATCAACACCCGCATCCCCTTTTGCAGCTTTTCAACCGCCTCGGCGGCGCTGGTCGCCTCGTGTTCGGTGCGGATCCCGGCGCTGACATAGGCGTTCAGGTCGCGCCCCGACAACAGCGGTGCATGGCCGTCGATATGCCGCCCCTCGAAGGCGCGCAGCTTGTCCATGCAGCCCGGATCGCGAAAGATCACGCCGGGGTAATTCATGAATTCCGCCAGGCCGATGACCCGGGGATGATCGGCCAGCGGTGTCAGATCCGCCGCCGACAGGGCAGCACCGGCGGTTTCCATATGCGTCGAGGGCACGCAGGACGACAGGTTGACGCGGATGTCCATCACCGTGCGGGCGCTGGCCTCGAGGAAATAGGCGATCCCCGGTAGCCCGGCGACATTGGCGATCTCATGCGGATCGCAGATCGCGGTGGTCACCCCGCGCGGTGCCACGCAGCGGTCAAATTCGAACGGCGTGATGCAGGAGCTTTCGATATGCAGATGCGTGTCGATGAACCCCGGCACCAGCGTCTTGCCGCTGACGTCGATCTCGCGCAGCCCCTGATACGGTGCACCGATGCCGACGATCCGATCGCCGCAGATCGCCACGTCGCCGGGGATCCGCGCGCCGGTCACCATGCACCAGACCGTGCCGCCCTTGAGCACCAGATCGGCGGGTTCATCGCCCTTGCCCTGCGCGATGCGGGTTTCCAGCGGTTGCTCAGGCATCGCCATCGACCCGGCGCAGACGCTCGATCAGCGACGAGGTGTCCCAGCGCCCGCCGCCCATGTTCTGCACGTCCTTATAGAACTGATCGATCATTGCGGTGACCGGCAGCGGCGCGCCGATGTCATCGGCGGTTTGCAGGCAGATCCCCAGATCCTTGCGCATCCAGTCCACTGCGAACCCATAGTCGAACTTGCCGTCCAGCATGGTTTCATGCCGGTTGACCATCTGCCACGACCCGGCGGCACCGCCCTGAATGACCTCGATCACCGCCTTGCCGTCCATCCCGGCCTTTTCTCCGAACCGCAAAGCTTCGGCGAGGCCCTGCACAAGGCTGGCGATACAGATCTGGTTCATCATCTTGGCGATCTGCCCGGATCCGACCTCGCCCAGCCGTTTGCAGGTTCGGGCATAGGCCGCGATGACCGGTTCGGCGCGGGCGTAATGCCCCGCCGCGCCGCCGCACATGACCGACAGAATGCCGTTCTCGGCCCCGGCCTGCCCGCCCGATACGGGGGCATCGACGAATCCGATCCCGGCGGCGGCGGCCTCTTCGGCCAGTATGCGGGTGATCCTTGCGGACACAGTTGTGTGATCAACAAACACCGCACCCGCGCCCATGCCGCCAAACGCGCCGTCATCGCCCCGGCATACGGCGGCCAGATCGTCGTCATTGCCGACGCAGGCCATCACCAGATCGGCACCCGCTGCGGCCTCGCGCGGGGTGCGCGCGGCCATGCCACCATGCTCGGAAGCCCATTTTTCAGCCTTCGCGAAGGTGCGGTTATACACCGTCACCTCATACCCGGCTTTCGCCAGATGCCCGGCCATCGGATAGCCCATCACGCCTAGCCCCAGAAATGTCACCTTGGCCATAGTCCGCCCCTCTTGTGTCGATGGTTTGAATTGCGCTTGCGCGTCCGAGCCCATAGGAAACGAAGCACACTCCAACGTCAACACGACGAGGCCCAACCCCATGCTTTCCCTGTTTCGATGGTTGTTCCGCATCGCCACCGGTCTGGTGGTGCTGTTCCTCGCAACCACGATCGGCGTCTATTATTTCCTGTCGCGCTCGATGCCCGACTATGACGCGACATGGCGTGTGCGCGGGATCTCGGACACCGTCGAGATTGCCCGCAACACCTTCGCGGTGCCGCATATCTTCGCCGAGACCGACGTCGACGTGTATTACGGGCTGGGCTTTGCCCATGCGCAGGATCGGCTGTGGCAGATGATGCTGATGCGACGCACCGCGCAGGGACGGCTCTCGGAGGTGTTTGGCGAGCGCACGCTGCGCACCGATGAGTTGATGCGCAGGCTCGATCTCTACGGGCTTTCGCAACGCTCGGTCGCGGCGCAGGACAACGACGCGCTGACCGCGCTGGATGCTTATGCGCGGGGCGTGAACGCATGGATCACACTGGTCAACGAGCGCGCCATGGGTCGGGGCGCGCCCGAGTATTTCCTGTTTCCCGGCGAGGTCGGCCTGTGGCAACCCGCCGACAGCATCGCGATCATCAAGCTGATGGCGGTGCAGATGTCGGGCCAGATGGAGAACGAGGTTCAGCGCGCGCGCCTGTCGACGCTGATCGGCACCCAGCGCACCAATGATCTGATGCCGATCGACGACAGCGACGGGATCACCGCCCTGCCCGATTTCGCCAGCCTGTTTCCCGGCGTCACCGAAACCCAGCTTGCGATGCCGTTCCGCCTGCCGGGCGAGTTGCCGGGCGGCGCGCTGTCGCCATTCAATTCCTCTGAGACGGCGGGCGCATCGAACGCATGGGCCGCCGGGCCATTGCGCTCGGCGAGTGGCGGCACGCTGTTGGCGAATGACCCGCATCTGGCCTTTTCAGCGCCGTCGATCTGGTATCTGGCGCGGCTGGAGTTAAGCAGCGGCGCGGTCATCGGCGGCACCATTCCGGGTGTTCCGGCGGTCATGGTCGGGCGCTCCGAGCAACTGGCATGGGGGCTGACTACGGCCTATCTGGATGATCAGGACGTGTTCTTCGAGGAACTCGACTCGAACGACACGCAGCGCTACCGCACGCCGGACGGCTGGGCCGAGTTCGAAACCCGGCGTTCGATCATTCAGGTGGCCGATGCCGACCCGGTGACGATCACCACGCGCTGGTCGGACAACGGGCCGATCCTGCCGGGCAGCCATTATTCGCTGGGCTCGGTGACGCCGCCCGGTCATGTCGCGGCGCTGTCGTGGACCGCGCTGTCGCCCGAGGACACCTCGATCAGCGCGGCGATTGCCCTGAACCGCGCGCAAACGGTGAGCGAAGCCATCGCGGCGGGCGAGGCCTTTGTCGCGCCGGCGCAGAACCTGATGGTGATCGACCGCGAGCAGATTGCCATGCAACTGATCGGGCAGATGCCGCGCCGCTCGGCGGATCACCCCACGCAGGGCCGGATGCCGGCACCGGGCTATGATCCTGCGGCGCGCTGGCAAGGGGTCTTTCCCTATGCCGCGAACCCGCAATTCATCGACCCGCAGACCGGGCTTCTGGGCACCACCAACAACAAGCCGCTGGACCGGCCCTTTCCCTTGCATGTCAGCTTCGATTGGGGCGACGGGGTGCGCATCCAGCGCTGGGTGCGGCTGATGCGTCAGCGCGGCGTGCACACCCGCGAAAGCTTCATCGAGGCGCAGCTTGATACCGTCAGTCAGGCGGCGCGCACGCTGCTGCCGCTGGTCGGCGCGGAATTGTGGTTTCAGGACGCCCCGGCAGAGCCCGGCAGCGTCGAGGCGCAGCGCCAGATCGCGCTGCAACTGCTGGCCGACTGGAACGGCGAGATGAACGAACATCTGCCCGAGCCGCTGATCTATGCGGCGTGGATGCGCGAACTGCAATTCCGTCTGACCCGCGATGAACTGGGGCCGCAGATCGAGATGTTCACCCATATGGTGCCCGCCTTTATCGAGCGCGTGTTCTCCAATACCGACGGCGCGTCGCAATGGTGTGACGTGGTGCAATCGGCGGTTATCGAAAGCTGCGTCGATATCGCGCGCACCGCGCTGGACGAGGCGATTCTGGGCCTGACACAGGACTTCGGCCCGGCGATCGAAAGCTGGCAATGGGGCGATGCGCATCAGGCAACTCAGGATCACACCGTGCTGGGCGACGTGCCGGTGCTGAACCTCTTTGTGAACATCCGCCAATCGACCAGCGGCGGCGACAACACGCTGATGCGCGGCCTGACCCGTGGCGGGCCGCCGGGGACCGATCAACCCTTTCTTAACGTTCACGGCGCAGGCTACCGGGGGGTTTATGACATGGCGGACCCGGAAAGCAGCGTCTTCATCATCTCGACCGGGCAATCGGGACATCCGCTCAGCCGCCACTACGATGATCTGGGCGATCTGTGGCGACGCGGCGAATACATCCCGATGACACTTGATCCCGACCTTGCACGCGCTGGCGGAGTAGGGATCACACGACTTGAACCACAGCCCTGAGCGGCGCATATTCGCTCAGGTGAACACGAGTTGCGAGTCCCGTCATGATCTTTGAAACCGCCGCAGAATGGTACAGCGCCGCGCATAAGAACGTGTTGCTGTTTGGAATGTCCGGGTTGGGCAAAACCCGAACCTCGTCGCTGCTGCGCGACGGCGGCTGGTTCCACTATTCGGTCGATTACCGCATCGGCACGCGCTATATGGGCGAGCCGATTGCCGACAGTTTCAAGCGCGAGGCGATGAAAATCCCGCTGCTGCGCGAGTTGTTGCTATCGGATTCGGTGCGCATCACCTCCAACATCACCTTTGACAATCTGGCGCCGCTGTCGGCCTATCTGGGCAAACCCGGCGATGCGGCGCTGGGCGGATTGCCGATTGACGAATACCGCCGCCGTCAGGCGCAACACCGCGAGGCCGAGATCGCCGCGCTGCTCGACACCCCGCGCTTCATCGAGCGGGCCAGCGATCTTTACGGCTATCAGAATTTCGTCTGCGACACGAGCGGCTCGATTGCTGAAGTGGTGAACCCCGATTACCCGGTGGACCCGGTGCTCAGCGTGTTGTCGCGGCACCTGCTGCTGGTCTGGATCGAGGGCACCGAGGACCACACCGCCGCACTGGTGCGCCGCTTTGACCGGGCACCCAAGCCGATGTATTACCGCCCCGATTTCCTGCTGGATGCGTGGAACACCTATCTGTCTGAAAGCGGACGAATGCCAAGCGCCGTTGACCCCGATGCCTTTGTGCGCTGGACCTACGCCCGCGCCTTGGCACACCGTCAGCCTCGCTATGCGGCGATGGCGGCGAAATGGGGGCTCAAGGTCACCGCCGATGAGATGGCCATGGTTCACAGCCCCGATGATTTTAACGCGCTGATCGCCGAAGGATTGGACCGCCGCGCCCACGCGGCAGCCTGATCCCGACCCCAACGGCCCCCGTTGACCGATCTGCGCGGTCTGCGTCAAGGATCCCCTATGCCGATTACATTGCCCGCAACCCTGCCCGCTTTTGACGTTCTGTCGTCCGAGGGCGTCAACGTCATTTCCCAAACCCGCGCCGCCCGGCAGGACATTCGGCCGCTGAAGATCGGCTTGCTCAATCTGATGCCCAAGAAGATCCAGACCGAGACCCAGTTTGCCCGGCTGATCGGCGCGACGCCGCTGCAAATCGACTTTCGCCTGATCCGCATGAGCGAGCACCAGACGCGCAACACCGCCTCGGCGCATATGGAGGAGTTTTACCGCCCGTTTCAGGAGATCAAGCACGAGAAATTCGACGGGCTGGTGATCACCGGCGCACCGATCGAGCATCTGCCATTCAACGAGGTGACCTATTGGGAGGAGTTGCGCGAGGTCATGGACTGGACCCAGACCCATGTGCAATCGACCTTTGGCGTGTGCTGGGGCGGGATGGCGATGATCAACCATTTCCACGGCGTCCGCAAACACATCCTGAACCACAAGGCGTTCGGCTGTTTTCGGCACAAGAACCTCGCCGCCGCCTCGCCGTATCTGCGCGGGTTTTCCGATGACGTGCTGATCCCAGTCAGCCGCTGGACCGAGATGCGTCAAGACGAGGTGGACGCAGCCGACGGGCTGGTCACGCTGCTCGGATCCTCCGAGGTTGGCCCGGCGCTGATCGAGGATCCGGCGCACCGCGCGCTCTATATCTTCAACCACTTTGAATATGACAGCGGCACGCTCAAGGAAGAATACGACCGCGACATCAGCGCTGGCACCGCGATCAACGTGCCGGTCAATTATTACCCCGGTGACGACCCGTCACGCGATCCGACCAACCGGTGGCGCAGCCACGCGCATCTGCTCTATGGCAACTGGATCAGCGAGATCTATCAAAGCACGCCGTTCGACATGGACCTGATCGGCAGCTAGGGGATCGGCCGGAGCCGTTGTGCCCCGCAACCGGTCGCAAAGCGCGATGTATAAGACCCGCAAATGTTTCGATAGGTCGATCCATCCTCACATGGGCCCGGGGGTTTGATGCGTCTGGTTCGAACCCCTAGGGCGTGGCGGCACCGGATTGGCCGGGGCTTGGCAGCGCCGCGTCAATCAGCGCCGCCGCCACATTGGTCAATTCGCTCAGCCGTTCGGTCAGCGCCTCGATATCCTCAAGCGCCGTTTCGCGTAGCAAGAACGCCTGCGCGCCGTCGCCCAGATCCGCAGCATCGGTGACCTGATCCGCCAGCAATTTGAGCGAACACTGCACCCGCCAGAGCAGTCGATACGCGGCCAGCAGCGCCTCCTCTTGCGTCTTGTCGATCAACCCGGCGCGGCGCCCCGCCAAAAGCTGCGCCTCGATGCGACGGCTGGGTGACGCGGCCTGCAGGGCCAGCATTTGTGCCATCAGTTCAATGTCTTGCAGCCGCCCCGCGCCATCCTTGGCGGCTAGCGCGCCGATTGATGGCTTCGCCGCCTGTAGCCGGGCGCGCATGTCCGATACGTCTTGCGCCACCGCCGCACCAGTCGATTTCCGGGCCAGCAATTCGGCGCGAAACGCTTCGACCTCGGCGGCCAGATCGGGCGACCCTGCAATCGGTCGGGCGCGGGTCAGCGCCAGATGCTCCCAGGTCCAGGCCTCGTCGCGTTGATAGGCCTGAAACGCACCCAGCGAGGTTGCCACCGGCCCCTGCCGCCCCGAGGGCCGCAGCCGCATATCGACCTCATAGAGCCGCCCCTTCGACATCGGCGCCGACAGCGCCGTCACCAATGCCTGCGTCAGGCGCGCGAAATAGGGCCGTGCCGCCAGCGGGCGCTTGCCCTCCGAGGCCTCTTGTCCGGCGGCATCATAGATCACGATCAGATCGAGGTCCGAACCCGCGTTCAACCGCCCCGCGCCCAAGGATCCCATGCCCAGAACCACCGCCCCGCGCCCCGGCGCGGCACCGTGTTTGCGGGCGAATTCCGCCTCGACCAAAGGCCAGATCCCGGCCAGGATAGTATCGGCCAGCCGCGCGTATTGGGTGGCCGCCTCGAACGCGTCGATCAGCCCGCGCAGGTGGTGCACGCCGATGCGAAAATGCCATTCCTTGTGCCAGACGCGCGCCGCATCCAACCGGCTTTCATAGTCGTGAACGGCGTCCAGACGGGCGGCCAGATCCGCCGCCAGAACCGGTGGCGCAGGCCATGGCGCAAAGAAATCGCCGCCGATCACCGCGTCAAACACCCCGGCATTGCGCGCCAGATGCTGGCCCAGAACCGGCGCGGTGGTCAGCACGTCGATCAACAGATCAATCAGCGTCGGATTGGCCTCGAACAGCGAAAACAATTGCACGCCCGCTGGCAGCCCGGCCAGAAAGCGGTCAAAGCCGATGATCGCGTCATCCGGCAGTGGCGCCCCCAATAGCCGCGACAAAAGCTCGGGCTGCAACCGCTTGAAAATCGCCCGCCCGCGCGTCGAGCGCAGCGCTGGATACGAGCGCCAGCCGCTGACGATGCCGCGCTGTTGCCCGGTCAATTCGGGCGCCGAGACCTCAGCGGCGGGGGCAAAGAAATCCTCGGTCAGCGTTTTCACCGCCGAGAGCCGCGCCAGCAGATCACCCCGCCACGCCGCCGTATCCGACTGCCCCATGAACCGCGCCAGACGATCAAAGCCCTCGGGGCTGTTGGGCAGCAGTTGGGTCTGCGCGTCGTTGATCATCTGAAGCCGGTGCTCGACCTCGCGGTGGGCGCGGTAATGATCGGTCAGCGCCTGCGCGGTCTGGTCGGGGATCCAACCCTTTTCTGCCAGCGCACGCAGCCCGCCAACTGTATCGCGGGCCCGCAGATCGGGGTCGCGCCCGCCGGAAATCAACTGCCGGGTCTGGGTGAAAAACTCGATCTCGCGAATCCCGCCCTGCCCCAGTTTCATGTTGTGGCCGTCCAGCGCCAGCGCCCCGCCCAGCCCCTTGTGTTCGCGAATGCGTAGCCGCATGTCATGCGCATCCTGGATCGCCGCATAGTCCAGATGACGCCGCCAGATGAACGGCCGCAGGGTTTCGATGAACCGCGCACCGGCCTGCAAATCACCGGCGCAGGGCCGCGCCTTGATCCATGCGGCGCGTTCCCATGTGCGGCCAAGGCTTTCGTAATAGCGCTCGGCGGCCTCCATCGAGATACACACCGGGGTCACCGATCCGTCCGGGCGCAGCCGCAGATCGGTGCGAAACACATAGCCTTCGCCGGTGTGATCGTTCAGCATCGCCGCCGCCTTGCGGGTTGCGCGGATGAACGCCTGCCTCGCGTCGTGGCAATCGTCGGGGTCAAAGCGGGTCTCGTCGAACAGGCAGATCAGATCGATGTCCGAGGAATAATTCAGCTCGAACGCGCCCAGCTTGCCCATCGCGAAGGCCACCATGCCGGCACCGGTCTCCTCGTCTCCGGGCGAAGCTCCGGGCAGCTTGCCACGGCGGATTTCCTCGGCCAGATGGGTCGCAAGCGCGCTGTGCACCGCCCTGTCCGCAAGCCGCGTCAGGGCGTCGGTGACGGTTTCAAGCGGCCAGACACCGCCCAGATCGGCCAGCGCCGCCAAGAGCGCGACCCGCCGCTTTGCCCGTCTGAGCGCCGAGCCGGTCGGCGCGGGCTTGTCGGGGGTCAGCGAGGCCAGTTCCGCGTCAAGCGCCGCTTCGGGGGCCTGCGCCAGAGCCTCGCGCAGCCAGTTCTCCTCGGCCTCCATCAAGGACTTCAGGAACGGGCTGCACCCCGCCGTTCCGGCGAGCAGTTCCCGCATCTCGGGCGGTTGATCGCGAAACCGCGCCTGCGCATCGGCACCGGCATCGGGGTCATAGGCAAGCGGCGTGCGGGTGAGTCGGCGGCAAAAATCTGTCATGGCGCGATTGTCACCGAGACGGCGCAAAGGTCAACGCGACAGCCTGCCCGCAGGCTGACCAAAGGGCAAACGCGCGGATCCGGACTTGCCTTTGCGCGCAACCTTGGCACAGTGGCGGCAGGAGGGTCCGGACATGCGTAAATGGCTCAGAAGACTAGGCGTCGCTTTATTGGTGCTGGTGGTAATTGCGGTCGGGCTGGGGCTGTGGAAACGCGAGGAACTCACACGGTTGCTGGCGGTGAACAGCCTGTTCAGCGAAGACCGGATCGTGCAGAACTTTTCAACGATGAACACGATGTTTCTGACCGTATCGATGGATGGCGGCAGTGCCAGCCCGTTGCCAACCGGCCCGGCGGCCACCATGCCCGAGGGCTACGCGGACTGGACCGAAGCGCGCAACGTGACGGCCATCGCGGTGTTCAGCGGCGGTGCGCTGGTGCACGAGGACTACCGTCTGGGCACCGGCGAATATGATCTGCGGGTCTCATGGTCGATGGCGAAAAGCGCGCTGTCGCTGCTGATGGGGATCCTCAATGCCGAGGGCACGATCCCCGATCTGGACGCGCCGGTCACCGAATTCGCCCCACAATTGCGTGGCTCGGCCTATGACGGGGCGTCGATCCGCGATGTGCTGACGATGTCCTCGGGTGTGGCATTCGACGAGGATTATCTGGATTTCTGGTCTGATATCAATCGCATGGGCCGAGTTCTGGCGCTTGGCGGTTCGATGGATGGTTTCGCCGCCGGGCAAAGCGCGCGGCGCGGCGAGCCGGGGGCCGATTGGCAGTATGTCTCGATTGATACGCATGTTCTGGGCATGGTGATCCGGGGCGCGACGGGGCGTTCGATCCCGGATCTGTTGCAAGACCGGCTGTTTCGCCCGCTGGGGCTGGAGGCCGATCCGTATTATATCACCGACGGGCGCGGCGCGGCCTTTGTGCTGGGCGGCTTGAACCTGACGACGCGCGATTATGCGCGGATCGGGCTGATGGTGGCGCAGAATGGGCAATGGCAGGGCCAGCAGATCGTGCCGAGCGCGTGGATCGACGAGTCGACGACAGCCAGCGCGCCGGGCGGCGTGGGCTACGGCTATCAATGGTGGCTGCCTGACAATGCGGAACCCGGCGAGGTCTATGCGCGCGGCATCTATGGTCAGTTCCTCTGGATCGACCGGTCGCGTGATGTGGTTATCGCGATCAACAGCGCCGACCGGCAATTCCGCGCCGACGGCATTCTGGACAGTAATATCGCAATGATGCGGGCGATTGCCCGCAGCGTTGCCGCCGAACCCGAGGAGTAACCATGGCAGATATCCCCTTTGTGGCGCAGAAAGCGCCCTATCCCGTCGAAGTCGAGGCCGGCAAAACCTATATGTGGTGCGCTTGCGGGCGCTCGAACAACCAGCCGTTTTGTGACGGGTCGCACAAGGGGACCGGGCTTCAGCCCGTCCGTTTCGAGGCCGAGGAGAGCAAGCGCGTCTTCCTGTGTGGCTGCAAGCAAACCGGGCGCGCACCGATGTGCGACGGCTCGCACAAAGGGCTGTAAACGCGCGCGGCGCGCCCTCGTGACCTTTGTTCATGGCAGGAGTTTCCATGCCCCAACGCCCCGATGATCCGATCAAAGCGGCCTCTGTCAACGTTCTGGGCGCGCCGCTCGTGCCGTGCTCGGACGATCCGGTCACCGGTTTCTTTCGCAACGGCTGTTGCGATACCGGGCCGGGGGATCGCGGGGTGCACACGGTCTGCGCGATCATGACCGCCGAATTTCTGGCATTGTCGAAATACCTCGGCAACGACCTGAGCACGCCGCACCCTGAGTTCGGCTTTGCCGGGCTGAAACCGGGCGATCAATGGTGCCTGTGCGCGGCGCGTTTTCTGCAAGCCCATGACGAGGGCGCGGCGCCGCAGATCCGGCTGGCGTCAACGCATCACCGCACGCTTGAAATCGTGCCGCTGGATGTGCTGCGCCTTCATGCGCTGGACTGAACGGCGGCGCGGTCGTATGCCGGGATGTGGCGCCCCCCGGCGCGGCAAATCGCACCCTTGCGAAACCCGGCTCGGGGGCGCAGCCTGCCGCGATGATTGACCCACGTTTTCCCGTCACCGCCGAGCAGATCGACACCGTTGTCGCCGATTTCTATGGTTTTATCCGCGAGCATCCGGGGCTTGGCCCGGTGTTCGCCGCCCATGTCACGGATTGGCCCGCGCATGAGGCCAAGATTGCCCGTTTCTGGCGCAACGCGATCCTGTTCGAGCGCAGCTATGACGGGAACCCGATGATGGCGCACCGGCTGGCGGGCAATGTGCGCCCCGAGATGTTCGAGGTCTGGCTCGGGCTGTTTGACATGGTCCTGCGCCGCAACCTGCCGGAGGCAAGCGCCGCCAGTTGGTCAGCGCTTGCCCACCGCATCGGGCAAGGGCTGCGCATGGGTGTCGAAGATCACGCGGGCGGTATGCCCCGCCTTTGAAACCGCGTGCCTAGACCTGCGCAGGGCTGGCCTCGATCAGTGCCGGCTGTCCCGGTTCGGTCGCATCCTCGACACCCGGATCCCCGGTCAAATCCTCGATGAAAACGCCCAGCAATTGGGCGCGACCGCTTACGCCAGCCTTGCGGTAAATCGCATTGGACTGCGCCTTGACGGTGCCTTCGGATGTGCCGCGCAGGTCGGCAATTTCGGAGGTCGACAGGCCTTTGATGGCGAAAAGCGC
>Ga0316204_10010261_pt1 | contig 12132 bp, 7 predicted proteins | sample 6monrhotite_MG_2_FD_205661 | JGI IMG/M metagenome (GOLD analysis project Ga0316204, IMG submission 205661) | Microbial mat bacterial communities from mineral coupon in-situ incubated in ocean water Damariscotta River, Maine, United States -... | ecosystem: Environmental > Aquatic > Marine >...
GAGCTTCATTTATTAGCGCTGTATCAAATGATCGAGTTGCTTGAGTTGCATCATTACCTGCTAAGTCAGTTACATCAGCAGTTACATTAAAGTTAGTATTATCAGCAAGCCCTGATAAATCCAAATTGGGTATTGCCCATGTGTTTCCACTAACTAGTGTTGTATATTGAGTGCCTGCAACATTTACTGTAATTGTTTGCCCGTCTTCAGCGCCATTAACTGTACCGCTGATTGTTACGCTGTTATCTTCGGCGTCATCTACAATATCGTCAGTGGCAATTGCACTTATTGTGATAGTTGGTGCTATTGTATCAATAGTTGAAACTACACGAGTTGCTTGAGGAGCATTGTTGCCCGCAATATCGGCAACATCGGCAGTCACTGTAAAGTTAGCTTCGTCAGTCAGGTTATTTAAATCTATATTTGTAACGGACCAGTTATTCGAACTTACTGTCGCTGTATAATCTGTACCACCTACATTTACAGTTACTAGTTGTCCATCTTCAACATCAGTGGTTGTTCCACTAATTGTAACGCTATCGTCTTCAAGGTCATCGATTACATCGTTACCCGCTATAACATTAATTGAAACCGTTGGTGCAGTTACATCTACTGTATGCGAAGAAGTTGTGGTTGCGCTAAATGGGTTACCAACTGCATCAGTTCCAGAAACAGTTACATCAAACGTATTTTGCGTTTGTAAATCAATACCAGTAACCGGAATAGAAAAAGTATTATCGCTAGCGACTGTACCATTATAACTAACACCATTAAGCGTAAAGCTTACGCTGTCTCCAGGTCCGGCATCTCCACCTACACTACCGGTTACATTTAATGTACCGGCGGCTTCTGCTACGTTTAGAATATCGTCAAAAGAAATCGGGTTTACAGAGATTGTTGCTTCAGCTGTAACATCGATCAGGTCATCATTGCCTGTAAACTGAGTGCCAGTGTTCGTGCTATCAACAACAAAATCAGTTACTCGTGTTTCAACACTACCTTCACGGCCTTCACGCTCATACACCGGGGTAGTATGGAGACTTGCTGACGTGCCCTGATCAACACCTGCAGCAGTTGGATCTAATTCAGATACATCTCCACCTTCCAGTATGGCTTGCTGGAGTGCGGCTATCTGGTCAACCTGGTCATCTGTGTAGATAGCCTCTTCGGCATACACGGTTTCATCCAGGAGAACCTCTGTACTTTCTCCTACCTGAAGTTGCTGGCCACTATAAAAACCAATGGTTACACTTGAGCCCTGCCCAGTAATTAGTACATCTCTATCACTAACAGTATCCCCAACATTTAGCACCCTGATAGTACCTTCAGCGGTACGAACCTGAGCGGCGCCTGTTAATTCAGCGATGTATCCAATGTTTTTTGTAGCCATGTCGAAACCTTTTATGATCAGTCATAAGAGAATAGGAGATCTATGGCAAGTTAAGCATCGTACTAAGGTCGTAGAAACCGATTTTTTTTGCCGAGGAGCCTAACCTAAAGGGGTAGTGCGGCTTTTATAGAATCAAACTGGTTCAGATATATAATCAGGGCAACCCGGTCTTTAATATCTAATTTCTTGAAAATATGCGTAAGATGAGATTTTACAGTGCGCTCGGAAATACCACATTCTTTGGCAATGAGCTTATTACTTTTACCCTCTGCGACCGCCAGGGCGACTTCTCGCTCTCTTCTGGTTAGCAGCTCAAGTGGGTCGGATGCAGTATTAGGAGCCTTTGCGGCTGATCGTGCTAGCTCAAACACTTCGCCCAATATTTCAGGGGGAAACCAGCTTTGCCCATTTGATAATAAACGCACCAATTGCTCATAAAGAGGGGCAGACATATAGGCATTGCAATAAGCGGACACCCCTGCCTCGGTAAACGCGAGGAGCTTTGAAACTTGCGGGTTTTCATCCAGAACAGCTACCACAGCGCCCTTCTGGCTAGCCACATCTAACCAGGCCGGAAGCTCTTTCACAAAAGAAGCGGCATAAATTAAATACACAATACCCGGAGCAGCCAGCGGTGGTGATAGTACACTTCTAAATGTCACTCCACCGTCAATCACACTACCAATGTGCTTTTCAAAAGATGCGGATTTTGAATAAACAATCAAACTCATTAATTTTCCCGCAAAGCCTTCTCAAGCCCTCTGTTTATGGGCTTTAACAGGTACTCCAGTATGGTTTTCTTATCTGTAATAATATCTGCTTCACTCGCCATACCCACCTTTATAAACATGGGGTGCTTTTCATGACCTAAGTAGGGTTTTTCTGGCCGAACCCGCGCCACATAAAAACTAACGCCGTCTTCATTGGTGACGGTATCGGCACTAACAAAATCCACCAGACCTTTCACACTGCCATGTATTGCAAAATCGTAGGCTGTAAACTTCAGTCGCGCCTCCTGTCCTATACCTATATAGGCTATATCAGCAGGTTTGACTTTAATCTCAACCAGCAGCGCATCTTCTCTGGGCACTATCTGCATAATTTCGCTGCCCGGGGAAACCACACCACCAATAGTATTTGCATAGAGCTTTTGCACAGTGCCCTTTACAGGTGAGCGTAAAGTGGTGCGACTCACTCTATCCTGCAAAGCCGTTTGGGCTTCAGCTATTCGCGAAATTTCAGCAGTAACCTCATTCAGCTCACGCTTTGCCTTGTTACGAAAATCGAGCCTGGCCTGTTCTAACTTTCCTCGTGCCTCTTCAATTGTAGAACGTATTCTTGGAATAGATATACCAACACCTTCCAGTTCACCCTCCACCTCAGCCTCACGTTGCTGCACCTGTAAATATTCAACTTCTGAAATAATGCGTCGACGCACCAGAGGTTCTTTAATTCTTAACTCCTGGCGCAACAACTCCAGTGATTTACTTAGTTGACGCTGCTTAGATTGAGTTTCTTCCAGTGAACTTTCCTGTTGGCTTATCTGCTCTTCATAAATACTGAGGGTTTGTTCCAGTTGCTGTCTATTAGATTCAAATAAGCTTAGTTCAGATTCGAGTAACTCAGGTGACACCTCGGCAACTTTTTCATCATGTTCAAACTCAATACCGAAGGCTTCGGCTTTTAATCGCGCACTTTTTGCTCGCAACTCAAAATAAGATAATCGATTTTCTTCAAACGAGCTGGAAAATGCCACATCTGATATTTTTATTAACGGCTGATTAACTTCTACCTGGTCACCTTCATGCACCAGAATTTCAGAAATAATTCCACCTTCCAGACTTTGTATCAACTGTATCTGACGTGCAGGTATCACCTTACCACTACCCCGCACAACCACATCTATTTCCGCCCAACCCAACCAGACAATTGCGGATAAAACAAAAAACAGTAACATCGCTACCATCATCAACAAATATTTAGGCGAGCGTTGCACAACAGCAGCGGACAAACTTTGCATATAAGCAACATCAGTATCACTGTAGTTTGAAGATGTGTCGTGATGTTCAAATTTCATTATTTGCGCCCTGTAATGCCTTTAACACTTTCTCTTTTGGACCATCCATTACAATTCGGCCTTCATCTACAACCACCAGCCTCTCAACCAGATCAAGCATTGGCGCTTTATGCGTAACCAGCACTAATGTCTTATCACGAGTATAGTCAAAAAGTCTTTGTCTGATACTCGCCTCAGTTGTGTTGTCCATGCTATTAGTAGGCTCATCAAGAATTAAAATAGGCTCATCCAGCAACAAGGCACGACCTAATGCAATTGACTGACGCTGGCCTCCAGACAACCAGGCACCCTGTTCACCTACTGGCGTGTCAAAACCCGAAGGTAATTTATTAACAAACAAATCTAGCCCACAAACTTTTGCCACTTCTATTAAACGCTCATCATCAATGTGTGGATCTTTAAACACAAGATTATCTCGAATACTTCCACGCATTAATTCAACATCCTGTGACAGGTAACCCACATGATGACGTAAATCAGCTGGGTCAATCTGATTAATGTCTATGCCATCAATCGACATCGTTCCCGCAGTTGGTGCATACAACCCTACGACGAGTTTGGTAATTGTTGTTTTGCCCGATCCAACCTTACCAATAATACCAACATGCTCTTTGGGTTTTATTTTTAGTGAAATGCCAGACAGGGTCAGTCGCTCAACTTCAGGATAGGCAAAATCAACAGACTTTAGTTCAACACCACCCTCAAAATTTAATCGGCGCACGTATTGTTTTTCTTCTGAGCGCTCTACTGGCTGCTGCATTAAAGCATTCAAAGCCTGATATGCTGTTTTAGTTTGTTCAAAATTTGTAATCAATGATGCAATTTGCCCCATGGGTGCAACCGCACGTGAAGACAACATAACCACCGCAATTAATCCACCTAGTGATAATTGCATATCTGCGATTTGATAAATTCCAAAAATAATCAAACCAACCGTATTGAGTTGCACAAGTAAGTTAGTGACTACCTGAATCGAACCCGACATCATACGAGCACGCATAGACTTTGTGGCAATCTCACCCGATGACTCTTCCCAAACCCACTGCGAGTGATGAGATGCACCCAATGTTTTTATTGTCTGGATGTTATTCAAACTTTCTATAAGGTGTGCATTTTTATTTGCTGAGGCTTCAAAGGTTGCTTCAATGCTTTCGCGTAATGGTTTAACCATCATAAAACTAAACAGCAAAAGCATTGCGATGATAACCAACGGGATTGATACCATTGGCCCGCCAATATAGGCAACTACGACAAGAAAAATCACCGCAAAAGGTAAATCAACCAGAGTCGCCATTGTTGAAGCTGTAAAAAAGCTCCTTATACTTTCAAAGTCACGTAAATTATTTGCAAACGCACCGAGGCTTTTAGGCCAGTGATCCATGCGCAAATTTAATGTCTGTTCAAACAATATTGATGACATAATAATGTCACTTTTCTTGCCTGCAACTTCTAGCAGGTAGGTTCTGGTATAGCGTATCAATGCATCAAATGCATACACAACCATAACACCTACAGCAAGTACCCAAAGTGTCTCCAGTGCATCATTGGGAACAACTCTGTCATACACATTCATTGTAAACAGCGGCGTTGCAACAACAAACAGATTAACCAGCACTGAAGCGAGCAAAACACTAACAAATATTTCTCGAGAGCGCACAAGTGTGCCCCAGAACCAGTGACTCTCCCCTGCCTTAATTAATCGTAGTGGTCGACTACGTTTTTTGAATTCTCTTTTTAGCAAAAATGAAAACCCAATATACTCTTCGCTAAGACGATCAAGGTCTATCCATTCCTCACCATCACCAACCTCAGGAAAAATAACTCGTGCACGATTATTTTCTCTATCAATACTTTCCAGCACACAGGCATTACGATCTTTTAAAATAAGAATGCAGGGCAATAATAGACTGGATAACTCATTAAGATCCCGCTTAATTAACCGGGCAGCAAAACCCGCACGTTTAGCGACACGAGAAAAAAGGCCTTTTGAACTTTTTATTGAAAACAGCTCCGGCCCTGCCTTGCCAGGCTCAATAGGTAAGCCGGAAATTAACGCATCAATAGATATTGGCCTATTGAATAACTTTGCAAATATCGCCAGACACTCTAGCAATGGATCATAGTGATGATGGTTATCACTCATAAAATTTCCTCTGGTTCACCCAGCAAATTACCCTGCATTGCGCTCACGCCTAATTCACGCAGATGATCACAAACTTCCTGTGAATCAACCCCTACCGCTATCAACCTGATATCCAGTGCCTTAGTTAAAGTACCTAAGGCCTGATATGCCGCAGGAATTTCAGCTTTTGTCATATCATAAAGTATATTTGCATTAACCTTTACGTAGTCTGGTCTGACTGTTTGTAAAGACTGCAGAGAGAGCCCTAAATTTAAATTATCAACACCGAATTTGTGCCCTGCGTTTCTTACAGTCTCCGCCACTTCGGTACACATCACCGGGTATTTCTCAAGAATTGCATGACTAGCTTCAATACAAAGTTGTGCAGCCGACTCCTGGAAGTAGTGTAACAATTGATTAAACTCAACCAGAGCATCCGCGTGGCTAAATACTGAATCTGTTAAGTTCAATGCCACAGGTATTTGCGTAGATCTGGCACTTAAGGCTTTAACCAGTTTGAAAACGACTCGATCAATATGCTCACCTAAATCAAGCGCGTTAGCCATTGGCATAAACATACCTGCCGGCACAGTTTGACCATCATCATTTTTCAGGCGCACAAACACTTCATGGTGTATAGCTTGTCCATTAGTATCAATTACTTTTTGTCCAACAAGAAACAGCCTGTCTTCTGAAATACTGCGCTCCAGACACGTTCTCCACTGTATTTTCCCCTGAGGTAATGTAATATTCGACGAAGTTTTTTCATAGACCGAATAAGAACCACCAGCAGCTGCCTGAGACAGTGCAAAGTCAGACTCTGCAAGTGCTTCACCTATACCACTGCCCACCTCGACACTACTCACACCTGCAATCAACAAAACTTCATCTTTAATGTCTTCAGCACTAATGTTTGATTTGAATTTTTCAAAGATAGCCTTAATATACTCAACAACCGGCTGAGAATCTGCAGGTAATAAAAGCGCAAATTCATTTTCAGTAAGACGAGCGCAAATTTTAGTAGCATAAAGGTCTGAATCTTTTTTCAGGATTTCTGCCAACACATTCACAATCGCATCAGATTTTTCATAACCCGAGTGTTCCTTAATATTTTCGAGATTATGAATTTTTATAACCGCCATACTGCCATGAAATGATGCATCTTCTGACTGTGCCTGTTCTAACTGTGTCATAAAATACTTACGATTACCCAGTCCCGTTAACTCATCCTCGTAAAGCAGTTTCTGATAACGAGTTAATGTTTCATCCTGATCATCAAATACAGTATGCACTTTTTCTATCATGCGATTCATAGCGACAACAACAGCACGTAACTCCACTGTCCGTGGTATTTTTGGCTGTATTACAAATTGATTTTTATGAATCGCATCTGCCTGTTTTTTAACTTCATTTAATGGCATTAACAATTTGTGCAAAAACAGCCACAATAACAACATGCCAAATGAAAATAACACGACTAACCATATCAACGTTACTTCAAGGTTTTCATACAAATTTGCATATACATAACCGGGGTGTAAGGTTAGCTGCAATGTACCAAGAGGCACCCAGCCTTGCATCACCTGAGTTTTGCCTGTTGCCGGCCATAGTGGAACCATTGAAATAAACCAGTCAGGTACGCCCTGAATCTCAAGCATCCTCTCCTTACGATGAATCACAGTGCCATCAGGCGCTACCAGCTCTATACTCGAATAATAACCACTATCAAATACTGCATTGAATAATGTCTCATAAGTAGCCACATCACTAGAGGTAGCAGAACTACTAATCGCTATTCCCAGGGTTGTCGCCATATCCTGCGCAGATGTCTGTAATTGCCCCTCAAGAAATGAGCCGGAGCGTCTAAAGTCACCCACGGTGGTGGCTACCACAATCAGTAAGAAAACCAGCGTAACAAGTAGTGCTATCTGTTTAAATAATGTCATGGTTTTGACCTTTTCATATTAGCTAGCAGTTTTTGCCATTTATTATTTTTTATTTTATCTGTAGGCAATGATCGGCCCAGGCCCGCCGAAGCATTAGTAAGGAACAGTGATTTAGCATTAAAACTATAAACGGGTAATAAGTCTTTACGTTTATCGGCTCTAAGAATTCGAGGGTTATAATTATCAAGAATTAACGGGACGCTTTTTGGCGTTTCAAAGTAACTGAGAACCATATGTGCAACATTTTGTCGAACGGCTTTAACATAAGTTAGATAAAGGCGCTCATCGGGAATCCCCAGAGTGCGTAGTGCAAAATATTTCGCCACTACATAATCTTCACAATCACCGCTATTAACCCCAAGAAACTCTTCGGGTGTTGCCCAGTAATCTTTCTGGCCCCACAGTTTTAAATCATTTTTATACTTAAACTGATTAAAAAAACGGTTCACTTCTGTTAACTGGTACCTGGAATCTTTGCCAGCCAGTCGCTTTAGCAATTTATTAAGCGCTATTCCCCGCTGCCTGGCTGCAGAGCTATATTGTTTGTTTAAGCGACGCAACATTGGTTCATCAGCGAATGTTTGTGCGCTTTGATATGTAGGCACAAGCAAAATCAGCATTGTTACGATACTGACAATAAACGCTTTGCTCAGCCTGTTTATAACTGATACAAAATTGTTATAATCATGCAATAACACTTAGCGCATTCCCTGCACGACTATTAGCTTTAAAATACGTCTATTTTGCAACCCGGACCCTTAATTATTTAGCATCCGGTAATAATGTGTACCTGATGTCTAGTGTGTTTTTCTTGCCAGTAGCGCAACTGGTTTGCTATTGCGCCTGATCTTGCCATTTGTATTAAACTTAAAGCGTAACTCACCGCGACGATTTATTGCCTGCCCTTCACGCGTTGAATTATCTGCAATGGGGTTCTTTTCGCCCATTCCAAAAGCCTTTATTTTGCTTCCATCCAGGCCTAATGAAATTAGCAATTTACGCGTTGCAACTGCACGTCGCTCTGATAATGCTAAATTATAGCTATCAGATCCAATATTATCTGTATAAGCAAAGATTTCGATCTCGGAAAATGGCATATCTTTGATTTTATTAACAATATTCTGAATTTTTGAATGAGATACTTTTGTTAATGAGGATTTACCATATGCGAAATTTACATATTGGGTTTTAGTCAGCTGGATATCCGTTTTGTCAGCCACAATTAGTTTAACTTTTGCAGTAGCCACGCCATTCTGCCCATCACTAATAGTGTAGGTAAAACTATCTCTACCCGTGAAACCATCAGATGCACGATATATCAGGTTTTTCATGCTATCAAAAGCGACAGCACCATTTTTAGGCTGAGTAAAATCAATTAATTTAAGAGTATCACCATCAGCATCCGTATCATTTTCCAGTAACACACTTTGTGGAATAACCAGAATGCTATTCATCTCCAGTTCCATCTGGTCATCACCAACTACCGGCACCTGGTTTAGCTGATTGTAGCCAAATCTAACAGCCTGTTGCTTATGGCAGCCAAAATTATTTACAGAATCACGTGGTTTGGTATTATCGCAGTGGTCAGAAATATTCTTTTCACGATCAAGATCACGATCAGGATCGAGAGGTAGAGAATCTATGCCTCGCGCACGAATTTTAGATATCTGCAAATCATCTTCACCAACAGATACACCCAGATTTAGTGATGGAAATAGTATACCCACAGCCTCCAGGATTCTGAATCTAGCCGCCATTGCTTCATGATATGCATCGGCATACTGGTTCTGTGCACCATTAAGCTCACTCTCCGCGTCAAGCAAATCAATTAAATCACGCTGACCAATAAAAAACTCTTCTCCATATGACTCTACTGTCTGACGAGATTTTTCAATATGAGTGCTGAGGAATTTTAACTGCCTGGTCAGCGACTGATCTGCAGTCCAGGCAAGACGCAGAGTATTAATAACCTGACGTCGAACTCGTGCGGCAAACTCCTGGTTTTGATGAACCACGCTAATTTTTTTGCGCGTTTCAGCTCGATCAGCTCCACCTCGATAAAAGTTATAACTCAGATTAACCACCAGACTCAACTCATCGGTATCACCGTCCAGGCCATTGATATCTTCACCTACTTCTTTGGCCAGGCGTAAATCGATTTTGGGGTAGTTATTGCTCTTGGCTCGGCTGGAATCTGAAAGGGCTGCCTGAACATTAAAACCGGCTACCTTAATTGCCGGGTGTTTATCAAGTGCAACATCAATAAGCTCATCTAGTGAGTTACCTGGGCGCTCCGGTAATGCTGGTTCTTTGAAATTTGCTATCTGCACATAACGACCAAGTATTTCATGCAGACTAGTCACCGCATCCTGTAAATTATTTTGCTGAGCAATTAAACTCGCATGCGCCCTTGCAACTCGCCCTTCTGTTTGCTGAAGCTCTGAACGACGGCCAACACCGGAATTATTTCTTTCACGTATTTGCGAGAGAATACGCTCATGTGAACTTACATTGGTTTCCGCCAGTTTTACCAGTTTTTTCTGTTTAAGCACATCAATATATGCCTGCACCGCCTCAAGCGCGATATTATCAGCGGTATCAAATATCTCATATAAGGCAGAACTTACTCGCGACTTTGTCTGTTGCATCTGGTATTCAGTATCAAAGCCGTTAAAAAGGTTTTGCGTAACTGATAATTCAGCACGGTTACTCTCATATTCTCGTTTTTGCAGACCGGTTGTCGGTGATTCGGTCTCATAAGTCCCTACAGTGGCATCAAGATCAACACTCGGGCGCCAACCACTACTAGCTATGTTACGGTCCTGGTCAATCTGGCGGAAGATGTGTATCTGCTCACGGATAGAGGGGTGAACACTTAACGAATCACTAACAAAGTCATTTAACTCCATTGCAGTCGCCGTTAAGGGGAAACAGGCAATACCAACAGCCGCACACAGAAGACTATTGGAGATATATTTATAAGTGACGAAGCGTTTCAATAGAATAAACTAATCTCTAATTAATTGTTTTAGTTGTATTAACATTTCTAGATGCTGATTTTTCATTAACTGAAGTTTTAATTGTCTGCCCTGACTCTATTTTGTTCAAAAACCTGCTTTTTGTACAATTTATACTTTGTTTCAGCATTTTAAAAGAGTCTACACCATAGGTACGAAAAAATCCAATATATCCAATAAATTCAATTAGTTCTGATCGAAAGTTAAAGTAACCCATTTGGGTTAACCTTTTCTAATATTCATAGGAAAACGTCCGCATTACCACCCTCAGTCTCAGGATTTTGACTTTCTATCGGCACAATGCTGGCAATACGTTAAAGAGTTTAGTTCCTGGCAAGGTCTATAATCGAATTTTATATATCAGGCAGCCATATCTTGCTATACAAGAAAGCATCGCCAGGAAGAGATGAAAAATGAACTAAATTGAATGTGATTTCTGTGAAAACCCTGTTGGGCTATACAATTTTATGACTTATTGATCTAAATGCCAGACCGACAAAATGCATCCCTGCATTTTTATAAATATACCGCCTAAAGCGACCCCAGATACTTCTTGCCGTTTTTAGAAGCGTTAAATCGACCATCGGACGTGGTTGCAATCCACTCCCCATCATTGAAAGAAATAAACCGCGCCATCTCCTGCTGATTTTGCCCATTCCATAAAATCAGGCTACCGTCATCACTGGTAGAAACAAAGTGTTTACCTGCCGGGCTATAAGCAACATCCGTCACTTTAGACCTGTGCCCAGACATGCTTTTAATTTCCTGACCGCTATTAGCACTCCAGTACCTTACCGTGTTGTCGTTGCTACCTGAGACTATCCATTTTCCATCAGGGCTATAAGCAACACTGTTCACAGCAGCTGTATGACCTTTAATAGTGAGAGCGACAAACCCTGTCTGGATGTCCCGTACTATAATAGAATTATCTTCACTTGCTGAAACAATTGATTTTCCGTCAGGACTAAATGCAACACTGGTTACAGCACCTGAGTGATCTGAATAGTCTTTAATCTCTTTCTGGCTTTTTGCTTCCCAGAACTTCACCACATTACTTCCTGACACAACAAACCTACCGTCCGGGCTGTAAGCAACACAGTTCACATTCCCTGAATAACTTCTTCTAGCCGAAATCTTTTTGCCTGTTTTAATGTCCCAAAACTTTATCGCATTAACAGCCCCACCCGTAACCAGTCTTGTGCCATCAGGACTAAAAGCCAGACTATGGATTATACCAAACCCGGATTTAATACTTTTTATAAGTTTTCTACTATTGGCATCCCAGAGGTTTATCGTTTTATCCAGTCCGGCAGATGCTATCCGTGTACCATCGGGACTAAAAGCAACACTTTTAATTTCTTTTTTATGCCCCTCAAAAACACCCACCATTTGCGCTTTCTGTATATCCCACAACTTAATGGTATTATCCAGGTTAACTGTAATGAGTTTCGTGCCATCGGTACTAAACGCTACACTATTAACAGAACCTGCGTGCTCCAGATTAACCAGATACTTTGTGGTAACTGCAAAAAGATTGCCTGAAAATAGCAAAACAGAAAGAAATATTAAATTCCTCATAA
>Ga0316204_10010262_pt1 | contig 12130 bp, 12 predicted proteins | sample 6monrhotite_MG_2_FD_205661 | JGI IMG/M metagenome (GOLD analysis project Ga0316204, IMG submission 205661) | Microbial mat bacterial communities from mineral coupon in-situ incubated in ocean water Damariscotta River, Maine, United States -... | ecosystem: Environmental > Aquatic > Marine >...
CGTTCAATCATCCCCAGGGCCTCATCCAGCTTTTCCGGGCTGTCTTCTTTTTCGATCATCGAATAGCCGAGATAGTTCAGCACCTGCGGACTGTCGGGCTGCAACGCCAGCGAGGCGCGGAAATCTGCCTCGGCCTTTGGCCAGTCTTTCAGCCGCTCATAAGATATACCGCGGGCATAGTGCAGGAACCAACGGCTGCCGGCCTCTTCGGGCATATTGGACAGCGCAGAATCATAGGCCGCAATGGCGCCAGCGTAGTCCTCTTGCTGGCGCAACAGATCGCCAAGACTGATCGAAATCTGCGGCAAGTCAGGGAAATCCCCAAACAATTGCTCCAGCACTTCGGCGGCGGCATCCGGTTTGGCGGCGCGGCGCAGTGCTTCGGCGCGGCCCATTTCGGCGGCGTAATATTCCGGGTGATCGCTGGACACCTGTTTGTAGGTGGCAATCGACAACTCATAGCGCCCCAGCTGGTCCAGAAGTTCTGCGCTGAGCAACACCGCATCCACATGTTGCGGGCTCAAGGCCGAGGCAACACGGGCATACATCAGCACAAAGTCATTGGCGGCCTCGCCGTTCATCACTGCCGCCAGGGTAAAGAACACCTCGGCAATGCCGTCGCGGGCGGTGCTGGCAATGGAAAAGCCCAGGGCTTCCTTTGCCTGCAACCGGGCGCGGATATCATCCAGGGCTGGATCACTGCCCGCGCCAAAGCTGTCATTCAACGTTGCAAGAGCCAGGTCAAATTCGCCCAGTTGCGACTGGATTTCGACCCGTGCCAACGCCGAGCGGCGCGACAACCGGGTCAGCTGCCCATCATCAGCGGCGAACAGCGCCTCGGCCCCGCCGTAATTGCCCGCCGACGCCAAGGCCAGCGCCTTGTGATAGTCTGCAAAGGGGCGCAGCGCCTCTTCCTCTGCGACGCGATCAAAAACCTCGATCGCCTTATCAACAGAGCCGATGCCCATCTGCGCCCAGGCCTCAATCAGCCCGTCGACAAGGGGGTGGATCTGGCGGATTTCCAGATTGCGATCCAGGATCGCCTGGTAGTCGTCAGACAGGGCAAAGCCGCCGACCATGACGATATTGGCGGCCTGACTGCGCACCTCGTTCTGCCACAGACGCTCGGCCACCGGGAGAGCCTGTTTCATTTGCCCCAGTGCCAGATGGGCAAACACCACGTTTTCCATCAACAACGGATTGGAGGGATCACGCACCAGCGCCCGGGTGTAATACTCTGCCGCGGTGGAAAAATCGCTTTCAAAGGTGGCAGCTCGCCCGGCCAGATAAGCCCCGACCAGGCCCTCTGCCGCTGCGCTTTGGGCTGTTACAAGAGATCCGGATGTCGAAAAGGCAACCAGGGCCAGCGCCGTCAGGCTACGAAAATGTGAAAGTGGCACCTGGAGTTCTCCTCTGCGTGTGCGGCTCGCTCAAACCGAATCGTAGTGCGGGACCAGCTGACACGCAATGGGGCGACCCGAAGGCCGCCCCAATTTTACGTGATTTCTATATGCAACCGGCTCTTAAGGCGTTCTATTGCCTATCTGGGTGCAGAGAATGCGCCCAAACGCTTACATATTTGGATAGTTTGGACCGTCGCCGCCCTGGGGTGTGGTCCAGGTGATGTTCTGGCTTGGGTCTTTGATATCGCAGGTCTTGCAGTGCACGCAGTTCTGGAAGTTGATCACAAACTCCGGCTTGCCGTCCTTTTCCACCACCTCGTAAACGCCGGCCGGGCAATAGCGCTGCGCCGGTTCGTCGAATTTGGGCAGGTTGGTCGAGATCGGCAGGTTGGGGTCCGCCAGCCGCAGATGGCAGGGCTGGCTTTCCTCGTGGTTGGTGGCGGCAAAGGACACATTGGTCAAGCGGTCAAAGGACAGCACCCCGTCAGGTTTGGGGTAGTCAATCGGCTGATGCTTGGAGGCTTCCTCGGTCGCCTCGGCGTCGTTTTTGCCGTGTTTGATGGTGCCAAAGAAGGACAGCCCCAGAATGTTGTTGGTCCACATGTCCAGACCGCCCAGCATCAGCGAGGCCATCAGCCCCCACTTGGACCACATCGGTTTGACGTTGCGCACCATCTTGAGGTCTTTACCAATGGCACCATCGCGCACAGCGGCCTCGTAATCGGGCAGCTCATCACCGGAGCGATCGGCCTTGATTGCCGCGTAGGCGGCCTCGGCGGCAGATTTCCCCGACAGCATGGCGTTATGGTTGCCCTTGATGCGCGGCACGTTGACCATACCGGCCGAGCAGCCCAGCAGCGCCACGCCGGGTGCAACCAGCTTGGGCATCGACTGATAGCCGCCCTCAGTAATGGCACGGGCACCGTAGGCAACACGTTTGCCGCCCTTCAGCAGATCGGCAACCATGGGGTGGTGCTTGAAACGCTGGAATTCCATGTAGGGGTATAGATGTGGGTTCTTGTAGTTCAGATGCACCACAAAGCCGACATAGACCTGGTTGTTCTCCAGGTGGTAGATAAAGGAGCCGCCCCCAGCATTCGAGTTCAGCGGCCAGCCCATGGTATGGGTGACTGTGCCTTCCTTGTGCTTGGCGGGATCAATCTCCCAGATCTCTTTCATGCCGACGCCGTATTTCTGCACGTCCTTGCCGGCCTGCAGGTCGTATTTGGCGATGACCTCTTTCGACAGCGAGCCGCGCACCCCTTCCGACAGGAAGACATATTTGCCGTGCAGCTCCATGCCTGGCTCGGTGTTGGGACCGTAAGAGCCGTCCTCTTCCAGGCCAAAGACACCGGCAACCACGCCTTTGACTTCACCATTGTCGCCGTAGACCAGCTCAGAGCAGGACATGCCGGGGAAGATCTCAACACCCAGCTCTTCGGCCTGTTCGGCCATCCAACGGCAGACATTACCCATCGAGACGATGTAATTGCCGTGGTTGTTCATTAGCGGCGGCATCGGGAAGTTGGGAACCCGAATTTCGCCCGCTTCCCCCAGCATGTAAAAGTTGTCTTCTCTTACCGGAGTATTCAGCGGCGCGCCTTTTTCCTTCCAGTCAGGGATCAGCGCGTCCAGACCGCAAGGGTCCAGCACCGCACCAGACAGGATATGCGCCCCCACCTCGGAGCCTTTTTCCAGAACCACGACCTCAAGGTCGGCATCCAGCTGTTTCAAACGGATCGCGGCAGACAGACCAGCGGGGCCTGCCCCAACGATCACTACGTCATATTCCATTGTTTCGCGTTCGATCTCGGCCATAGAGCTGCTCCTTGGCTATTGTATTCGCTACCGGTCCCATCGCTGGGGGCGAGCTGGGAGTAATTTTCTTTCGCGGTTGCTTAGCGTTTGGCAACATACCAGGTCAATCCAAACTCTGCGTTAGTTGCATCAGATCCACGCTTTGCCGCAGGGGCACAGGCATTTTCCGGCGCTCAGGCCCCTTTTTCCGGCGTCTTGCCGGTCTCGGGGCTGTCTCCCATCAGATATCGCGGCCCCTTTCCCTTTTGGGCCGCTTGGTCCTGCGGGTTATAAAGCCTGCATTTGGGCAAAGACAGGCAGCCACAGCCAATGCAGCCATCCAGATTGTCGCGCATCTTTTGCAGGGTTTTGATTCGCGAATCCAGATGATCCCGGAAGCTGGTTGAAATCCGAGCCCAATCTTCGGGCGTCGGGGTGCGTCCGCCGGGCAGGGTTTTTAGAAAACCGCGAATCTCCGGCAGGGAAAACCCAAACTGCTGGGCAATCATGATGAAGCTGAGGCGGCGAATGTCGGCCCGGTGAAACCGCCGCTGACCGCCCGCGTTACGCCAGGGCTCCAGCAACCCCTGCGCCTCGTAGTAGCGAATGGCCGAGACCGCCAGGCCAGTGCGTTCGGACAGGTAGCCAATTGCCACCCCTGCGGATTTTGCCATCTCGTCGTCCTCCTGAAAAAAGCTCAAAAAATGCTTGAGCTAAAGTTAGGTTTAGAAATTACCGTAAGGCGACTCAGAGGTAAACGCCACTCAAAAAGGAGAAAGAAAATGAGCGCCATTCTGGAACACGCCAATATTACCGTCACCGACCCGCAGGGTACCGCTGCCTGGATGGCCGATGTCTTTGGCTGGCATACCCGCTGGTCCGGGGCCTCGATCCACAACGGCGTCAGCCTGCATGTGGGCGGCGCTGACAGCTATCTGGCGCTTTATCAGCCGCCCACCCAGCCACAGGCGCCGGGCAACAGCTACACCACCCGCGGTGGGCTCAATCATCTGGCCGTGGTTGTGGATGACATCAAGGCCACCGAAGCGGCGGTGGTGGCTGCCGGTTTCACCCCCACCAACCACGCAGATTACGAACCTGGTCTGCGCTTTTACTTTCGCGACAGTGACGGGATCGAATATGAAGTGGTGCAATACGATGATTGATCTTCTGTGGCAGGCTGATTTGCCCAATCTCCCGGATCATGGCATTTTTCCGCGCAAACCCATTATAAAATCTGCAAAATTCGCTGATTGAGCCGATTTGCCGGTGCAGAGATTGCTCCGCCCCCTTGAAATTTGTGCCCAGATTGGGTCAGGTAAATGCCAACACAAAAGACAGGCCCCGCTGCAGTGCTGTGGCGGGGCTCTGCCTTTGGCAAACCGACATCATAATGACCCAAGAGCTACCCCGTTAGCCAAACGACCTGGACCCAAGATATGGAAAAGATCCCAATGACTTCTGCGGGTCACACCGCACTCGAAGCTGAGCTCAAGAACCTGAAATCGGTGGAGCGCCCAACGATTATTAAGGCCATCGCCGAAGCCCGCGAGCTGGGCGATCTGTCGGAAAATGCCGAATACCACTCGGCGCGCGAAAAACAGTCCTTTATCGAGGGCCGCATCAAAGAGCTGGAAGGAATTCTGAGCCTTGCAGATGTGATTGACCCGGCCAAACTCTCTGGCTCGATCAAGTTTGGCGCCAAGGTCACCCTGGTGGATGAAGACACCGACGAAGAAAAGACCTGGCAGATCGTTGGCGAGCATGAAGCCATTGTTGAGGCGGGCTTGCTGAATATCAAATCCCCCATTGCGCGCGCGCTTATCGGCAAAGAAGAAGGCGACAGCGTTGAGGTCCGCACCCCCGGCGGCGTGCGCAGCTACGAAATTCTGAGCATCCACTACGGCTAGGGCACAGCACTGGCGCAGGAGGGTCCGGTGTGGTTCTCCTTGCCTCTGGCCCTGAAACCGTTAGCCTTGTGTAAAGCCTGTATAAACCCAGACCTCCCTTCGGATTGCGAGCCTGCCTATGACTGCCCAGGATGCCTCCAAACGCCTCTCTCCCCTTGCGGGACGCGGCCCCAATGCGGGCCAACCCGAGGCCGGAATGGGCAGCGCCGAGGTGGTGGCGATTTTGCTGTCGGCGCTCTGGCTATTGGTGATTCTGGGGCTTTATCTGCTGGCCCCGGCGGATCAAGGTATCGCGCACTGGACCCCAACCGTGCTGACGGCCTTGGCCATTGTGATGCCGCTGGTGATGATCTGGGTTGGCACCTCGGCGCTGCGCGCAGCGCGGGTCATGCGCAGCGAAAACCAGCGCCTGCAGGCGGCCATCGACAGCCTGCGCCACAGCTACCTGACCCATGTGCAGCAAACCGAGGCGGCGGGCGAACCAACCGTCAGCCAGAAACTGGAAGAAATCGCCGAGGCTGCGCGCAAGACCGAAACCGCCCTGGCCACCTTTCAAAGCAGCCGCCATGGCCCTGCCAGACCTGCAATTCCGGCGGAAGCCAGCAAGCTGGCCACCGAGGATCAGGGCAGTCTGGCGCTCGGCACCTCTGCGGAAGACATGGCGCCGCCCCTACCCGCAGAGCAGTTCATCCGGGCGCTGAACTTCCCCGAAACCGCAGAAGATGAAGATGGCTTTACCGCCCTGCGGGCGGCGCTGAAGGATCGTAAGGCAGCACAGGTGGTGCAGGCGGCCCAGGATGTGCTGACCCTGCTGAGCCAAGATGGCATCTATATGGATGACCTGCGCCCCGATATGGCCCGCCCCGAGATCTGGCGACAATTTGCTCAGGGCACCCGCGGCCGCGCCGTCGCCGCCTTGGGCGGGGTGCGGGATCGCACCTCGCTGGCGCTGACCTCGGCCCGGATGAAGCAGGATCCCATTTTTCGCGATGCAGCACATCACTTCCTGCGCCGGTTTGACCGGATGTTTGCCGAGTTTGAAACCGATGCCAGTGATGGGGAAATCACCGCCCTGGGCGACACACGTACTGCCCGCGCCTTTATGCTGCTGGGGCGGGTTGCCGGGACCTTTGACTAGTCGCCGCCTTTGACCAACCGGAAGCTCTGAGCAGACCGACAGTGCCCTGTCTGGTGGCCCGGAATTTGATTGCTTTAAATTTGGCGGCCCTGGCGGGCCGCTGCCTCCGGCGGAGGTATTTGGGGCAAGATGAAATCTAGGCCCTGCCCAAGCTGATACGCCAGCCGCTACACAACACCACACATCAGGGCGCCCAATGGGCTACCGCCCCGCCCAGTGTCGGACCTCCCACAGAGGGCCAGATTTACAGGTTAAAGGCGCTATAGGGAATGTAGCGGACCAGGTCACCCGGTTGGATCTGCGCACCGCCATCTGCCAGTTCAACCAGACCTTCGGCCCAGCTGAGGCCGGAAATGCGCCCGGAGCCTTCAGATTTGAACACCTCAACCTGTCCCTGCCGGATGCGGGCGCGCAGATATTCGCGCCGGCCCGGTTTTTTGCGTTTGGCAAACGCGGCGGGCAGATCAAACCCCTGTGGCTGGTGCCAGTTGGCGCCGGCCATTTGCCCCATGGCGGGGCGGGCAAAAATCAGCGTGCAGACCAGGGCCGCCACCGGATTGCCGGGCAGCCCAAAGATCGGCACACCCTGCCACATGGCCAGAGCCAAAGGGCGCCCGGGTTTCAGCGCGATGCGCCATTCCTGCAGGGCGCCGCTTTCGCGCAACAGCGCCGAGACGTGATCTTCGTCCCCCGCCGATGCGCCCCCGCTGGTGAGGATCACATCCACCTGCGCCGCAGCCGTATCCAGCCGGGCACGCAGGGCGTCGCGATCGTCGGCCACGCGCCCAAGATCCACCGGCACGAATCCCATCTGCCGCAACAGCGCCAGCAGCATTGGCCGGTTGGCATCATAGATCTGCCCCGCTGCGGCCGCCTCGCCAACCTCGCAGAGCTCATCCCCGGTTGACAGAACCCCCACCCGCAGGGGCAGGTAGACCTGGACCTGGGAAATACCAGCAGCGGCGGCAAGCGCCAGATCAGCCGGGGTCAGCACCCGTCCGGCTGGCAAGATCACCGCCCCCGAGGTCACATCCTCGCCCGCCTTGCGGGTATTGGCGCCGCGTTTCAGCGGGCCATGGAAGGCGATCTCCGCTGCGCCCAGCGTCACGTCCTCCTCCAGGATAACGGTATCGACACCATCGGGCAGCGCCGCACCGGTGAGGATGCGGATGGCCTGACCTGCGGGCACCGCGCCCTCATAGGCCAGCCCGGCGGCGGCGCGCCCCGGCATCAAGGGCAGCACATGTGTACCCTCAGCAATTGGCCCGGCAAAACCATAGCCATCCACTGCCGTATTGGGCAGCGCCGGGTTTGAGCGGTTGGCAATAACATCAGCGGCCAGGATGCGGCCTGCGGCTGTGATCAGGGGCAGCTCTTCGCTGCTGACGACCCGCTGCAACCACTCTCTCAGCAGCGCCAGGGCCTCGTCTACCGGGGTCCAATCGACGCCTGCGGGCAGGGAAAAGCAATCGTTGCGCAGCGGAGGGGGGGTCAGGGTCATCGGCGTCCTGCCTTTACAAAAGAGGAGCTAAAGCGACAGCTCTGCGGCGATAAAATCCGCAATCGCTGTGGTGTCATCCAGATCAAAAACCGGCTGTTCGTTGGCCAGTGGCACATCGCTGGCCAGGGCGCGAACGCTGGGATCCTGGGGCGCGATCAGGGGCTGACCGGCGGCGGCGCGGTGGGCCTCGATCTTGGGGTGGGGTTCGCGTTTATAGCCCTCGACCAGCACCAGATCCACCGGTGAAAGCCGTGCCAGAAGCGCGGCCAGCGGTGGCTCTTCGGCGCCGCGCAGCTCTTGCATGATGGCAATGCGGTGGGTCGAGGCAAGGATCACCTCGGCGGCACCAGCCATACGGTGGCGGTGGCTGTCGGTGCCCGGCTGGTCCACGTCGGTGCTGTGATGGGCATGTTTGATGGTCGAAACCGTCAGGCCGCGCTCAGTAAACTCGGTCACCAGCCGTTCCATTAGTCCGGTTTTGCCGCAGTTCTTCCAGCCAGTGATACCGTAGAGTTTCATCGCATCAGCTCCTCAGCCCGGGTGAGATCCGCAGGCGTGTTGACGTTGAAAAAGGGATCAAAGGGGGTAGCGTCAAACAGCGCCTCGCGGCCTCCGTGCTGGTCGGTCCAGAGCACCACCTTGCGCAGGCCATCCTTGAGCGCCGCCCGCAGATCATCGCGCAGGGCCACCGGCCAGAGGCCAAATGTCGGGTGGCGATTGACCTTGCTGCGCCCCCCCGATTTCAGCGCGTCGCCGGTGCGGGGTGTTGTCGCCAGCACCAGCGGGTGTGTCTGGCCCTCTGAAGCCTCCACCAGACGTGCAACCAGATCCGTCGGGAAAAACGGCGTATCGGCAGCGGCGGTGACAATGGCATCAGCCCCCTGTCCGGCGGCCCAGTCGAGCCCGGCGAGAACCCCGGCCAGGGGACCGGCAAAGCCATCGATGCTGTCTGCCACCACCGGTAGCCCCAGATCAGCAAAGCGCGCCGCATCGCCGTTGGCGTTCAGCGCCAAGCCTGAGACCTGTGGCTCCAGCCGGTCGCGGACCCGCGCCAGCAGGCTTTGACCACCGATCTGCAACAGGCCTTTGTCGCCGCCGCCCATGCGTGTCGCAAGGCCGCCTGCAAGGATAATGCCGTGGGGTTTGATCATGCTGCCTCGCCTTCTGGTTTTGGCCAACTAAAGAACTTTTCTATCGGAAACAAAATGACCAGTGTCAAAATCAGCAAACTCGGCACAAAGCTATTGGCGAAAAAGTACGGCAGGACACCGAAGAACAGGAGAACGGTAGTCGACTTAATGCTTCGGTAGCGCCTCGCAGCCCGACGGGTTTGATCTGAAATACCAATGCACTCAGGCAGGCCCCAAATCCAAACCTTGCCCAACACCGCGGATTTATTGTGGTTTTTGTGGTGCAAGGACGCGATCAGTTGGTCATACGGCGGCCTCATAAACGTGTTTTGCAGATCATCCTCCTGAGGCCAACCGACACGCTGCAACTCTGATGCCTTCAGTTGCGCCATGCCATCAAAGATTTGAAGAACCGCGTTTTTATAGCTCTGAATTCCGATCACCCATCCTAGTGGCAGGCCAACGATACCCATCATCAAAAGAAGGAATTTGAACGTATCAAGCACGGTGAAATATCCTATCGACAGATTGTGCTACCCACCAATGCTGCTGAAGACTGGGCCGAAATCTCTCTATCATTCCTCGCCCTTCCTGCGATGTTTCTTTGCCTCAACCGGCGCATCGCGCGGGTCCATGTCGCGCTCTAACCGCGCATCGCCGGACAGGCAGACAAATCGCTGGCCTTTCATGCGGCCAATCAGGGTGAGGCCGACCTGCTGGGCGATCTCGACGCCCCAGGCGGTAAAGCCCGAGCGCGAGGCCAGCACCGGAATGCCCATCATCGCAGTTTTGATCACCATTTCGGAGGTCATCCGGCCCGTGGTATAAAGGATCTTATCCGATGCATCGACGCCTTCCGACAGCATCCAGCCGGCGATCTTGTCCACCGCATTATGGCGTCCCACATCCTCCATATAGACCAGCGGGCGGTCCTCATGGCACAGTACGGTGCCATGAATGGCCCCGGCCTCAAGATAGAGCGAGGGGGTGCGGTTGATCTTATGCGCCAGGGCATAGAGCCAAGAGGTTTTCACCGGTGTGGCAGGCAGCTGCACGTCCTCCAGCCCCTCCATCATATCGCCAAAAACGGTGCCCACCGCGCAACCAGAGGTGCGGGTCTTTTTCTGCAGTTTTTCCTCATAGTTGGTCTCGCGGGCGGTGCGCACCACCACCACCTCCAGCTCTTCGTCATAGTCGACGCGCAGGATATCCTCGCCCGGAGACAACATGCCCTGATTGCGTAGGAACCCCAGCGCCAGATACTCTGGGTAGTCACCAATGGTCATGGCGGTGACAATTTCCTGCCCATTCAGATAGATAGTTAGCGGGCGTTCCTCGACCACCGACAGGGCCACCGCAGCGCCGTGTTCGTCATGGCCGGTCACGCCACGGGTGAGTCCCGGGCGGCCCGGATCGGGCGCAATCAGGTACTCGGATAAGATCTCCGTGAGGTCAGATGATTTTACCAATTGCAGAGCCCTTTGAAGCTGCCTACCAAGTTGTCAGTGAACTTAGGACGGGCGCATGGCAATCACCACCACGAAATCCCTGTTTTGGAAAGGACTGCGCGACAGCCTGCCCTTTCTGCTTGTGGCCAGTCCTTTTGGCCTATTGTTTGGAGTTCTGGCTGCCGAAGCGGGACTAAATGTCCTTGAGGCCCTGGCCTTTTCGCTCGCGGTTTTTGCGGGCGCCGCCCAGTTCACCGCCCTGCAACTGCTGCAAGAGAACACGCCGCTGCTGATCGTTCTGGTCTCGGCCCTGGCGGTGAATCTGCGGATGGGAATGTATTCCGCCTCGCTGACCCCCTACCTTGGCGATGCGCCGATGTGGCAGCGCGCCTGTGCCGCCTATATGACCGTGGATCAATCCTACGCCCTGTCGATCGTCAAATTTGAGACCGAACCAGAGATGACCACGCCGCAGCGCATGGCCTATTTCTTTGGCACCACCTCGGTGATTGCCCCCAGCTGGATGATCGCCACGGTCGTCGGTGCTTTGGTGGGGGCGCAGATCCCGGCAAGCTGGGGGTTGGATTTTGTGCTGCCCCTGGCCTTTCTGGCAATGATCGGCCCAATGCTGCGCACCCCTGCGCATATGGTTGCCTGCTTTGTCGCCATTGTCGCTGCGCTGCCCGCAACCTTGATGCCCCATAACCTTGGGCTGATTGTCGCCGGGCTGGCTGGCATGATGGCTGGCGCCCAGACTGAGCTCTGGCTTGAACGCAAAGCCGCCCGCCGCAGCGCCAACCAGGAGACCTCGTCATGAACGGATTTGACAGCCTCAGCCTTTGGATTGTGATTACCGGCATGGCGGTCGGCAGCTTTGCCCTGCGGTTTGCCTTTATCGGATTTATGGGCGGGCGCCCGATGCCCGCCTGGCTGATGCGGCACCTGCGCTATACGGCGGTGGCGATCCTGCCGGCCCTGGTCACGCCGCTGGTGGTCTGGCCCTCCCCCACGGGCGGCGAGATCAGCCTGCCGCATCTGGCGGTGGCGGCGCTGACCTTTGCGGTGGGGTATCTCACCCGCAATGTGCTCTGGGCATTGCTCAGCGGTGTCAGTGGATTTTTGGTGCTGTTTCTGCTGGGCTAAAGCTGACACAAAAACGGCTGAGCAGGTTTTTTCCCCGCTCAGCCGTTCTAATCTTTACTTGGTCCGCCGCACGGATCACTCGCTCTGCGTGGTCTCGTAGTTCAGGACAACATTGCCCTCAGCCAGGGCCTTTTGCAGATCCGCGTCGTCATCCTCATAGTATTTGCTGGTGACAACACCGGGAAGCGCACCGAACTGCTCGGACAGCTTCACCGGGTAGAATGTGGTTTTCAAACCTTGCAGCCCTGGGATCTGGCGCAGGATGGAGGAGGTAGAATTGGCGCAATAGGCCCCCGGCACCCGACCATTTGAGATCGCCAGCTCATAGGCCAGCTGCGCCTGCGCAGGCGTGACCTCAAGACGCTGCACCACCACATGGTGGGTGCTGCGGGCATGGGCGCCGCGATAGGCCAGCACAACAGGCGGAGTGATGCCAAACAGCACGTCATTCCGTTCCGGCACCACATCGGCATAAAAGGATCCGGCAGGGTCAAAAATCACCCGCTCAGAGGCATTGATCATCAGGGAGGTATGACCACCGGAGCCGGTCCGGTTGTTGACCATGGTGAACAAGGTCAGCGCAGGTGGCCCGCTGTGGGTATAGGATGCTGCTGCAAGTGTCGCCGCATCCGCATTGGGCTTTTTCTGGGCCTCACAGCC
>Ga0316204_10010263_pt1 | contig 12130 bp, 11 predicted proteins | sample 6monrhotite_MG_2_FD_205661 | JGI IMG/M metagenome (GOLD analysis project Ga0316204, IMG submission 205661) | Microbial mat bacterial communities from mineral coupon in-situ incubated in ocean water Damariscotta River, Maine, United States -... | ecosystem: Environmental > Aquatic > Marine >...
CTCGACCATTCTCGCGGGCAATGCGCATGAACTCTATAATCGTCCAGATGGCACCCCCTTGTATGGACGCTTCGGAACGGACAGCCAAAACGCATTGCGGGCGGCACTTTGCGAGATGCAGAACGCCGATTATTGCGCACTAACGCCTTCCGGCCTGTCAGCGATGACCCTAATAGCGATTGCCGAGGTGAAGTCGGGCGGTCACTTGCTCGCCGCAGATTGCCTCTACGGCCCGACACGAATGTTCCTTGACGATACCGTGTCGCGCTGGGGTATCGAAGTGGAATATTACGATCCCCGCATTGGCGCAGGAATTGAAGGTCGGCTGAAGGACAACACCCAGCTTGTCCTTTGCGAATCACCCGGTTCGCTCACGTTTGAGGTTCAAGATATTCCCGCAATATCCCATGCGGCGGCAAAGGTAGGGGCGAAAGTGATGGTCGACGACACATGGTCGGCCGGTCTCAATGCCAATATGTTGGATCTTGGAGCAGATTACGCTGCTCAATCCCTGACGAAATACATCGGCGGACATTCTGATGTCATTATGGGTGCCGTATTGGCGCGTGGTGATGCCGCCAAGCGGCTCAAAGCCGCAGAATGGCGCATGGGCTTCAATGTCTCCCCGGATGACGCCTTCATGGTTCTTCGCGGCTTGCGAACACTGGGGATCAGATTCGAAAAGAGCGCCGCCAGCTCTCTGGAATTAGCACAACTCCTTGCCGACCATCCGGCGGTTACATCGGTGATCCACCCCGCCCGAGCCGACCATCCCGACCACGCGATATACTTACGGGATTTTTCAGCACCCGCGGGTATTTTCAGTGTTCATTTCCCTAGCTGGAATATTGCGCGCAGCGAGCGCTTCCTCGACGAATTGAAAATTTTCGGCTTGGGTTTTTCATGGGGCGGATTTGAAAGCCTCGCCGTGCATTGTGATCCACAGCTGCGGCGTCAATTTCGACCAAAACACAATGGCGCGCTCATTCGCTTCGCAATCGGGCTGGAAGATGTTGAGGATTTATGGAGTGATATGGAGCAAGCGATTGCCGCCAGCGCTTGAATAATGGCGACCCCGGCAGGACTCGAACCTGCAACCGTCGGATTAGAAGTCCGGTGCTCTATCCAGTTGAGCTACGGGGCCGTGCGCGCGACAGGCCGCACCCGAACCTGCATCAATGCGACCAGGGTTCTTTCCGGTCTGCAGAAAAATTCGATGCATAGGTTTTAGGCTTACGTACGAGTTCCGCTTTTTCAGTCACTCGAAATGGAATGCCATATTTATTCGCGTATGCGACCGCCTGATCTTTGTCATCAAATTTGAGACGAACCTGAGAAGTTGTATCGGTTGTTGAATTCCAGCCCATCAAAGGATCAGGTCGCTTGGCCATTGATGGCTCAAACTCCAAAATCCAGCTGCGGGTTTTGGCCTGCCCAGATTGCATGGCGGTACGAGAAGGACGGTAAATCTTTGCAAACATAATAGCCCGCAAGGCCTCCAGAATTATTGGTCGGGGCGGCAAGATTCGAACTTGCGACCCCTCGGTCCCAAACCGAGTGCTCTACCAGACTGAGCCACGCCCCGACAATGAATCCCGTTCTCGTTTGGCGGTGTTTAGTGATGTCCTGCCAAGCTGGCAAGACCGTCACACCTATTCAGGTGCAGCAGATGCATCTGCCTCGGCTTCAACATCAGGGCTTGTCTCGTCAACATCTTCTGAAACATCTTCAATTTCAGCAACTTCCAAGTTATCAAACATCTCATGGCGAACAATATCACCGGGTCGAATACCTGCATCACGCGTCAGACCACCGCGCACTTCCAACACACCTAAAACCGGAAAATCCGATGGCAGAGAGCGCAATGAGTGCGGTTGCGCGTTCGCAATGATCTTCAAAATGTTGCCCTCTGGCGAGATGTAGATCAGATCCAACGAGATCAGCGTATTGCGCATCCACATCGAAACCGTCTGCACCTCTTCATAATCGAAGAGCATGCCTTCATTATCCGCCAACTCCTCACGGAACATCAACCCGCGTTGACGCTCGGTCTCGCTATCAGCAATCAGCGCCTCGAAGACGACGTCACCGTCATTAGTGGCAACAATAACCGTCTCTGCCTCACCGAATTCAATGACTGTTTCAGGATGCGCGGGGTCGCCAACAGGTGCCGGTGGCAGCTGAGCGAAAGCAACCGGCGCAAAAAGCGCAAAGGCTGCGGAAATCAGAAAGCGTTTCATGCCGCGCAAACTAACGGCAGGCCGCTCGTTTCGCAATTGCCGATGGCTGTTAATTCAGGCGTGTTGATTGGGGTAAACTTCAGCGGCCAGAACGCCCTTGGGACCGTCAGTGCACTTGGCTTGCATGGTCTCGCCAGGCTGCACCTCGTCCATGCCAGCTTTGCGAAGCGTCGCCGCATGCAAAAAGACATCACCTTCAACCCCATCAACATCAAGGAAGCCAAAGCCTCTATCCGCATCGAACCACTTCACAACGGCCGCGCTAACGCCCTCTTCAGCTTCGCGGCGAGGGTGAAAGCGCCTTGGACGATACTCCGCCTCAACGCCGCCCTCAATGGACATCACTTCCACCGCTTGTCGGCCTTTATCGCCTCGAATTGCCAAGCATTTAATGGTGGCGCCTTCCGGAGCGGTCACGCGTCCAGACATTCGCAATCGGCTGGCGTGCAATAGCACGTCGCCCAATCCATCACTTGTTTCGATAAATCCATAGCCGCGAGATGGATCAAACCACTTCACGCGACCTTCAATTATTGAAGCCAGCTCTTCGATGCTGGTATCGGCTTCCTCCGCCATGACGCTCCCCAAAAAAACACAACTGTCAGGAGAATTAATGTAACGAATTCGTCATGAAAGGGAATAAGAATCATTCACGATTATGAACGAACGCGCGAAAGCATTGAATGTTAACAGCATTTCAACTTGGGAGAAGAAGCTGTGAAGTAAAAGTCGCCCACAAAACATTCGCTCTTTGAATGCAGCGTCACGGTTCAAGCACGGAATACCGGCAATTTTTTGGAAAGCCCGATGGTAGTCCCTAGGGGAATCGAACCCCTCTTTCCAGGTTGAAAACCTAGCGTCCTAACCGATAGACGAAGGGACCACGCGATCGGAGGGCGTGATATATCGACTTCACTGCTGACACGCAAGCGTCACTTTGCAGGGATTTTCAGCTCGCAGCAGCAAGATCTTCCAAATGGAACTGAACACGACGGTTTCCTCGCCATTCATCCAGCTTCAACCGACCCGCCGCATGCCAGCGCTTGCCCGAGTTTCCAAGCAGGGCTTCGCCAATCGGCTGATCGGCTTGTCGGAAGATTATACCATTCAACCTCTGCCCACTTTCATCAGTAAGGCTAAATCGAACATGATCAGCCCCAACCCGCTCAGCATAGGCAATGGTGACATCAGGCAAAACGAAGCGTGGTTCCGCGAAGCCTTGTCCGAAAGGTGCGGCCCCCATGATTCGCGCCGCCAAGTCCAGCGTTGCCCCGGCCGTCGTCAAAACGGCATCGAGCATTAATGCCCGATCATCGTGCGACACATCCCACTCCGGTTGCAGACGTTCAATCAAATAGGTTTTGAGTTCGTCAATTCGATCTTCCGCAACGGTCAAGCCTGCTGCCATGGGGTGCCCGCCGCCGGCGACCAGCAATCCATCGGCCTTCGCTGCCGCGATCGCACTACCCAGATCAACGCCGGAAACCGATCGACCGGAGCCTTTGCCAACGCCTTTATCTGTGCCGATAACAATCGTGGGCCGACCAAAGCGCTCTTTCAGGCGGCCGGCAACGATGCCGATGACACCCGCATGCCAGCCCTCACCTCGAGCGATCAATAGCGGTGCTTCCAAATCACCTGAGGAGATTATTTGAGCTTGAGCCGCTTCCTGCACATCCGCTTCAATCTGCTTGCGTTCGGCGTTCAGGACGTCCAGCTCAGCTGCAATTTCTGCACATTCAGCCGGATCATCACTGGACAACAAGCGAGCACCTAGATTGGCGCGCCCCACCCTACCGCCGGCATTAATCCGCGGACCAAGTAGAAATCCAAGGTGATAGGCGGACGGCGCTCCCGTCAGCCCACCGACATCTGCCAGCGCCTTCAAGCCAACATGATGCCAGCCAGCCATGACTTTCAAACCTTGTGAAACAATCGCCCGATTAACGTCCTTCAAAGCAACAACGTCACAAAGCGTTCCCAAAGCAGCCAGATCAGCCAGTTTCAATATGTCAGGCTCGGCAAGCTTTTCGAATTTCCCGCGACGGCGGCCTTCACGATTGAGTGCTGCTAACAGGACAAACGTCACACCTGCAGCGGCCATATGACCACAGCCAGACGTATCATCGAGGCGATTGGGGTTCACAATCGCCAGTGCGGGGGGCAATTCGGCGCTCATCAGATGGTGATCCACGACCACGACATCGAGACCCAATTCTGCGGCGGCCTTGAGCGGTTCATGCGCAGCCGCGCCACAATCTACCGTGATGACGAATTGTGCGCCTTGCTCTTTGAGTTTGGCAAAAGCGTCAGCGGACGGCCCATAGCCCTCTTCGATCCGGTCCGGCACATAAAGGAGCATCGATTGCCCCACCTGGCGAAGATAGCGAATGAGTTGTGCCGCCGATGTCGCGCCGTCAACGTCATAATCAGCAAAGACAGCAAGAACTTTTCTCGCTTCAACGGCATCCCAGATGGCTGAGGCCGCCTTGTCCATATCCTGAAAACTCGATGGATCCGGAAAGAAGTGCCGCAAGGTCGGGCTGAGCACAGCCTCCGCCTCATCCGGCTCAACCCCGCGAGCCGCGAGCATTCGCGCGACGATCTCATCGACGCCGGCCTTGCGGCGGATGTCAGAAATCACTGCATCATCAATGTCACGCAGGCGCCAAGTCTTGCCCGCCAGCGAGTGTTGAACGGAGAAGCTGTCACCCATCCCGGCGCCTATGCTGGACGCGTGGTCTTGATATGCCGAATGATGGAGCCTGAAGATTGCATAATTAGCGTTTCAGTGCTGACCAAACCATTTTTATGGCGAACACCTTCAACGAGATCCCCGTCGGTCACGCCCGTGGCCACAAACAGGCATTCTGACGATGCGAGCTCGCTCAGATCATATTTGCGGTCGAGATCCGTGATGCCGGTCTTGGCCGCGCGAGCGCGCTCGTCATCATTGCGGAAGAAGAGACGCGCTTGCATCTGACCACCGACGCAACGCAACGCAGTCGCCGCAAGCACACCTTCGGGTGCACCGCCCTGGCCGACATACATATCAATTCCGGTGGCAGCTATGGTCGTCGAGATCACCCCGTTCACATCGCCATCAGGCAACATCATCACGCGCGCACCAACCGAACGAATATCGGCAACAATTTTTTCATGCCGCTCTCGTTCCAGAACGCAAACACAAATCTCTTCAGGAGACAGACCCCTGGCTCTTGCAATGGATTTCACATTGTCTGAAGGCGACTTATCGAGATCGATCACTCCGGCAGGCAGGCCCGGACCCACCGCCATTTTATCCATATAGGTGTCGGGCGCATGCAAAAGCCCACCACGCGGCGCAAACGAAACAACGGCCAGTGCGTTTGACATGCCCTTGGCCGTCAGTGATGTGCCTTCAAGCGGATCAAGCGCGATGTCAATTTCGGGCCCTTCGCCAGTGCCCACCTCTTCTCCGATATACAACATTGGTGCTTCATCGCGTTCGCCTTCACCGATCACGATGCGGCCTCGCATCGCCATGGCATTCAAGCCGGTGCGCAAAGCGTCGACGGCAGCCTGATCAGCGGCTTCCTTATCGCCGCACCCAACCAAAGTAGCAGCAGCAATCGCAGCTGCTTCGGCTGCGCTGACAGCGTCCAGTGCAAGGCGTTCGAGATTACGGGCATCGCTCATGTTTTCAGGCTCCGAAATATTATTCAATCGATAGGAGGAGGCGGTACGGCGCGCTGTCGCGCACTTTCGGCATAGGCTTCAGTATCAGTTACGGGACTGCGTGCCGCGCGCTCTTCGGCAGCGACAGCATCGCGAGCCTGCAGGACATCCTCGGCGGACTGACGCAGGACATCAGCACTGATCGCAGGCGTTTTATCAGGCACAGCATTCGGCGCATTGTCTGCACTCGCGCCTTCTTCTACACGGGCATCAAACCAAGTTTGCTCGTCGTCAGAGTTGCTCGGTAATACTGGCGTCGCACAAGCTGCAAGCAGCAAAGGGCCAAAAAGGAAAAGTAATCGGGTCAAAGCCGTGCTCCGGTGCTGGACGCCGCTGGCGCTATCTATACGCTGTCCGTTATCGCTGTCACCCGCCTGTGCACAGATTGGAGACCACTTTTCATGGCCGAAGAAAAGAAACCTGCCGCAAAGCGTAAACCGCGCAAGGCAGCTGCACCCAAAAAGCCGGCCGCTAAATCTGCCAAAAAGCCCGCTCCAGACGCAACCGCCGAAAAGGTCCAGGCGGAAAACCCGTTTGGCACCCTCAACACGTCTGATGTTGAGGCTCTGGATCATATGTCTCGCAACCTCATGCAAGCGGCTTTGAAAAGTCAGAAGCTGATGTCGGATTCAATGCGCAAAGCACTCGAAGGCAAGGTGGAAATGCCTGATACTATGGCGGCTAATTCCACACCTGAACTCGGCGAGGTCTGGAGCAAAATTATCTCCGACCCCGACAAACTAATGACCGCGCAGGCCAGCCTGATGACCGGCTATCTGGACCTTTGGAGCAATACGGCGCGGCACCTCGTCGATGGAAAAGAACACGAAACGGTCAAGGCGGAGACCGGTGACAAGCGCTGGAGAAGCGACGACTGGTCGGAAAACCCGGTCTTCAATGCTATCAAGCAATCCTACCTGCTCAATCAAAATTTCCTGATGGGACTGGTCCATGGAGTAGAAGGCGTAGATCCAGCCGTTAAGCGCAAGGTCGAGTTTTTGACCAAGCAAATGGTTGATGCCCTCGCACCGACCAATTTCGCCCTGACCAATCCGGATGTCATTCGGGAAACAGTTCAGTCCAAAGGCGAAAACCTGACTATGGGCCTCGCCAATCTCGCGAGCGACCTGGAAAAAGGCGGCGGTCGCCTTGCATTAACCCAGACCGATATGGACGGCTTTAAGGTCGGCGAGGATCTCGCAGCGACCGAAGGTAAAGTGGTTTTCCGTTGCGAGATATTCGAGCTGATCCAGTATGCGCCCACCACCGAAACGGTCAAAACCCGACCGCTTCTGATCGCTCCACCCTGGATCAACAAATTCTACATCATGGATATGCGTCAGAAGAACTCCATGGTGCGCTGGCTCACACAGCAAGGCTTTACGGTCTTCTTGATTTCATGGGTCAATCCGGGACCGGAATTGAAAGACAAAACCTTCCAGAATTACATAGAGGAAGGTCTGTTCGTCGCCATCGATCAGGTCAGAGAAGCGACAGGCGAGGAGAGCGTCAACACGGTTGGCTATTGCATCGGCGGCACCATGCTGGCTTCAGCACTCGCATTGCTGGAAGCGCGCGGTGAAAGCGACAAGATCGCATCGGCCACCTTCTTCGCCGCTCAGACCGACTTTGAGCTCGCTGGTGATCTATTATTATTCGTGGATGATGCCTGGTTCAATGAAATCAACCGATTGATGGAAGCCCAGGGCGGCGTTCTGGACGGTCGCACCATGTCAGACACCTTCAATCTCTTGCGTTCAAACGATCTGGTCTGGTCCTTCGTTGTGTCGAATTATCTGCTCGGTCGGCAGCCGCAGGCTTTTGACCTGCTTTATTGGAATGCCGACCAGACCCGGATGCCGCAAAACCTGCATCTTTGGTATCTCGATAATATGTATCGAAAGAACCGTCTCTCCCAAAAAGAGATCGAGATGGATGGGCACACGCTCGACCTGACCAAGGTCACAACGCCGGTCTTCATGCAGGCGAGCCGCGATGATCACATCGCGCCCTACCCGTCTGTCTATCGCGGCGCAAAATTGTTTGGCGGGCCAGTTCGCTACATGCTTGCAGGGTCCGGCCATATTGCCGGCGTGATCAACCATCCCGGTGCCAACAAATACCTGCACTGGGTCAATACAGACCTGCCCGACACGGTTGAGGAATGGTTGGATGGCGCAACCGAAGTGCCCGGCTCATGGTGGGAAGAATGGCGCGACTGGCTCTATGAGCGCTCAGGAGAGGACGTCCCCGCTCGCCAACCCGGTGATGGCAATCTGGACATCATCTGTGATGCCCCCGGCGAATATGTGCTGGTGAGGAGCTGATGTTTGTTCAATTGCCTATCAGTCTCGCAAATTTACGCCAGACTCTCGAACCCATCATTCAACCATCCGGCGAACTACAGAATTCGCTGAACGGGGTTGACCTGTTGGCCGTACGAATTCGCGGCGGTGGGAAATTTGGTCATGATTGGGTTTTTGAATTGCAGACACGCAAAGGCATTATCGAAATCAACAATAGCAATCCGGACTTTGACCCCTTTTACGACTGGATCGACAGAACTCTGAATATCGACATGGCGCAGTATCTCGCAAGGGCTCATGAGGAGGCCAGCTCTCCCGAGCCGGCGCAATGGTGCGAAACGAATTGGAATGCTGAAGAATAAACACCGACCGATTGAGAAAACAATGTTGTCATGGCTTAGCAGTTGGTTTTCCTCAAAATACGCCGCCATCAAAACGCGCATGGCGGCCCCGGTTCTAAACATCGATGGCGATACCATCGTCTATGTCGCAGGAGGTGATACTCACCGGGTCCGCTTTAATGACATTCAACGGATCGATGCTTATCCGAACATGGTGGAACCTACGCGCCAATGGGGCATGGTCTATACGGGCTCTCGCGATAAAGTCATCGTGCTGGAAAGCACCGAGAACTTCATCCCGGTTTTCGACACGGTTGCTGCACATCTGGGATTGGACGGCCCGACCGTCACATAATTCATGTGCTTATATCTAGCGCGTAGTGTAAACATACGTATTCTCTTATGAATGAATAACTGGGCAGAATACCAGATCGCATTAGCCATCCATGAAGCGGGCAGCCATGCGGCGGCGGCCAAACATCTTGATGTTTCCCAACCCACTATCAGTCGGGGTCTTCGCGCATTGGAAACACGACTGGGCGAGCCTCTGTTCGAGCGCCGCGATGGTGAGAGCCGGCCAACTGATACCGGCAAAGCCGTCATCCGCCATGCCCTGCGCATGCGCGACGATGCCGCCGCCATTGAGCGCGCCATCGCTCAAACCGATGATGAGATATCCGGTGAAGTTGTGATTTCAGCCAGCGATGGCGTTGGCGGCGATTGGCTACCACATGTGCTCGCACCACTTCGCGATCGCCATTCTGGCCTCATCCTGCGAATTGACCTCGGCATGCAAACAGCCAATCTCGCGGCCGGCGAAGCGGATATCGCATTGCGTTGGCGCTCGCCCGGCGAACAGCAGAGTTTGATTGTGCGCAAAGCTGCGACCGTTGGTTGGGGCTTGTATGCCGCCCCCACTTATCTGGACAAATTTGGGCGACCCTCGTGCGCCGATCACTTATTGCCCCACAGACTGGTAGATTGGGGATATATTGAACCCGAAGGCTGGCCGGAAAACGAGGACGGTAAAACGGTTCGCCCTTCGCAACCTGCCGTGATCGCCAACAGCGCCACAAGCCATTTGCAGGCTATGAAATCGGGATTTGGTGTTGGCATGACCTCGCACCGCCTGGCACGTCAGTCAGGCGATGCCCTTGAGCGCGTCTTACCTCCGCACGAAACCATGCAGGAACTCTTTCTTGTCGCGCATGACGGAGTGAAACGAAGCCGGCGTCATCGTTTGGTCTTTGATCACCTGGCCGAGAGCTTCAAACGCGATGCGGCCCATTTCCGCAAGGGCGATTTTTCGGTCTTCGCGGGCGCATAAAAAAAGGGCCGGTACAAGACCGGCCCTTCCAGTTGAGATGCTGGCATGCCTATTGAGCAGCGGCCAGCGTCCGGGAAGAAATAATTGCGCGGTTTTCTGCAATGACGATTTCATCGGGCGCAATCTGCAAAGCCGAGGCGAACGCCCGTTCAGAATCGGCCAACCGACCGGCACGATAGAGCACTGCACCATAATTATTATTGGCCTGCCACGTCGCTTGGGCATTAAGCGCGCTTTCGCACGCTTCAATGGCAGCCTCGAATTGCCCCTGCATAGCGCGGGCTGCGCAGAGATTGGACCAGGCAGCGGATCGACGACCGCTGGTCAGCCCCCGCGCCGTCGCTTGCAAGGCAATCCCGGCGGCCTGACGGTAATCACCGTCTTCGAATTTGCGAGCACTAAGCTGGATGATGCCGGTCGTGGTTGTCTGGACAACGAATTCCGGCGCTGGAACGGATTGAGCGCCCACCACTGGCATGAATGAAAGCACAACCAGAATGGGCAAAAGAGTTTTTATCAGTTTCATAATCGCCTCCTTGCGAACAAGGAGATAAATAGATGCTTACGAAATTGAATGAAATGGCTCTAATTGTATCTATGAAATACAATATTGAATAATGTATTTTCCGAAATTCAAAGCGCGGTCAGCTTCCGAACTGCAGCTCGATATAACGCTTGTAGACGCCTTCCCGGCCGAGCAATTCATCGTGTGTGCCATGATCAGCAATTCGCCCGTCTTCCATCACGATGATACGATCCGCATTACGAACGGTCGCCAAGCGATGCGCGATCACAAGCGTCGTGCGATCTTTCGCGGCCGCCTCAAAGGCGGCCTGAATGACCTGCTCGCTTTCCGGGTCCAAAGCGCTGGTCGCTTCATCCAACAGCAAGACCGGTGCGTCGCGTAAAACCGCGCGAGCAATAGCAATACGTTGGCGTTGCCCACCCGAGAGCGTGCCCGCGCTTTCGCCTAATTGCGTATCGAACCCCTCCGGAAGCGCCATGATGAAATCGTGCGCATTGGCAGCTCTCGCTGCGGCAATCACATCATCATCACTGGCATCAGGGCGCCCGAAGCGAATGTTTTCAGCGACCGATCCGCTAAATAGCGGCGCATTTTGCTGAACCACGGCCAGTTGACGGCGCAGGTCTTGTGGTTCCACCGACCGGATATCCACGCCTTCAAGATCAATGCCCCCAGAGGCGGGGTCATACAAACGAAGAAGCAATTGGAAAATTGTCGATTTACCCGCGCCAGATGGCCCCACAAGCGCAACAGTTTCGCCGGCTGCAATATCAAAGCTGACATTCTCCAATGCGTTTGTGTCCGGGCGCGCCGGATATGCGAAGGTCACGGAGTTGAAAGACAACTCGCCATGCAATGGCGTCGGCAAATTGACCGCATTTTCAGGTGCCGCAATATCGGTTTTAGCTGCAAGGAGCTCCATCAGACGCTCGGTCGCGCCAGCAGCTCGCATCACCTCGGCATATGTTTCCGTCAGCATGCCAACACCACTGACAGCCACAAAGGCATACATGACGAACTGGGTCATCGCTCCGGGCGTAATGGCCTCGGCCTGCACTTGAACCGCGCCAAACCAAAGGACGGCAATCAGGCCGGTAAGGATGACGGTGAAAATAACCGCGGTCATGACGGCACGAACTTCGATGCGCTTCAGCGATATCCCAAAAGTCGATTCCACGACATCGCGGAAACGAAGGCTTTCTTCCGGTTCGCGCGTAAAGGCCTGAACCGTTTCAATGGCTTGCAAACTCTCTCCGGCACGTGCCGACGCATTGGCAAGTTCGTCCTGCGCCGCGCGCGATAAGCGCTGAACGCGCCGCCCGAATAACATGATAGGCAGCAGGATCACGGGACCCATCGCCAGGACCATTAGCGAGAGTTGCCAGTTGACGAACACCATCAGCGTTAGCGCCCCGACCGTCGTTGCAATCGTCCGCAAAGCGACGGAGACGGATGAACCAACAACGGTTTGGATCAATGTCGTATCCGTGGTCAATCTCGACAAGACTTCACCCGTTCGGGTGTCCACATAAAATGACGGACTGAGCGTCAAAAGGTGATCGAAGACCGCTCGGCGCAGATCGGCGACAACGCGTTCGCCCAAACGGCTGATGAAATAAAATCGAAGCGCGCTGACGATGGCGAGACAGAAGGCCACGCCAATTCCGGCGATA
>Ga0316204_10010264_pt1 | contig 12130 bp, 14 predicted proteins | sample 6monrhotite_MG_2_FD_205661 | JGI IMG/M metagenome (GOLD analysis project Ga0316204, IMG submission 205661) | Microbial mat bacterial communities from mineral coupon in-situ incubated in ocean water Damariscotta River, Maine, United States -... | ecosystem: Environmental > Aquatic > Marine >...
CGTCTCACGCGGCACCGATCCATCAGGCGCCGGATCGACCAACAAATTTACCGGTAGCTGTTCTACAATGCCGAGAAAAATCAGTTTTAGCTTATCGCGCCATAGCGTCAAATAGTGATCTTCGTGGTCATAAATTCGAATGGCATGCCGCAATATGGCCCTGAGCTCGACCTCATCTTCCAGCGTTTCTTGCGGTTCATGAAGCCTTTCTAAGTCAACACAAAAGGGCTCATGCAGGATAAATTCCAAACCGATATTAGCCAAATGGTTGGCCATATTTGAGGAGAGACAGAGTTTTGTTTCATCACAAACATCGACCAGTAAATCGATGATAAAATCTTGCGCGGCTTTGAGCGATTGTATTTTGGTATGCGCTCGCAGCCGCGTCACCTCGCCGATGAGGCGCGCGGTTTCTTTTTCATCTCTGGATTGAGATGAAAACCAGCCCATTAATCTTCGCGTGGGTAGGTGATGACTTCTTCTCCGCCAAATTGCTGGCAAGTCATCAAGATGATATGAAAAGATTCTGCGGCATCTTTGATTTGATTCTCAGCCTCCAGCATCTCGATAATATCTTTACACTCAATTTTGCGGCCGTTTACCAGATCATCCACCGTGAACATTCGGCCCGTGGCTCTTGCCGCAACCGAGGTCGCCAATTGTTTAAGCATTCCCGATTCTGAAAGACGGTCGGTGACCGAAGCATTTTCATAGATAACGGTTTTGCCGAGTTTATATTTTCGAACAAACTCTTGTTCCTCGCCGGTAAGTTTGGTGCGAACATCCAGTACAAAAGAAATGCCGCCCAATCCGATCATTCCAGATTTTTGTGACCGCGAAAGTAATAGTTCCATAGAGCCCCCTCAAATTGCGATTCTTAAGGTAAGGGCATGTTGAGGAAACGGACAAATAAGAAAGCTGCAAATCATTTGACAGTTAAGGCCAGTATTTCTTGTTGAATGGAAATGCGCTAGGAAGCGAATGATGAAATATACACTATTGCTATTACCGCTTTTCTTGATGGGTATCGATAATCCTGCAAAAGCGCATGGCGGTCGGACTGCTGCCGATGGATGCCACAATGATCGCAAAAATGGTGGGCGTCATTGTCACGGTGGAGGACGCAAAACTGCGTCAGCAAAGCCGCAGCGCGCTGCTGACGGACGTGTATATTACGCAAATTGCACGGCCGCGCGTGCAGCCGGGGCTGCGCCGGTAAGGCGAGGCCAGCCTGGCTACGGAACCCATTTGGATAGGGATCGCGATGGCATAGGATGCGAGTGATTTAGTCGCTTAGAATCGCAAAAATGCCTCTAAACAATGCCTCTGAACAAGGTATACATCATTCCGCCGCCCAATTTGCAACCATGAAGCACTGACGGCTAATGTTTTGATAAAAAATTGCCATCACCCGAGTCGATACTGCACAAATATTTTGATTTTAGGAGGAAAAGAATGCTCACAATTCGCTGGCTTTGGTACATTTTACTTTCTTGCTACTTGGCATTTGCGTCTATGGGAATCTCTGCACAGGAGAAAACAGGAAATAGAGAAGGCTTTGAATTGGAGCCCGGATCGGTGCGAATTGCATTGCTAGAACCGAGCGTACGAGTGGGTTCCCAATCAACTGGCGGAATGTTTGAACCCAACGCTGATTGGACTGAGCAAGCAAAGGAAAACCTTGAAGCAGAGCTAGCACGCAAACAGGAGTTACTTGGAAACGAGATTGTCAGATTAAGTCTCGACAATGTGCCTCAAAATCGAGAGTTGGTCCAATATCATGCTCTTTTCGGCGCGGTCGCGAGCTCCGTGATCGAATATCAGTTTTTTCCGGGAAACCGTCTGCCAACGAAAAAGAAGTCCAAAGCTTTTGAATGGTCGGTAGGTCCAGGCCTTGCCGATATAGAATCGCTAAATGGCTTCGATTACATTCTGCTAATTCGGACCAAAGATGCATATGGTTCAACTGGCAGAAAACTGTTACAAGTAGCCGGTTTACTAGGCGCTGTCGCTGGCTTTGGGACCGCTGTTCAATCGGGTGAACATATCGGCATGGCCGGTTTGGTAGACGTGAAAACTGGCGACCTGGTATGGTTAAACGCCGACCTCGCAATGGGCGGCGATGTGAGAAAAGTTGAGGGAGCCGAAAAGCGAGTAAGGCAGCTTTTAGAGGGCTTTCCCGGATCAAGTGACAGCGAGAACTGATCGATGTGGTTAAAACTATTCGCTGCCATTCTAACCGCTTCGATTGCAGCGCCGACCGTCGCCGCCGAACCTGAGGCACTCCCACCATATGTACCAGCTTATGATCCCACAACTGTCGATGAGAGAGGACTTTGGAACCAGGCTGACGAACTTGAGTTACTCTATAAGCGTTCGGAGCACCTGATTGAAGACGAAGAACTAAATGCCTTCGTTCGGCGCATTCTCTGTAATACCGTTGGGAATGACAGATGCGACGGCGTACGCATCTATATATTGAACGTTCCGGCTTTCAACGCATCGATGATGCCCAATGGCGCTATGGCAGTCTGGTCGGGGCTCCTTCTTCGCCTTAGAAGTGAAGCGAACCTTGCATCAGTCTTGGCTCATGAGTTCGCACATTTTGAGCTTCGGCATAATCTTCAAGGTTTTAAGAACCGTCGATCAGCGTCCGATATGTTGGCCTGGACCGTGGTACTAGGTAACGCGGCGGCGGTCGATACCCGCAACTCGCAAATTTCTCTTTTCGGTTCGATATTTAGATTCAACCGTAACATGGAGCGTCAAGCCGACCTTCTTGCCCTTCAGTACCTTAAGCAAAGCCCGTATCCGAGCCGAGCGTCATCGCAGGTTTGGCAATATCTTATGGAAGAAGCTGATGCTCGCGCAGCGGGAAGGAAGATTAGGCGCAAAGATCGATATCGAGCCGGTTTTTTCGACACGCACCCCACCAGTTTGGATCGAGCCGACTACCTTCTTGAGAAATCTATGGAATACGGGGATACTGGCAATGCGGAACAAACCGCATATTTTGATGCAATACAACCATGGCTTCCAAAGCTCTTAGCCGATCAAGTTCGACTGAATGATTTCGGTGGTACGGAGTATCTTTTGGGGAATATTGCAGGTGTCACAGGTTGGACACCAGAATTGGTTTTAGCACGTGCTGAATTGTATGCCACACGAGGGAAACCGAGAGATCTGATTACAGCGACTACACTCTATTTGGACGCCATTGATAAGGGACATGAAACTTCTGAGGTTCTGCGCGGATTAGGGTTGAGTCTAGTGAAAAGCGGCCGTCGGAAAGAAGGAGCCGAGTATCTAGGGCGCTACCTTGCGCAAAATCCAGATGCGCCTGATGCTGCAATAATCAAGATGTATGTCCCGAAGGGAGATGAGTGAGATGAAAAACAAATTGCTTCTTGTGATCGGTGCGATTGCCTTAGTGAATTCACCAATATCGGCGCACAAAATTGTTGAGCCCGGTGAACCGCGCAAAGTGGCCAAGGGTACGTTGATGGCGGTTTCTGGCCAACAGTGGAATAGGCTTCAGCAGAAGGAAGGAAAATACCAAGAGGTCTGGAGCGTTGACGGCCACCATCTCAACCGCATTGCTTTCTATGGCGCCGTGCCAGTTGATAAACCTCTTATCAAAGAGCGACACAAGAAACGGGCACCACTCCCAAAGGTCCAAGCGAACATGCTACTTCCCGACATTCCGGTTTTGCTCGAGCGCACGTATCGCGCACAATACAGTATACCGAATTTCGAGATCGGTTTGCAGGAACCCGCTAAGTTTATCGGCCAGAAAGGTATTCGTTTCGAGTATTCATACACGAACCCCGACGATGAAGTGAAACGGAGCGGCGAAGGATTTGGAGCGCTAGTTGATGGGGCACTCTATCTTGTCACCTATGAGGCGCCATCACTCTACTATTTTGAGAAGGAAAAGGAAGAATTTCGAGGGGTGGTTGAACGACTGGAGTTGCGCGAACAACGTCGCTGAACACTAACTTAGATTGCATGCGCGATTGAGACCAATGTGACTATTTCATCGATTTAAATCCCGACTGGTCAGTCTACACAACTGGTTAGAATCCTGAACATTAGAATTAGACCTTTCGGCACTCCAATGCCGATAGTCCGCTAACGGTCCACTTGCTGAACTTCCTGAAATGATCTGAGCGGACATTCAGCAATGCGCCCCAATTCCTGCCATGTAGCCTGCTGTTTGCAGTTCCCAAAAGCGGGCGTTCACGTCGCATCGCTCCTGATTAGGTCGAATCGAATCTCAAACCTACGCTTATCATTCTGACCCGGAATAAATTGGTCAGATATTTGATCCGGAATTGGAATATAAATGCGATTTTTCAATACCAATGTGCAAGTTGGGAAGCTCGAACCGCTTGCACTGCCGCCAATCGCGGTCGACGTTTGGATATCGTAATAGAGACCATACTTTTCAGAATGATGCATAAAGATGAAGAGAACTCTATGCCCGCCCCAAACAACAGACGTTTTATGCGGCTCATTAAAAAATTCTCCTAGTTCATTCCGCGTCTTATCGGTCAAAGAAAGGAAACACCGATACCCATGCAAGCTCTCTTCATTTGGATCAATCGTGAGCAACTTTGATGAGCTAGCGATTTCGCCCCTTCGTATTGGTGGTTCGGCTGCGTGGATTCCTTGGTTTTGCGTATTTGCAGACGAGCGCAGGTGCGTCTCTTGCTGAATTATATCTGGTAGAGTTTCAGCGACTGATCCTGCAGCTTTGCGGTCAACCGTTTGCACGGTAGAACGCGCTGTCTGATGCGCCTTAGAAATGGCGTCAGACATCTTGATTTCTCCGGAAGTGTACTGTCCCCAAATAGATGAGAACTCGTCACTTTCTTCGGCATCGATTTCAAAAATTTCGCGCTTTCGTCGTATCGCTTTTAGAAATTCCTCTGCGCCTGCTCTGGTGCTGCTTGGAACATACTGAGAAATCTTATCAAATATGTTGGTACGGACGAAATCCTTCACCAGGCTTGAGAATGCACCAAAATCTTGTTGATAGAGGCCGATAACGACCCCTACCGCTGGTACATTGTCATTTATATAAATTCTTATTGAATCTCTGTCTTGCTCGGCCAGCACTGGTATTCCGTGTGAGATTTCAGCAAATTTGACATCTGCTTTTACAAAGTAATCCTCTTCAAGGATTACCTTTACCCTGAAAAGCATGGATCCTTCAGCTGAGCTAAGAGACATATCGTCTTTAACTGCTAGAACTCTCGGAGAATCAGAGATTGGTTCAAATTTAATGTGCTTTTTGAGGAAATTTTCTTGGCATGAGCGGCGAGGGTTGCCGCTTGCAAACACAAGCAATGGATTTTCCTCGTTCGAATACATGGAGATTATTGCTTGATCGTTGCCGGTGTAAGAATTTGCCTCGCGGCCTCGAAATTTCTCGACAACCTCTGATAGAGTCGTTTGTCCGCCGGGATTCAAATTCATTCTCAGAAGACCGCAAAGCTCATAACGCCCGCGTGAAATGACCCATTGCATAAACGGTGTGCTGGAATCGCATTCGGGTCGTTTCGCCAACAATTTCGATACGTAATCGTCTATCTTGGGCATGATCGAATGCAAGAACTGTACGCTCTCCGTTGTTAACGCTTCGCGCCCTGCAGTGGGGAACAAGTTGTCAAGGTTTACGGCCCCGCCAAAGGAATAGACTGAAGGTGCAGATGCAGGGGCTAAACCAAATCCACTTCGAAAAGTTTTGATGTGGGCAATGCCGCTTCTTAGCACCATGCTACCTTTGAGCAGCCGGCCAGCCCAGTGTATCTGATTCAGTTCAATCCAAATATCGGCATTTTGTGAACCAATAACACAAACATCAGCTTTCAGATGCTCACTAAAATCGATAGCCTTTTCTGTATACTCCCAAGCCCGCGATACACTGGTCACTAGAGTGCTTATCTTTTGCTGACTGACCAGTTCTCCATTAACGAGAACAGGTATGGAAAGAGCAGATGTAAACTCCCTTATATAGTTGGTTGCTTTTGAAATATCTGGGCTTTGCCCGGGCAGCAACACAGCGGTGATTTCGGTGCCAAATTGTCCGGTGGCAGGTATTTGAGTGCAGTTGATACAATCGGTATTCAGCTCAAGATCATCGACCTTAACGTGACTAATATGGCGTTCGCCAGTTTCAATACTTTCAGTTTCAATCTTTAGCTCACCGGCTATGCCGAAATTTGCCATTCCACCAATGCCGAAAGTTCCGACAACTCCAGCTGCACGCGCGGCTTCATTGTTCTTCCCACTGCTCCCAGCCATCCAGAAATTATTTCGTATAACTTCTTCCGACATTCCAACGCCATTATCTCGAATGACAATCTCAGAGGAAGAAAGCGATACGTCAATCTGCGGTTTGTAGCCTGACTTATCCTGAGCATTGCGCATCAAGATGGCGTCGTAAGCATTCTGAATATTCTCACGTAACATCGCTAACGGCGATTGATATATTTGGGTGGCGAGCAACTCGATTATCCGACGTGTCTCAACGCGAAAGGGAATTTTTTGTTCGCTCATTAATCTATTTCCCTATCATTTTCTTTATGACCAAGCCGTCGATAATTTCTTGGCGCATTTTATCGTCGTACTCTGATGTTGAAACGAAATTTTTGGCAGCCTGTATCGCTGCATCAGCGCTCTTAGTTTCTGCTAAGGCCTCGCAGATAATCACCAGCTCGCTTACGCTATGAGCATTTGAAACGCGCGATAACAGTATGATCCAACTTTCGCTCTCTTGGACCGCCTCGAAAAAGAGTTTTCGTGCAAAGTGATTACTTTCAAGATCACAAGAGTCTAATATCTCAAGTGCTGCGTGGTAATCGCCGCTCCGAACCATCCCTTCCGCTTTGGCCACGTCATGATTCTCAGAGACTGTTGCAAGGTTTGAACCCGCTTGTAGCACTCTCATATCTGGCGGATCGAATTCCAAATCGATGGCGCCATTGATGCCAAATTCAGGGCGCACAGCAGCAGTAAAAATATTGCCCTGCGTTCGCTCTCTGACATGAACCTGACCCGACAGATAATCATCCGAAATTTCGATGATGTTATATTGGCGATTGCGGCCGACAGGTAGCTCTTTAGCGCCAGCGCATAAAGATCCTGCGCTTACGATCGGAAATCGTCTTTGCTCAGGAATATGCACGTATTGGACGTTGTGCGCGGCACTATGTTGATGGCCGTGCAAACCCAGACCGAAGCCGTGATTGGCTAGATCTGAAAGCGGATTGGTGGAAATGTAATCTTGGCTCGGCGGATGAGCCTCGCATCCGTGATGCCAAACCCCTATTTTAAGGGCGTACTTTTTGTCAGCATCTCTAAGCTTCATAGAGCAATTAGCGATTTCGCGAGATGAAATATCACCATGAAAAGCAAAACAATCATTACCCTTTGTGGAATTGAAACACGCTACAACCACCTTGCCATTATCCACCTCAAACAGCGAATAGCCTGAGGTTCGGTCTATCGGAAATTCTAGATTCGCACTGCCATAAAATTTTTCAACAAAGTCCCAATACCGTGAGATCCTATCATTATAACGTTCTCTATCTACAATCTTATAGGCTTGCTTGTCTTTCCAACTCCATCTGTAAATACTATCAGGCTTGTAGAAATCAGAGTATGTTAATTTATCTAAATCGCTTTGTTCGGAAACCTTTTCCATTGCTGAAAATGCAGTATTCCAACAAACGTCATGGTTACCCGCACACAACGCCAGTCTCGATCGATCGCCGTCAACAAAGCGGTTGCAAATCTCTGCTAAAAGTAGCTCTGCCTGATGATATTGTTCGTCTTGTATGTCACGAAAATTGGTTTTGCCGTAAGGTGCACCCTGAATGATGTCGCCTGAAACAATTATTATATCTGGGCACTTAACAGGTGGGGACTGTACCGAATAACGGTCAAGGTCTGCAAGAAGCGAGCTAACAACTTCGTCGTTTTCTACCGGATCGCTGGAAGATCGGTGAAGGTCAGAGATATGTAATATTGAAAGCACTTAATACACTCACCCATTTTTATTGTAATTTGGTGACTAGTAGAAATTCAGTTCGTATTCAATCGATGCTGATAATGAACAACGTTATCGGCATCGATTGAAGTTTAAATGAGTTAGACAACTCCCTGTTTGGTCCACGATTTGTTGTGAGCCGAATGACCGCTTTGCTGACCAATCCAGTCAAGATCAGACAGTCCGCGATCGGCCCAGAATACGACTTCGCGATTTGCTGTTGAAGTGATTGCCTCCGCCTTGTTCCGGTCACCGCAACTCTACAAATTGTGAGGATTGCTTTCGGGAAAAAGAAGTTACAACACAAACGTTCAATCAAGTCTCTTTATATTGATAGTCAAGCGCTACCGTTTCTTGCGCTTCTTCTTGCCAAGTCCAATAGCTTTCGCCAGTTCACTGCGCTTCTTTGCATAATTGGGTGCTACCATTGGATAGTCACTTGGGAGACCCCAGCGCTTACGATATTCGTCGGGTGTCATATTGAAATCGGTCATGAGATGGCGTTTCAGCATCTTCAGTTTTCTACCGTCCTCAAGACAAACAATATAGCCAGGCTTGATTGATGACTTTATCGGAACGGCCGGATCTGGAAGAGCCTCACTTTTTGCCTTTTTGGTTAACCCTGATAGGGCTTCGTGAACATGTCCAATGATCAATGGCAAGTCGGAGACTGCAACGCTATTGTTGCTGACATGTGCGGCGACAATGTCTGAAGTGAGCGCAATCAAAGTCTCATCCAGCACAGAAGCTTCCTGTGGCATATACTTTTCCTCAGCTGCGACCGCTTTATGGTTGTTTTTGTGCTTAGTAGCTTTTGCCAAGCTACACGAACATGGGTTTTAGGCAATTGACAAATACGTTGATCGAGTGGCCACAATCCAAAGCCAAGTATTACGGATCGGCCAAAAATGTCTGTTTGGGCGCATCCTCACAGATGCAATGGCATTGCTGATATTTGAAATGGTAGAATATCAGCAATGCCAAGAACCATCGATCAAGATTTCAATGAAACCTATCAACAACACGGCTTACAGCCCTCCTACCGAACGGAGATGAAGCCCAAGCAATCTGTTTTATATCCGGAAGACAAGCGGCAAGATGTTCATCCTTCCCAGTTAGTTCGCCAGACCTCTCGCGTTCGCCACTTTGCATCAACCGGACTGGTGGATGTGACCTATGGTCCCTCTGTTCGGCAAGCAAACCGGCGGCCCAGCCGTGCCAAAGCGATTAGCTCTAAACGCAGATCGCACAGCGCCAAGAAAGCACTCAAACATTCTCGCGCAACATCGGTTAATATCAGCATTTTAAGCTGGGGCATGTCGCTTTGGATTTTGCAGTTTCTCATAGCGTCGCTAGGAATTGTCGCGCTCGGCGGAAGCGGAGCCATTGATAGCATTCAAAGCAATGCTGCCGGAAAGTTTGTGATTTCTGGCATTGATCTGGTGTTTGAGACATTCACCGCAGCTGCCTCTGCCATCTTAGGTGCAAATGTCTCTGCCGGCCTGCTCGATTCCTTGGAAGCAATGCTGTTTCTGTCGATCACGCTAACCTGGCTGATTGGGCTTACGACCCTTTTGATCATGGGTATTCAATATGAATTGTTCCGGCTCCATTCGCTTTATGGCGACGGTGCGGCGTTAAAAGTCTCCGCCGTCATCATAGCGCTATTCGGATATTTTGTGCCTGTCGCTAACTTGTTTCCGTGGTTTATACTCTGGTGTTTCGCTGTTTGGCGATATCCCAAATAAAAAGACTGTCACAAGGACAGTCTAGTTTTTGTCATATGAAAACTCGAACCTAATATCCCGCCGCCTCTTCACGGCGCAATATTTCTCGGCGCTCTGCTCGTGAAATGGGTCGGGCCCGACCACTAGCGCGGACGTTGTTACCAAATATATCTTGGACTGCCAGCACCTCTGCTCGTTCTTCCAGTGACATTTGATGGAAAGGCTTTCCATGCCGTTTCTCAGCGCGCGCAATTTTTTCCGCATTGCTTCCGCCCATCTGAGCAACTTCAATTTCAGGTACCTCAAGACCTGAAATATCGGCGGGTTCTGATGTGCCTTCGCCGCATGCGGTCAGCAGTAGCGGCGCACAAATCCAGTAGTATTCAATTTTCATCAGATTTCTCCTTCAATGAACAAGTGACTGATTTTTCCTGTAAAATTTTACCATATTGGGCATATTCGTCAATTTTATCAATCAGTTATTCAAAATCATGCGACCGACTGACAACGCGATTATGCGCTCATATTCCAATTAGAATATAACTGTTTGGAATATATTCCAAGTGGAATTTAGCTGCGGTCAAATTTTTTGAAAGTCGGCAGTCTAATGCGGAGTGAAATTTACTCGAAAGAGCATCAAAAACTTCGATCTGCTTTAAAGCGAGAAAGATTGGCAGCCGGACTTCGTCAATCTGATCTCGCCGATAAAACAGCGCGCTCACAAGCCTATATCTCCAAGTTTGAAAAAGGAGATTTGAGATTGGACATGGTGGATTTTGTACTATTTTGTCGCTGTATAGGTTGTGATCCACACCAGATTATGGAAGAAGTTTTTGCGGAAATTTAAAAAAATGCACCGGCAACGCGGTGCATGAGTGCAGCTAATATTCACTAGCCAGCATTATCGTCATAACTCGATTGGTGATTTTGGGGTTCGCTGGGTCAGGTGATCCAGACACCATGTCCAGTCCGCAATAGTCAATTTTCCAAAAGACACGGTTTTCTTCCACCGTCACTGCACCAAAATCATGTTCTCCATAGGGATCATTGCCTGAATCAAAATCATCAAAGCCAATAATGGCCGTGACAAGTTCGTTCATAATTTCCGCCCCCAATGCGTGCACACCGTTGGTGTGTAATATAGTCCCGCCTAGACCCGACTGACGAAACCGGTCGTTCAACGCGCGGATCTGCGCTGCTTTATCCTTATCCATGAAATGCTCTCCCACAAATTTCCGGCAACAAGCATTGCAACCGGACCCGTGCGGGCGAGCACTTCTATATTCTACCACAAATCTTCCATTGGGCTGTCGGCCAATCAACCCATTTGACCTTAGCTATTTAGGGCCTGGCCAAAATGGGTTTGAAAAAGCGGCGCCTCATTGCGCCGCTTTGGAAAGAACAGATTTGAAAAAGAACGTCTAGGAACTACATATTTGCTGCGAGCAACTCACTCGAACCGCGCACGGCTTGATCTGCCAGCGCCAAGGCCTCAAACAGAACGACATGATGGGGCTCTTTGTCGAAGAACCGTCTGGTCGGCGTTTTGTCAGCCAGGTCGGGATAGCATTTCGCAAGATGTGATGCTTCGGCATAGCGACATCTAAATAATCTTTCCCGTTTTATCGCAACACTATGCGCTGTTGAGTTTCCCGCCACCTTGGCAATGGCGGTCATCAACCGTTGCGACTGCTTTCCTTTACGAGTACCCGCCTTTATATCCTCGAACACGATGACATGAGGTCGAAGAAGCTCCAGCGCTTCATGGACAAAGGCCTTTGTTTCAGAAACACTTGCTGCTGCCTTGCAGGATGTTTGCCACGTTGCCAGTTTGCCATGCTGCAATAACACCAAACTGACCCTGCGATACCCAACTGCGAAAGCCAGATAGCTAAGAGACTTCATGCTTTTGAGTTAGAGCCGCAGCAAGCGTCCGGTTTAATCTGGCGATCGTGTTGTCCCGGTTATAGCGCTTCATGCCATCGGATTGTGCTTTCGGTAGATCAGGAAGATGCCGAAATAAATCCGCGCGCGCTTCTCTGATCACTTGCTCGTAGCTATCAGTGAACGAGCGATTATATATGATTGATAGCTTGCAGAGCTGCCTAACACTTGGCGGGCGTTGACCGGTTTCAAGTGCGGATACTTCTTTCACATTTGCTTCTAGTAAAATGGATACATCTCGCTGGGTAAGGCCCGCCTTTTCACGTGCCGCACACAGATCATGTGCCAACAGATTTTTCATAATGAACTATGGTTATACTGATAAACCTATTTCAGCTTATCGCTTTCGCAATCCCCAAACTAGTCCGCGTGGCGCTCCCAATCCCCAGATTTGTGGTTTCCG
>Ga0316204_10010265_pt1 | contig 12129 bp, 12 predicted proteins | sample 6monrhotite_MG_2_FD_205661 | JGI IMG/M metagenome (GOLD analysis project Ga0316204, IMG submission 205661) | Microbial mat bacterial communities from mineral coupon in-situ incubated in ocean water Damariscotta River, Maine, United States -... | ecosystem: Environmental > Aquatic > Marine >...
TAGCTTTTGGCGGTGAACAGTTCGCGATGAGCGACGCGGATCGTGCAATGTATGCCGAGATGCTTGAAGCCAATCCTGCCGAAATATTTGTTGAAGAAGGTAGTGAGATGCTTGAAGAGTTCTGCGGCGGTGATGCAGGTCTTGCAAAGTTTCTAGGTGTAAGCGAAGAAAAACTTCCTCAGTATATTGCAGGATTTCCACGTTATATCAAGAAATTTGACCGCGTTGTCGGTCTTGATCAGGTACTTCAGGGGCTTATGGCTGAAAACGGGCACAAGCCGTTTGCACTCAAGAGCGGAAAGATGTTCGCAATGTCTGCTTACGCAAAGTCGATCGCCAATGATGAGAAGATCAACATTGATGTCAATGCCAATGCGCATATGAAAAAAGCATATGCGTTAGGCAAAGAAGGATTTGAGACTAAACGCGGAGGCCGCGGACTTTCATGTCTAAGCTGTCACTCTGCAGATATTATCGGTTCTGTACTGCGTACGCAGCCACTTCCGGACTTAGGTTCAAAAGAGGCGAACAGCGCAGGAACATGGCCGGCATACCGTATGACAAAGTCATCATTGCGTACACTGCAAAGACGTTTTCAAGGGTGTATGAAGAATGCACTATTGGCGGTAATCCCTATTGGTTCAGAAGATATGGTCGCTTTAGAAGTCTATGTGACAGAAAAAGCAAAAGGGAATACTATCGCTATTCCTGGTCTTAAGCGTTAAGGGTAGGAAGTTATGGATATTTCAAGAAGAGATTTTATGCAGATCGCTACCGCTCTTGGTCTTATGACCGTTACAGGCGGCTGTGCTAAAGCAGTTCCGGGTAAAAACCTGGCTGCTGTATCACTTAAAGATCTGTATGATTTCAATGCAAAGGGTAAAGTGACGCTTTTGCATATGTGTGATCTGCATGCACATATCAAACCGCTTTACTGGCGTGAGCCTTCCACACTGATCTCGGCACCCAACCTGGTTGGAACACCGGGATTTTTATGTGGTGAATCTTTTGCGAAACATTATGGGTTGGAGCCAAGTTCGCTTGACGCCTATTTTGATACGCACATGGATTTTGATGCCCTGGCAAATAAATTCGGAAAGATGGGCGGGATCTCGCATATGAAGACACTGATCAATGAGATCAAACGTCAACGTGGTGCAGAGAATGTCCTCTTTATGGATTCAGGAGACACATGGCAGGGAACAGGTGTTGCCCTTAAAACCGGTGGTGAAGCGATTGTCAAAGCACAGAACTATCTTGGCGTAGATGTAATGGTCGGCCACTGGGAGTTCACGTACGGAAAAGAACGCGTAAAAGAACTGATCGGAAAACTTGATGCGAAGTTTATTTCGCAGAATGTTGTCGGTAATGATCCTTTTGCGGATGAGTTTGAAGAGTTGATCTTTGAACCGTATACCATAGAAGAACGCGGCGGTGCAAAGATCGGTATCATCGGTCAATCATTCCCGTTTACTTCAACGGCAAACCCGAAAGAGTTTACAGAAGGATGGAGCTTTGGTCTGCGTCTTGATACGCTTCAAGAGTATGTTGACGAACTTCGTAATGAGCATAAGGTCGACTGTGTCGTTGTCCTTTCTCACGACGGTTTTAGTGTCGACCAGGAAGTCGCACGCAAGGTTCACGGGATTGACTTTATTCTAAGCGGTCATACCCATGATCCTTCGCCTAAGCCTATCGTAATAGACGGTACGGTAATCGTCATCGCAGGTAGTCACGGAAAATACATCGGCCGTCTGGATCTTGACATTCAAAATGGAAAGGTGAACGATTATGAGTATAAACTCATTCCGATCGCTTCAAATATCATTCCGGCAGACCCTGAAGGTGAAAAACTGGTAGCAGATCTTTATGCTCCGTTTGATACAGAGCTAAATGAGGTCCTTGGTAAGACAAAAGGACTGTTATATAAGCGTGATACCTTTCATTCGACCTTTGATCAGTTGATCAATGATGCCATCATGGATGAGATGAAGTGTGATATCTCATTCACACCGGGTTACCGTTGGGGTACGACTGTCTTATCCGGCGGTGATATCTTGATGGACAACGTCTATGAGATGTGTGGGATCACCTATCCGAATGTCTATACATTCGAACTCAAGGGGGATCGTATTGCGACCCTTCTTGAGGATATCGCGGATAATGTGTTTAATGCAAATCCGCTGTATCAACAAGGTGGTGATATGAGCCGTCTTGGCGGTGTCACCTATGATATCAATGTTTCAGGAAACACTGGCAAACGCATCAGTAATTTACTGATCGGCGGTGAACCGTTAGATCCTGCACGTACCTATATCGTATCATCATGGGGTGGGAATCTTCAAAATGCGGGTGATAACCTGCAAAAAGAGAAGACTCGCGCGGTGTATGATGTGACACGTGATTATATCAAGCGTAAGAAAGTGGTTGACGTAAGTAATAAGAGTAATGTCACATTACTTGATTACGACTGCGGATGTCCGCAAAAAGGCAAGACAAGCTGCTAAAACAGCTTGCTTGACCTTTAGTCGGTATCTTCGGTAATATAATAAAATATTATGGGAGATGCCGACTAAAGGGAGTTTGGCGTTATACATGGTAAATGATTTGATAGTTTGAATCATTGGGAGGTCTGAGGTGATGATAGTGGGAGCTATCATCAGTGTGTGAGCATGTCATATAAACAATATCAATTGGTATTATGACATACTTATAATTAAATTTAGGTAAGGTTATAAATGAAATCTAATACAATCAAAATAGCTGCTGTAGCAGCTGCATGTCTAGTTGCTGCAACGTCAGCTAATGCGTTAAACACAGATAAGCGTGATCTAAAGAACAACATGAGTATCAAGTACAATATAACTCCAAAAGCAGTCAATTCATTTGACGAGATGTTCAGCGAGGGTGTACTTTACGGTCGTCTACGTTCAAATATGTTCCACTGGGACTGGGATACAGATAAGCCTGGCTCTACTGAAGACAACTCAGCATGGGGTGTCGGTGGTAGTTTGATCTACAGTACAGGCTATCTAAATGGGTTTGGTGCAACTGCGGGTATGTATACAACACATACAATTGCAACAGACAATACAAATGATCTTTATCCGGGCAAAGATTTTGGTAAAGCAGGTAAAGATACTTACTCTAGAGCAACTGGTTCAGGTTCACATATCGATGTGCTTGCACTTGCATACTTAGAATACAAATTTGCAAAAAGCAGTGTAAAAGTCGGTCGTCAGATCTTTGAAAGTACTTTGTTGCGTTCAAATGATACTAAGATGATCCCAAATACTTTTGAGGGTTACTCGATCGAGAGCAAGGATCTTGATAAGACAAAACTAAGAGCAGCCTACTTCACACGTCAGAAGCTACGTGATCACCGTGACTTTCACAGTATCATCGCCTTTGATGGCTGGAGTGAAAATGACGATGCGGGAACACACAGGGGTATGACTGTTGCTAATATTTTAGCTGCCGGTGAAGAGGTTGAACCAAATATGCTTGTTGCTACTGTTGAGAACAAGTCGATCAAAGGCCTTAAGGTTAACCTGGACGGTATGTATATCGACGGTTTTGTCTCCTCTGCGATCGCTGAAGCGAACTATCAGATCGATCTTGGTGATAGCGGCTGGGCACTGACTCCAGGTGCACGTTATATCCACCAAATGGATGAAGGTGGAGGTGCTATCGGTGGTGCTGCACTTAGCGGTACACTTGCAGGTGCTACAGGTACTACAGGCGGATACAGTGATGCAGGCAGTGTAGACGGTGGTGCATGGATGGCACGTTTGGAACTTAAAAAAGGTGCCGGAAAAGTAATGGCGGGTTACTCAGCTATCAATGATGATGCCGACCTTATCGCTCCATGGCGTGGATTCCCAACAGGAGGCTATACACGTTCTATGGCGCAGTACAACTGGGAAGCGAACACTAAGTCATGGATGATCAAGGGTGCATATGACCTTGGTAAAGCGGGTATGGTTAGCGGTCTTCGCGGATCACTTGACTACGCTCAAATGGATTATGATCAAGAAAAGATCGATGCAGGATCGATTAAAAAGACAGACAGAAGTATTATCCACTTAGACGTTCAAAAGACATTTGACTCGGCGCCTAACCTTGAGTTAAAATTCCGTGCGGCAATGGTTGATGCTGATAATGACAATGGTGTAGCAGAAGATTATCAGTCATATAACGAATACCGTTTCGAAATCAACTACCTATTCTAGTCAGGAAAAAATAGATGAGACACCTCGGATTATGGCTTGCTTTTGCAAGCCTTCTTTTAGCATTTGAATATGGACTGAAGCCGCAGAAAGTCGGTGAAGAGATATATTGCTATTTTGGAAAACCCGAGGCAATGGATAGACACAACAACGGAAATATGGTCAACTCCTGTTTTGTAGATATGGGTAAGGAGTGGCTTGTCATAGACAGTGGTCCTACTTATCTGTACGCAAAAGAGGCGTCTGAGCAGATCTTCCGTATCAAACCACTTCCGATTAAGCTTGTCATCAACACCCATGTGCATGATGACCACTGGCTCGGAAACGGCTATTATAAACAACATGGGGCTACGATTTTGGGTTCTGAATCTTTTGATGACATCGATGTCAATCAAAGAACACGAATGCAAAATCGTATCTCTGAAGAGGCATATCAGGCAACCATTCCGGTTCTACCGCAAGGCTCTGTCAAAGCTGATCAGAAGATAATCATAGCAGGTGAGACAGTCATCTTGAAGCATGCAGAAGAGAAAGCGCATACAAAGGAAGATATTTATGTCTATCTTCCTACACGCAGGGCTCTATTTGCAGGAGACCTGGTCTTTAATGACCGTCTTCCTTCGCTTCGTGACGGTGATATCAATGGTTGGATCTCGACTTTAGAAGAGATCAAGACCATGGATATCGAAGTCCTTGTAGGCGGTCACGGTTTTCGTACGGACAAAGAAAGCCTTAACCTTACCCTGAACTATCTAAAAGAGCTCAAAAAAGGAATTCAAAAGGTCCTTGATCGTGGCGGGGATATTTCAGACGCGGTCAACGAACTCACTATGTCAAGCTACTCAAAAGAGGGTATGTATGAGGAGCTGCACAAAGCTAACATCAATGCAGCTTTTCAGATGCTGGAGTGGGGTGATGAGTAAGATAATGCTGCCAATTATGGCATTTTTATTGGTTATGGGATCTTCGCTGTATGCACAGGGTGTTAACTGGCGCAGCTGGGAGAACGGCCTTGATGAGGCAAAAAGTACGAACAAGATGATCATGATGGATGTCATCAGAGACAATTGCCGCTTTTGTATCAAGATGGATGAGAATGTCTTTGCTAACGAAAAGATGGCAGCTTATATCGAGAAGAACTTTATCCCGGTCAAGGTAAATCTCTCCCATAGAGAACTTCCAATGGGTCTTAAGGTAGAGATGACACCCACCTTCTTCTTCTTTACAGCGGATCAGAAGATGATAAAAAAGATCATCGGCTCATGGAATCAGAGAGATTTTTATGAGTTTACTGATAAGATCATTGCAAACAACAGACCAAAGGATGAGAAGTGAAACATTTATTGATATCGCTTTGTTTGATGATAGCTACGCTTACCCAAGCGGATACGGCCTATGCTGAACCGGAACCTAGCTTCATGGCTCCCCGCCAAATACTTTTTTCGATGATAGGCGGGAGCGATGAAGAGATCCACCATGTACTCAGTTCTGCCAATAATGTCTTAAAAGAGTACGGACCGGAAAATGTCCAGATGCGTATAGTCGCGTACTATCACGGTGTCCGCGGTCTGCTGAAAAAAGAAAAAGAGATCGCCATTCGTGTCAAGGCCCTTATGCAGTACAATGTAGAGTTTGTGGCATGCGGCAATACTTTGCGTACCAAGAAGATCGATGAGTCTGAACTTATCGAGGATACGGAAGTCGTTACTGCAGGAATCGTAGAGATTGTAGAACGTGTCAAGGAGGGTTGGATCTACGTTAGACCCTGATACTGTTTCAAAATACCTATTGGTAACTGTCGATTTTAAGTAAGCGTTTTATACTATTCTCCGTAGTTTGTCAGCTTGATTACTTATTTCTTCCCTGAATCGGCAGTTACCAATAGGTATTTTACAATAGTTCTCTCTACTGTAATCGATACATCAAAAAATATACAATCATCAGTTTGATTCATACTCACCCAAACTATAATATATTATATATCCCATGATTTTACATCTTTGATGATTAAACTTCTCTTGGACAAGCTACATTATTCAGCCTTTCATATTTAAAAATGACTTCTCTCTTAAAAACCCACAGGCAAGGGTATACACCTAAGCGGTTTCAAGTAAAAAAGATGAATAAGGACAAGAGCTATAACATCGAATCTTAGCTCAATAGTTTGATATTCCTCTTTATCTACTATTTCTTTTACAGCACTCTTTTTATGCTGAAGGATGCAAAAAAACTTAACTGCTTGGCTATCACTACCGATATCGAAGGAAATCCAGCCACAAAATAGGTGCCCTGCTAATTTGTTATTAAGAATACCGGCAAAAGTAACTAAAGCGACGACATAGGTATGAAGATAAGTCATGGTATTGTGGGAAGATTAAATAAAGGAAAAACCTTTCCAGCCTTCAGGCTGGAAAATAACTCGGGAGAAGTCGTGGGAGATCAAATCAGTAGTAACTATATTAAGGTTATTGTATTTTTATTAATGCAGCTCCTTCTCTTTGAAGTTCGATCAGCTTTAGCACACCGCCAGGTGTCACCTCTGTATAAGGTTGCAACTGCTCTTTGTTGACATTCTTCTTTTCCATCGTATTCTCACAGACAAAGATTCTAAGGTTATCACCGGCCAACTGCTTTAGCGCGGCCATTCTACCCTGCGTTCCGTTGCCGACCGGACCTCCTCGCGATAAGTATGGCATTCCAACAAAACCTGTGCCTATGAAATCTTTCATCACATATTGCAGACCCGGTCCATAAGCAACAATACTGATCTCATAATCAACCAGGTTTTTTTGATACTCTTTCACTAGATTATTCAAAGTGTTGAGCATGAAATGGACACGCTTTACATCTGCAAAGTCCAATGGGTAGGCTACCTTAACCGTATCACTCTCTTCATAGGCCGCAACTGGTGCTGCCATCATCATGACGACAGCAAAAACTGCCAATATTATTGTGTTAAATCTCATTATTTTCCTTCCTTAAAACGCTGCAGTCAATTGGACTGAAATACGGTCACCCATATTCTCAAGTACTTTTTGTGCATTTGCATTTCCAGGTGCCTCGGCATCTCTAAATGCATAGTTAACGTCGATACGTGTCGCTCCTTTAAACCGGTACGAACAACCAAGTGTAGCTGTCTTGAATTTTCGTTGTGCTTTCTCATCATTAGGCAAACGATCTAAAATATCATAGCGGCCAAAGACCTCGAACTTTTTAGGGAAGATCTCATACTGCAGGTTCACATAACCGCCGTCAGCCGTATTTTCATCCCCGATAGCATATTGGAACTGCCAGTCTTCTTTTAAAGGATCACTGTCTTTATCTTTTGCACCCGTGTAGATCATTCCTTTTGCCTTCATGTATTCCGCTTCAAAACGAAGACCGTTTTGATAGTAGGTCATACCCAGGCCATAACGCTGTCTGTTTGCATTCACTTCTGTCGTACTTACCCCGTCATTGGAAAGAAGCGTACGCTCACCATCTTGGATCCAACCGTAAAACTTCATAGACTCATGAAAATAACCTCTTTTATCATTGAAGTTATCTTCAAAGGCGAGGTATCCATAATGCGTTTTTTGCTTATCAGAACCCTTCATCGAGATGCCGTTACCGTTCCCATACATATATGCATACGTCACTGCCCAGGTGTCTGTAATAGGAACCGTATCAAAGATCTGCGCACCTGTATCTCTGAATGCAGCAATAGGCTGATCGACAGTTGTACTGGTGTAATGTACACTACTTGCTCCTCCTGCTGCTGCACCCGTTTGTGCTGCACCGACTTCAGTGATCTGTCTTTCAAGAAGCTGCTGGTTTGTCATAGACGTAAACTCGATATAGGGGGAAACAAAGACCGCTTGCAAACCCTCTTCGCTGCCGGGAGTCTTAAACATACCTACCCGCAGTTTTGCATATGGGATATGCTTTAAGGTCACCGAAGCGTCCGTAAAGTATGTTGCAACCTCTCTGTGCCCGGCGAGGTTATTGATCCCATTGTTTCCAAACTCTGTCATTAAAAAGTAATTGACAAGGTTTTCATTATCTGCCATACCGCGAAGCGCAAGTCTTGCACGAAATACGTTAAATCCGGATTGATCTTCCAAATCAGGATTCAATAATGAGAACGGTGTCTGATTAACCCCTGTCGGACTGATCTGCACATCCCCTCTATCCTGTTTGTAGTTTGCCTGTATAAAACCCCAGACCTTAGGGACCTTGCTTCTATAGGGAACGATAACCCCTTTAGGCGCGACCATCTCCGGCTGAGAGCCCTGTAGCATAAGCCAATCCGCTGCATCAAGTTGAGTATAAGATGCGAGCAAAGCTAAACTAAGCAACTTTGTTCTTGAAACACTCTTCATTTGTTTTCCTTATAAATAGATAGAGGTAGTTTAAGACAACAACGAAAAGGAAATGTAAAAACATATTATTCTATTTTATTATATGACAAAATCAATAACAAAGAAAGCAGTTGGGCTTTTTACATTAACTTTACTTATATGATGTAGAATAGGATAAAGTTCATATTACAAGCAAGTGAAAAACCCGCAAGATTGGCTTACAACCGAGAGAACAGGCAGTCTACACAGCTATAAAAAGGAGAGAGATGAAACTGTACCAAAAATATCTTGCCTTGATACTCATAATCCTGTTCATTACCATCGTCTACTTTTACTTTCAAAACAAACAAGAGTTTATTAATAGAGTCAACATTGTCCTCATAAACCTTCTTGATAAGCAGGTCGAGCACGAGAAATCAAAAGCTTTTTCATTCGCCCTTGCTCTTTCGCAAAATGAGACCTTGCAAACAGCGATACAGAACAGGGACTCAGCCAAAGGCTATGAGATCTTAAGACGCTATATGAAGACCTTGGAAACATTTAGCGGATCTATGGTTCGCACGCAGATCATCTCAAAGGACTTTGTCATTTTTGCAAGAAGCTGGGACAACAGCGATGCAGGATTAAACATAAAAAAGTACCGTCCGGACCTTGTGGAGATGGAACAGACCCGCGCACCTCATCTCTCCTTTGAAGCGGCAAGACGACTGGTATTGATCGCCTCTATTCCAATCATAAAAGATGACGAGTTCATTGGTTTTGTCGAAGTGATACAGAAGTTTGATTCGATAGAAAACTACTTTGCGAACTATGAGGTTGATCTTTTGGCTTTGCTTGACGAGCAATATCAAGATCAGGCGATCTTGCTTGGGAAAAACCCTCGCATACGAGCTACGATCGTAGCTAATGAAAAAGCAAACATCAACCACATAGCCTATTTACAAAACGTGGGCATTAAAAGACTTTTAGCGCAAGGGGTACTCGAAGGTGAAAGCCATTTCTACTTTTCAAAAGCGATTTTAAATACCAAGGGCCAAAATATAGGCTCTTTTATTTTAATACTCTCTAAGAAAAAGATAAAACTCTTTAGTGCCTTTGAAGAAGAACTGGATGCATTTTTCACGTATGCTCGTAAAGACCTGTACTACTCTACGATCAATCATGACCCATCTATCAATATCTATCAAGACACTACCAGTAAAACCCTGCTCCTACTCAAAGAATCTGTTCATGAAGAAGACAGGGTCGCCCTTGAAGATAGACTTAGAAAACAACTGAAAGAACATACTCATGATGAACTGGTCTCACTTTTATTAGATGCAAATTCGAACAAAATATCAAGAGGAAAAATCAAATGAGAATTCTTTTACTGGAAGATGAACCGATCTTAAAAGAAAGCATCGAAGAGTTTTTAAGATCTAAAAACTATAAAGTAGATGGATATGAAAACAGTAATGATGCCTTTGATGCTATATTTACAAAAGAGTACGATCTCTTGTTACTGGACGTCAATGTTCCCGGCGAATGGAACGGTTTTTCTCTGCGAAAAGAGCTGGCTGATGAAGGCAAAGACATACCGACTATTTTTGTAACCTCTATGTCAAGTGCGGATGCAATGCTTCAGGGATATGCGACGGGATGTTGTGATTATATAAAAAAACCTTTCGACCTGATAGAACTGTTACTTAGAGTACAGCAAGCACTTAAATCAAACTGTTTTAAGACAAAAGCCAACTTCATTGAACTTTCAAATGGCTATCAATATAATGTAAATACCTATGAACTAAGTTGTGGTTCCGAAATAATGCCGCTTAGCAGCAGAGAGAGCGAGATTCTTAATATCTTTATCGTTCATCGTAACCAGGTTGTAAGTCTAGAGATGTTGTATGATCAAGTATGGAACAATAATGTTGACTCTGCCAATGCACGTGTTCAGATCAATAGCCTTAGAAGAAAACTTCCAAAAGATCTCATTAAAAATATTTATGGCGTAGGGTATCGTCTTGATTGTCAGTGAACAAAGGTTTGTACGGCGATACAGTCTGATCTATACCTTCATCGTCTCTGTTATTCTTTTGGCACCTTTATCTGTCTATATCAATCATGAGATCAATGTGCAAGAGATCAAGACAGAAGTCGAGCTTAAATCTATTCAGGCACATATTATCAGTGCAATGAGTGCTTTTGGCAACAATCCTGATAATGTCTTTGAGTTTCCACGATTTACATCCTACGAATCGGGACTGTACACGAAAAACTTCTCAGTGATCTATTCGCAGATAGAAGACCCCTTGCCATCTTTTATGCCAGGCTATCATAGCGACGGTCTCAGTCGTTTTCTTATCACAGAACTTCCCTCTGAAAAATACTTTTTTGCAGATTATATTATTACAAGAACCGCGATATCGTATACCTCAGTACTTTTGAAGGCCAGCTTGATCACCTTTGGTATTATTACCTTGATCCTGCTTCTCTCTTTTTATTTCTTAAACAGTTTCTCTATCCCCTTTAAACGTGTAAATGAAAAGCTGGATGACTTCATTAAAGAGTCGATGCATGAGATGAACACACCTTTGAGTATCATCAATGTCAACGTTGACCTGTTTGATAGCATCCATGGAAAAAACAAATACTTTAACCGTATAAAGTCTGCTACAAAATCATTAGCCACCATCTACAACGATATGGATTACCTCATCAAACAAAACCGTGTCGATTATAAAGATGAGTTGATATCCCTAGAAGAGTTTATACAAGAGCGCGTAGAATATTTCGAACTTATCTGTCAGCTTAAGAACATAGAACTCTCCTTCACTCCTTCGACTACTACATACATAATGTTCAACCCTACGAAGCTGCAGCGTGTCATTGACAATACCCTATCTAATGCGATCAAGTTCTCACTTAAAGACTCTCCTATAGAAGTCCGCACAGAAGCAACAGAAGAAGGTGGCATCACACTCTTAATCAAGGATTATGGACAAGGTATTAAAAATCCTGAAAAGATAATGGGACGCTATTACCGTGAAAATGAATATAAAAATGGATTTGGTATCGGTATGAGTATTGTCAAGTCAATCATTGATGAAGCTGACATCACTCTTCATATACAGTCTAAACTATCTGAAGGCAGTACTTTTATCTACACCATCAAAGCATCCTTGATCCATAAAAATCCTGATTAAAAGTCACGTCATTAATTTAGATTATTTTTTTGTGGGTAAAACAACATATGAAAACTGGCATTGTAGATGTGATAATAAATAATGGTGGACAGCTAGGGATTCGAACCCTAGGTGAGTTGCCCCACACACGCGTTCCAGGCGTGCGCCTTCGACCGCTCGGCCAGCTGTCCATAAGAAGCTATCGCTTGCAGGCCGAAATTATATCAAAGTTTCTTTAAAGAAGCACAACCAAGCGTATAAAACAAGCCGAGACAATCGCTCAAGCGATGTTTCCTGCAAAGTACTCCTGCTAGTTTATAGGTTCAAACTCTTCTTTTGCCTCGCCGCAGTCAGGGCAGACCCAATCTTCGGGTAGATCTTCAAACGCTGTCCCCG
>Ga0316204_10010266_pt1 | contig 12126 bp, 10 predicted proteins | sample 6monrhotite_MG_2_FD_205661 | JGI IMG/M metagenome (GOLD analysis project Ga0316204, IMG submission 205661) | Microbial mat bacterial communities from mineral coupon in-situ incubated in ocean water Damariscotta River, Maine, United States -... | ecosystem: Environmental > Aquatic > Marine >...
TAAGATGAGTATCTATCTTTACCCCCCAGTGTACCCATAAAAACGACATGTCATCCTCGAAGCTATCACCAATAGCAGGCGCTGACGGCTGTTGGGGCTGAAACAGCATTCAGATCACAGAGACCCCAGCATAGAGTCCCCCCAAAGCAGGCTCTCACTTGGCCACGAACCTGATCGCCAACGTCTTCAATACACAGCAGACCCGGGTTGGTAACAACCCCCACTCATAGTATGCTCGGCCAGATGCTAAACCTAGTCAGTCAATCGTGAAATCTGAAAAAAAGGCCTTTGACGTGGCATCAGAAGAAAGCCTACCCAAGCTGCTGGTCATAACCTCAACACTCCCGCGCTTTGCCGACGACCCCGAACCTCGCTTCGTCCTCAGCCTGGCTCAAGAGCTGTCAAGTCGCTACCGCATCACCCTGCTGGCACCAATGGATCCGAGATCTCGCCAACACGACACCCTGAATGGCATCTCCGTAGTACGTTACCGCTACACCCCAATGCGAAGCTGGGAGACCTTGGCATACCCGGGTGGCATCATGCCTCGCTTGCGTAACCAGCCTTGGCGGTGGCTCCAGGTACCAATGTTACTACTGGGACTATTTCGGGCCATCCGCCGCCTACAGCATAGTGAAGATTTTAATTGCATACACTGCCATTGGCTGGTTCCTCAAGGCATCATGGCCGTGCTGGCTTTACCGAAAGGGAACCCTCCTGTCGTGGTGACCTCTCATGGCGGTGACCTCTATACACTCAATCGCGGTCCCACACGTGCACTCCTACGCCACGTACTTAACCGCGCGGCAGCGGTAACCGTAGTCTCCGAGCACCTTGCCCAAGTCGCCGAAGAACTTAACGTCAAAGAGTCCAAAACCAAGCGTTTGTGCCGACCCACAGTCATCCCCATGGGGGTTGATGTCAATGCCTTCAAACCCGAGCAGCGTCTGGAATCCTGGCCCACCGACATTGGCCTCACCCGACCATTGATCCTGTTCGTCGGTCGTCTGGCTGAAAAGAAGGGGTTAGCCTATCTGCTTGAGGCCATGACTACGCCCGAACTCATTCAGCTAGGTGCCAAACTCGCCATTGTCGGCGATGGCCCACTTCGTAGCACCCTGCAAACACAGGCAACAGCACTCGGGCTAAACTCAAGAGTCAATTTTCTTGGAGCTATCCCCTACAACAAACTACCCCAGTATTACGCCTCGGCAGATCTGGTCGCTGCACCTTCAATCATTGCGGCTGACGGTGATTGCGAAGGACTACCCACGGTAGTGCTGGAAGCCATGGCCAGTGGAACTCCTCTGGTAACCACAGCGGTCGGAGGCATACCCCATGTGATCGAAAATGGGGTCACCGGGCGCTTGGTAGCAGAGCGCGATGCCACAGCCCTAGCAATGGCCTTGGCCGAATTGATCAAGGATCCTGAAGAGCGGAAGCAACTGGCGACACGTGCCATAAAACGTGTGCAAAATTTGAGCTGGGAGCATATCGCCGATCGGCATCACCAGATCCTGAAATCCTCCATGCGGGAGAGACCCTAGCGATGACAAGCTCCATGGAAACCACTCGTCCACTCAACATCTGCCTGATTTGCAGTGAATTACTGGGCTGGGGGGCGGCCGGTGGCTACGGCTTCGCAACGCGGGGAATAGCCCGCGAACTGGCCGCCCTTGGCCACCGCATAACTGCAGTAATCCCCCAGCCACGAGGCAAGACAGAACAAAACTTTGAGCTCGACGGTTTCACTGTCATTGGCTATCCACGGCGACGTATCCTCGACAGCCGCGCCATTTACCGCTCGCTGAACGCCGACATCTATCATTCCCAGGAACCCTCCCTGAGTACCTATCTGGCCCAACTGGCCGCACCCCAAGCTGTTCATCTGGTGACCTCCCGAGATCCGCGCGACCGTCACGACTGGCTGATAGAGATGCGTTACCCCACATTCAGTCGACTGCGCCTGCTGCCAACCTATTTCTTCTACGAAAACCCCGCCACTCATCGAGCTGTGCGGCACGCAGCCAGAGTATTCGTACCCGCTCATTGCCTCGTCAACAAGGTCAACCGAAAATATCGTTTGAATAAGGCCCCTAGCTTCCTGCCGACCCCGGTTCGGGTTCCAGAGCACATTCGAAAGGCATCACGTCCAACTGTCTGTTTTGTCGGCCGACTCGATCGCCGCAAGCAGCCGGAGCGATTCATGGCCCTCGCCCCCCTGTTTCCAGGTGTGGACTTTCTGGTGGCGGGAAGCGCCCAGGATGCAGGCTATGAGCAGGAACTGAAAGACAGCTATGGGCGCCACGGCAATCTCCAGTTACTCGGCTTTATTGACCAATTCGCAGACCAGGGCCTCAGCGAGGTTTATAGCCGCTCCTGGATCATGATCAACACCGCCGCCCGCGAGGGCCTGCCAAATAGCTTTATCGAGGCCGCCGCCCACGGCTGCGCCATCATCAGTGCCGTCGACCCCGATGGCTTCGCCAGCCGCTTTGGAGTCCTCGCCAAAGGTGATGGATTTGCCAATGCACTACAGGAACTCCTGGACGGAGACCGATGGCAAGAGCTGGGCCAGGCAGGGCGCGATTACGTCCGTGCGACCAATTCACCTGAGGTTGCCGTTGCCGCCCACTTAGAACAATATTATTCAGCCCTGAAGACCCGAGAGTCGAACCATTGAGCCATAACATCAATCATCACGACGATAATACAGCGTCTCGTAACCGGTTCCGCGAATGGGGCAGTCAGCGATTGTTAGGACACGCCATCCCCAAAAAACTCGGCGGGCGGGGAGATGGCTTCACCGAGCTGACAGAGGCGCACCGAGCGCTGGGGCGCTCCTGTATGGACACCGGCCAGGTTCTGGCGCTCAATGCCCACCTCTGGGGCAGTGTCTTTCCGATATTGAGCTTTGGCACCAAGGCACAACAGCAGGAATTACTCCCCTCTCTGCTCAGCGGTGAATCAGTTGGTGGTCACGCCATTACTGAACCACAGGCGGGATCCGACCTCCATGGACTAGAGGCCAGTGCCACACAGATGACCAACGGCTACAGACTCGACGGCCACAAACGCTACATCACAAACACCCCCATTGCCGACTGGCTTATCATATACGCTCGACTCGGAACCGGTGCGCAGCCCGATTTAAATAAGGGACTGAGCGCATTCCTCGTACACCGCAGTGACTCAGGCGCAGACTTCAGCGACGCACCCAGCGTCGACGCCTGTCAGCAGGCCCCTATGGGGGACGTGATACTGGATGCCTGTATCGTCCCCGAGGGACGTCTACTGGGACCGGCAGGCAACGGCGCCTTGATTGCACAGCAGGCACTGGAGCTGGAGCGGGCCTTCATCTTTGCAGGGATATCAGGAATCCTCGACAATCAGTTGAAGATGGTAGTTCAACACGCCCGCAAGCGCCGTATCGGAGGACGTCCCCTGGGCCACAACCAGGCCATCAGCCACCGTATCGCCGACATGAAGGTTCGCCTGGACACACTGGGCCTGTGGATACGCCACTGCGCCGAACTCAAGGACCTTGGCCGCCGCATCACCAATGCCAGTTCCCAGACCAAACTCTATGGCGCCGAAGCATTTCTCCAGTCCAGTCTGGATGCAGTGCAAATTCTCGGTGCTGCGGGCCTCGAGCATGGAGAAATCATGGGTCGACTGGTACAGGATGCCATGGCCAGCCGACTATTCTCAGGCTCCTCCGAGGTTCAAAAGAACATCATCGCCAGCTTGCTGGGCGTGGGCTCTAGTGATTCGACCGCACCTTCCACAAAGAACCGGCCGTAGACCAGGTAACGCACATGTATCTCATCCATCAACTCCTGGAGCAGAATGCCGAACGTTTCTCGGAACGGGATGCTATCGTCTACCAGGACCAGTGCATTAGTTATCAGGCACTGGCAGACAGCGCAAAGCGTCTGGCTCACGCACTCTTGGCACACGGGGTGAAGCCGGGTAATCGGGTAGCCATCTATCTGGACAAGGGCATCGAGGCGGTCATCAGCCTTTTCGGAGTACTGAAGGCCGGTGCTACCTACGTCCCTCTGGACCCTCTCGCTCCACCCCAGCGGATCGCTGTGATTCTGGAAGACTGCGGGGTCACCACCATCATTTCCCCGCATGCCAGGCTAGCGCAACTGCAACCCCACCTCACGCAGCGCTGCGCCCTGAAATTCCACATCTCCAGTGACAATCCAACAATACCTGGCGACAAACTAAAGGAGATCACCTGGCAGGACGTCATGGAGGAGGACAGCAAGGACTTCATCGAGATTCCAATGGTCGAGTCAGATCTTGCCTACATACTCTATACATCCGGTTCCACCGGCACGCCCAAGGGGGTCATGGTGAGCCACCGGGCAGCCCTGTGCTTCATTCAGTGGGCCTGCGAGCGGTTTCAGCTAGCCCCCGAAGACCGAGTCCTCAATCAGGCCCCACTACACTTTGACCTGTCAATTTTCGACCTGTTCAGCACCCTCATGGCAGGGGCCACACTGGTATTGCCTCCACCCGGGCTATCGGTCATACCCCACAGCCTCTCGACCTTTCTTGCCAGCCAGAAAATCAGTGTCTATTACAGTACTCCCTCATCACTGATCGCACTGATCTTGCACGGCAACCTGCAGGGACAGGAGCAATATGCATTGCGCCTTATCCTTTTTGCTGGCGAAGTATTCCCACCCGAGCACCTCAGGCAACTCATGCAGGCGATTCCAGAGGCGTGCTACTTCAACCTGTACGGCCCCACCGAGACCAACGTATGCGCCTATTTTGAAGTCAAAGACGCACCTGCCACCGGCACTCAGGCCATCCCCATCGGCAAGGCGAGCGCCAACACCGAACTAGTGGTACTTAACGCCCATGGGGTAGTAGACCGAGAAGGAGAGCTCTATGTCCGGGGACCTACCCTGATGAGTGGCTACTGGGGCAGACCAGAACAGACCAAACAGTGCATGATTGAGAATAGCCAGCAACCCTATCTCTACCGGGACCGGTTATACCGGACAGGAGACCAGGTCAGGCGTCTGGACGATGGAAATCTGATGTTCCTTGGCCGCCTCGATAACATGATCAAAAGCAGGGGTTACCGTATCGAACCTGAAGAGATCGAACGCATACTGGTGCGCCATCCCGACATTGACGAGGCGGCGGTGGTACCAGTACCAGACCTGCGCATAGGAAATACCTTGAGCGCTATCGTCGCCTGCCATGTTCACCCGGCCCCAACGGTTCGAGAGCTCAAGCGCCTGTGCGCCAAACACCTGCCCGATTACATGGTACCGCAGCGTATCGAAGTGATCGAATCACTGCCCAAGACCTCCACTGGCAAGCTCGACCGTGCCAGACTACGCGATCAGGCCAGTAAAACCCAAGACCCACTGAACCGATAATATGGAGAGCAAGATGACATCGACCGCTACAGTGGATACTGCCGAGCAGATCCGTCAATTTATACTCGAAGAGCTATTGTATGATCGAGACGACGTCGAGCTGGACGACCAGACGGCACTACTCGAAACCGGCGTTGTCGATTCAATGGGCATCTTCCGCCTGATTGACTTCATTGAGGCGCAGTTCGGACTCCCGATTCAGGCCGAGGATATTCGTGTCGAGCATTTCCAGAACATCGATGCCATCGGTGCTTTCATCCGCTCACTCAAAAAATGAACTTCTCCACAAGGATAAGTCTCAAGGACATCCCGACACCATGACCCCCCCTAAGAACTGCGACATTGTTGTCATCGGCGGAGGCCCTGCCGGTAGCATGGCTGCTGGACTCCTGGCACAAAAAGGGTACCAGGTGACACTGCTGGAAAAATCTCACTTCCCCCGGCCACACGTAGGCGAGAGCCTGATTCCACACTTTTGGAAATACACCGATTTACTCGGTGCCAGCCAGGCTATCGAACAGGAAGGATTTGTACGCAAGGCAGGCGGCACCGTTATCTGGAACGGCGTCATCCGTAAAATGAACTTCAAAGATTTCGGTTACCCCCGCCCTGCGCTGCACGTAGAGCGTGACCGTTTCGATACTATACTGCTGCAACAAGCAACCAAACTTGGCGTACAAACCTTTCAGGGCGCAATGGTGGTCGACGTAGAGCTCGACAGTGAAACAGGTCAACAACGACTGGAATATCGACTCGATGGCGAATGCAACACGTCATACATCGACTGTCGAATGATAATTGATGCCAGCGGCCAGAACGGTGTCATCTCCCAGCGCCTCAACCTGCGTGTCATCGACAAGCAGTTTCGATTCTTCAGCGTTTGGGGTTACTACCGTGGCGCCAGCTATATCGGAGCAGACGGAGTCAGCCATCCTCACAAAGATTTAGAATCAGTCCCACCGACCACCTTCGTGACTTCATTGCAGGATATTGGCGACTGGGGCTGGAGCTGGCACATCCCATTGCGCGACAGCACCAGTGTGGGGCTTGTCCTACCCATAGAAGCCATGGCCACCCTCAAGTCCAGCGACCTGAGTCGAGAAGCCTGGTTTGAACACCAGTGCCGCTCGACCCCTATACTGGGCGATCTGCTACAAGGTTCACAGCTGCAAGATGACAGCGTAGCCTTCATCCGTGACTACTCCTACCGAACCACCACCGCAGCGGGACCAGGGTACTTCCTGGCAGGTGACGCAGCCGGTTTCGTCGACCCCATTTTCTCGGTTGGTATCGTATTCAGTCTGTACTCTGGCTACAGTGCCGCCTGGGCTGTGGATCGCTGTCTGTCTGATCCAGCGTCAACCCCCCGCTATCAGACGCTCTACAACAGCCAGTTACAAAAACGCCTGGAGACAAGCCGTGCCCTGGCGCTGCCAAGTTATCGTCCGAAGGGCGAGCTGGCCACCGAGGCATTAGCCGGTGTAGGTTTCGAAAGCCTCAACGAACAGGCCCTGATGAACGTGGTGGCCACCATGACCACCCGCTCCGCAAACTTCAGCGCACTGGGGCTAGGAGGAACCGCCCTGGCCCAGGCCACCGATAAAATCACAATACTCGACTCTCTCAATGAACGGTCCTCTGCATCTAGCCAGGAGGATAATTAACTTGAAAAAATCACAACGCAATCCCTTCAGGCACAAGGACCTGCCTCAGAATATGCCAGCAAGAAAAATACCATCAGGCGCAGTAGCCTATTCAGAGCCAAAGAAAATCACATGAGTACTCACAAAGGACAGGGACAGGTCAAAGGTTCCAGTTTTATGAAACAGGTCAAGCGACATATCAGCGAATTATTGCACGGGCCACGCTACCAGGCCTGTGAGGAAATTCCGGTTGCCAAGCTAATGACCGAACAGATGATCAATTCACACGCCTGGTGCAAACCGTTAAATGACCCGGCAGATTGGCGTAATGCCGACGACAGTCAACATATGCGGCCAGACGACCCTGTGTTGGGCATCTACCGTAATGGTCAGGCCTGGGCGCTGCCTTGGTGGATAATGAAAAACCATCATGTAGCTAACCTTGTGTTAGAAGACGAGCCCATACTCGTTACCCTGTGCGAGGTCTGCAGCAGCGCCGGCGCCTTTCTGGCTGCGCCTGATAGCCAACGTTATACCTTTCGCCTGGCAGGAATGTACAACGGTACCAACCTTATTACCGATCTCGAGACTGGTAGCTTTTGGAATCCCTTCAAAGCCGAAGTATTAGGGGATGAAAAATGTAGGGTGAGACTGCAACGCATACCCCTGGCGCAGTGCGAATGGCAGGAATGGCTTAAGATGCACCCCACCACCCAGGTGGTTTGGGATAAACAGAAACAACGCGAGGGCCATGGCTCATCTCACTCACCTGGCTCGCCTGGCATAGGACCGAATATGCAAAAAACCCTGCTAAGGCCCGTGGATGAGCGACTGCCGCACAACACCCTGGTACTCGGCGTGGAAGGCAAGGCCAACGGCTGCGCCTTTCCACTCGATGAACTAAACGATACTGGTGCCGTACTACACACCCAAGTCGAGGGTACCGATACCGTTATCTTCCATATGCCCGGTAGCATGCACGCACTCGCCTACTCCCCTGAGCTGAACGGCGAACAGCTGGTTTTCAAAATGGACGAACAGGGGCTGATTACCGACACAGCCACCGTCAGCCGATGGAACTATGCCGGAGAATGTTATGCCGGTGAACATCTGGGGAGCTGTCTCGACTATCTGAACTCAGGACTTGAAGAGTGGTACATCTGGGCTGCCTATCACCCAGATACTGAAATATATGACCCAAGATAATAATCAAAAGCCCATCAGTCCGCATAAATCAGTAGCCCAGACTACGCGTCTTGCGAGACTCAAAGGTATACTGAAACCTTTACTCAACCGGCTTCGCATTCTACCTCCGAAGATCCTCGGCCGACTCCTGCCCTACCCAGTCGGCGCCCGTCTGCTAGAGCGCCTGTGTAGAACAAGGTGGGTGCAGCTTAGTCTGTTTCGACGACAGCTGAACCTACTACATCAAGGCATCGCCGCACTAAATCTGACCCCCGGTGCAAAACACATCATCCAGCACAGTCTGCGTGCAAACTTCCTGCGTTTTTATCGCCTCGCGGCACTGGCTTACTGCCCCTCGGAAAGAATCAATCAATGGCTCCAGGTAGAAGGACTGGAGCTGCTACAGGATGCCCATCGCCAGGGGAAAGGCGTCATCATACTCAACAGCCACACCACTCTCGCCCACATTCTGAGCCTGGCACTGAGTCGCAACGGGTTCAACGAGCTACTCACTGTCGGCGACGATGCCATGAAGCTCGATCTTCTGGGCATGCAGGAAGTAAACCCGGCGTCCGCAACTGTGGGAGCACCTAAAATCATGTATTTCCTCAGGCAACTACAGGAGGCAAAACGAATCCTCAAACAGGGTGGGGTCGTGCAGGTCGCCGCCGACGGATCCTACGGGGCCAGTATCGTCGAGGCACCATTCTTTGGCCACCGTCGCCCGTTTCGCACCGGCTTCGCCGAATTGTCCGCCACCACCGGTGCAGTATCCCTTCCTGCTATCGTCACCATCATGCCTGGCGGCGTGGTGCGAGTGGTGTTCCATGCACCCTTCCTGGACAATCCGCCTGAATCAGGACAAAGAGCCCAGGTGGCCGCACTCATGTCGCAGTACATCGACTTCAACCGTCGACTCTGGTCAAGCCAATTGGGCGACCTCAAGTGGCGTCAGATCCAACGATTTCTCGATTTGCCCCTGCTGGACAGCGAAGCATCAGCCGCCGAGAAGACTGACCACACCAGCTAAAAACCAAGTCATGATCGACCTTGTGTGACACCACTTAAAAAACACACATCTAACAAAAATATCGAACAAAATCGGCGTCTTTTCTCGGACATTCAGTCCACTTTCACTCTCAGCGAGCGCAAACGACGCCACAATACCAGCGGTGAAGCTAGGCCAGGCAATAGCAAGAGCCATCCTACGGACAATGCCAGCCACGGCGCAAAATCCAGCAATAGCCAAAAGCTGAGTACCGCCACGGCCACAGCAGCGCCAACACGAACAAAGGCATCTACACCAGACAACCAGCCAGACCTGACAACATGCCATGCTTCGAGTGCACTCCAAAGAGTGGCGCCAGCGGCAGCTCCCAGGAACACAGAATAGATTCCCAATTCAGTTAGCGTCAGGAGCATGACTACGAGCATGGTCAGGGCACCGGTCACCGAGATTAGTGACGCCCTCCAGAATTCACCATGCGCCACCATCAGCTGATTTATTAATACACAGAGACTGAGCGGCAACAGCAACCACAGCGCCAGGCCAAGCAGTTCTGCGGCGAGTTGATATTCCACGCCTACCAGCAAAGGTATCAAGACCGGCCCCACTACAACAGATAGCAACGCCAGACCCACCGCACCAACAATGGCGGTTCGTAGCATCAAGACCATGGTACGTTGTTCGTCGCCCGCTCCCTCTGTCACCCAGCGACTCAGTACCGGCAAGGCCGCAGAAGAGATGGACTTTGGCACCATGATCAACAATCCCAAAGCCTGCATCACTATTGCCAACTGCCCTAGCTCGCCTGGTTCATCGAGTAACAATTTGTAAAGTATCAACCCCCCCTGCATCAAGATCGCCAGAGACAAACCGGTCAGCATAAAGGCGGCACCATTTGTCGCAAGTTTCATCAGGGCCGGCCTGCACCAATCCAGCCGCACCGTTATCAGCTGGCTATCGACAAGACGCCAACCAGCCAGGGCCTGCAACATCCATGTAACAGCATGAATAGAGGCAACACTCAGCAAGCCGCCACCCAAGGAAAGCGCAACTAAACCTAGCACCACTTCAAGCGAACGAAATGCCAGTTCCTGACGCAAACCGATCTGGGCCACTTCAAAAGCGACAAAAACCTGTTGCGCCCAAGAGGCAAGGCTACGTGCGGGCACCGCCAGGGCAAACAATAACAACAGATCACGTCCCTCCGGGGTCAAGCCCGGATCCAGGGCAAGCAGGCCGCAACCCAGCATACCAATCAGGCTGGTCAACAGCCGCAGACTGATATTGATTCCTACATAACTCTCAGCATTGGAACGATCACTACCAATCTGTCGACTCAATATACGACCGGTTCCAAACATGGCCAAAGACATGAAGATCACATGCCAGAACTGAGCATAGGTAAAGAGGCCAAATAATTCGGGGCCAAATAATCTCGCCAATACCACCGCATAGATCAACCGTAAACCACGAGAAATAACTTTGGCACCAAGTAAATAACTAGAATTACGGGCAATAGAACGATTACCCGTTTTGCTCGAACCGCTCACGATTTACTCACGAGCCAGTGTGACAAATCACGCCCGATCAGCCCACTGAGTTTTTCGATGTCATCACGGTAGTCTTCAAGCAGGGCCAAAAGCGTGTCCTCTGCCAATAACTCCTTAGCTGCTGGCGTCACTGCACGCCTGGCAATCCAACTCACCAGGTGGCCACGCAGTGCAACCGGGACCAGCGGTGTAACCCGGCTGCGCAATCCACGAGACGCCGACCAGACCCAACGCAGCACAGGGTTAGCGAGCTCGCCGGCTTCGTTGAAACGAGTTGCCATATCAGGTCGGAAATCACTGTCGACCCCGACAAAGTTGAAGAGATCTTGCATAAGTCCACCTGCATTCGCTCGCAGATCATCGTACAAATAAACACGGATCTGATCCCGTGGAAATGCCTCGAAGTAAGGCAGCAAGTGACGATAATAGAAGCCAAGGTCACGGTGGACGCCACGAAACCAACCTTCTTTCAGACGTCTCGGCTCATCGGCCAATGCCTGTTCGAAAGTTTCGCAGGGTTCAGAGCCATTGCGCCGATACATTCGATAATGCGACCAGGCGCGATCCACCGGATGACGCAAAATAATAATCAGTTTGGCATCAGGCAGGCGCCGCCGGATACGCTGACATGCCTCTGGGGAATCCATGTAACGTACCCCTACTTCGCCCAATGCCTTAGCCTCGCTACCACCGCTAAACTGACGCTGGTAATCAGCAAAAGACTTGACCATTTCACGACGTCTAAACTGGTCGGACGGCGCAGACAGCGGAGGTGGCTTGCCATCGAACAGAAAGAAATGGCTATCCTTGAGTGTGCTCATAAACACCTGCGGATGCTGCCGCAGGTAATGGTAGAGAGAGGTCGTGCCACCCTTCGGAGCCCCAATGAGAATAAAATCCGGAACACTTCGCTTTCTCATTGTTTGTGCCTTCCTCGAACGGTGCCAACATGGACTTCATGGCTCGACATTGGTCAGTCTTTGTTGGGAGTAATGGCTGGATCCTCCAGCCAGCTAGTGAGGTCGCGCTGGATGAGTTCCTGCAGCTGGAGCGTATCATCCCGATAGACTTCCATAAGCTGACGACGCAGCTCTAGAGAGATAGGCAAGGACTCAGCCTTTTTAACCGGTTGAGAGGCAATGAAGTCAAAGAAACGGCCCCGAAACCCCATGGGTATGAAAGGAAGCAGACTCGCCCTGAGTCCACGGGTGCGCATCCACAACAGACGCCAGAATGGATTCTGGATGGTTCCTGTGACGTTAAACTTAACAGACATATCCGGCTGGAAGGTATCGTCTACGCCAAGAAACCCAAACAGATCACGAGTCAGTGCC
>Ga0316204_10010267_pt1 | contig 12125 bp, 10 predicted proteins | sample 6monrhotite_MG_2_FD_205661 | JGI IMG/M metagenome (GOLD analysis project Ga0316204, IMG submission 205661) | Microbial mat bacterial communities from mineral coupon in-situ incubated in ocean water Damariscotta River, Maine, United States -... | ecosystem: Environmental > Aquatic > Marine >...
CCGGGTGGCAACGCGGTCAACTTCTCTGCGCCTCGGCTGACCTGCGGTCGGTGCTTCGCACCGATCCTCGGTCGGCTCGGCGGTCCGGTTCGGTGGCAACACCGTGAACTCCTCTGCGCCTCGGCTCGAACCCGTTAGGCGTCCTCGCTCCGCGAGGCCGCGCGGGTTCGCCTCCCGCCGCCTGGCTTCGCGGTTCGTACGCACAAGGAAGCCCCCTCAGCCGGCTGGCCGAGGGGGCTTCAAAGTGGAGGCGGCGGGAGTCGAACCCGCGTCCGCATTTGGCTCCTGTAAAGTCTCTACGTGCGTAGATCGCTGAGGAGTCTCACTCCGGACGGCCAGTGATCAACCGATTCCAGAGCCAGCCACCTTTATCTCGCCCCCGGTCCGGCGGCACTACCGGGGGTCCAGCCCAGATTATCGACGTCTCGGAGACCCGCCCTGGGCGGGCAGATCAGGAGACGGGCTTGTAACTAGAAGTTACGCGGCCAGCGCCATGTTGTTGTCGGCAGCTATAAAGTTTTCCCGAGGATTAACGAGGATCGAGAGACCTCGGCACGCTACTCCACGTTCACCAGACACGTCGAAACCGTGACGCCCCCGGAGTGGATGAGTCTGTCAAACATCCAACTAAGTCTACCCGAGGTGTGGGTTGGCGGTCCACCCCGCAGTGCAGTCAACCTTCGCGGCTTGCATCCTCGCTTCGCCGCGCCTCCCTACTGCCCTCTCCCAAGAAGACCCGTCCGATGCCGCGGGTTGTTGTGCACCCAGTACGTCATCGCTCCGTCGGGTCCAGCCTCGAAGAGGTATTCCTCGCCCAAATCGCCGTCGGGACGTACCCGCCGGAACGAGTACCCCTCGATGTGCTTCAGCCGGGTCATGGAGGTCAACGGGTTCGAGGTCGGTAAGCCGACGACCACGAGCTGGCCATTCCACGTCGTGACCATGCTCTCGGTGCCGAGGGGGCGGGAGTAGAGGCCGGTGAGGCTTTCCAGGCTCGGGCCGTGCATCTGCAGGTGGTGGGCGGCCCGTTCCTCGGCACTCATGCCAGCCATCATGCTCTGCATGCTCTCGCTCATAGCATGGTCCTCCTGCGCGACCGGCGCGTCGGCCCCTTCCGCGACCGCCGCCAGGATCGCGGGCGCCATGATGTCGTACGCCATGCGTGCGTAGCTGCTCGCGCTTACGCGCCGGCCGTTGGTCATGAACGTCGTTGCGATCTTGTCCTGCGGCCGGATCGTGAGATTGCTTTCGTATCCAGGGCACGAACCGCCATGGCCCACGTAGGTCTTTCCATCCCGTTTCGAGACGGAGAAGCCGAGTCCGTAGCTGCTGTTGCCGTCGGGCTCCATCCAGTGCACCCGCTGCATTTCACGGAGCGTGTTGCGGTCGAGTACCTCTTCGCTGGATCCGTCGAGCACCCGGAACTGCCACATGGCGAACTTCGCGAGGTCCTCCACCGTGGAGAGCATTCCGGCCGCCGGCCCGATCCCGCGAACCTGATACGGAGGGACCAACCCACGGCTACCATCGCGCTGCAACGAAGAGTACCCCGTCGCGAGTTGCTTCCCGCGAAGTTCATCCATGTGCTCGGTCGTGGTGTTCGTCATTCCGAGTGGCTGCAGGATGTGGCCGCTCACGTAGTCGTCCCATGACATCCCGGACCTCGCCATGACGATCTCACCCGCGAGCGTCAGGCCGAGGTTCGAGTACTGATAGTGCGTGCGTGCCGGATAGAGCATCTCCTGATTGGAGAGGCCCTCGACGATCTGATCGCGTGTCGGGAACGGAAAGTCCGGCCCGCTCCAGTAGGGAGCGTCCGCCTCACGCGGGAGGCCGGACGAGTGCGTCAGCACGCCCTTGATCGTGACCGGGCCCGCCGCCGGGAACGTCTGCTGGAGATCGAACCACTCCAGGTGATCCCCCACATCGTCGCGGAGGCTGAGCTGCCCCTGATCGCGGAGCTGCATGACGCTGACCGCGGTGAAGAGCTTCGAGATCGAGCAGATGGAGTACATCGTGCTCGGCGTTGCCGGCACCTGGCTTTCGACGTGTGCGAAACCCACCCCACCGGAGTAAACGAGCTCCTGGTCGTGAACCACGGCAATCGACGCACCCGGAATGCGTTCGTAGTCACGCTGGGCGTCGAGCCACGTCTCCAGCAGGAGCGCAGCCTCCGTGACACGAGGATGATCGGCCACGGACTGCGCAGAGGCTGTCGAAGGCACGAGCAGGACGACCGCGGTGACTGCGGCAAGTACTGAGAGTGGTTCAGGCGCGACTCGGCGGACCATTACTGCCTCCTGTCAGGTTCGAGGAGGTCAAAATGGAAGTTCTGACGTCATGCCGCCATGACAGCTCGCACGTCAGGCGACGTCGGCCGCTTCCTGCTCCGCGAGGTACCCTTCCAGCAGATCCTCTACGTACTCCAGGGTCGTAGCCTGGAAGAGCTCGGTCCTCAGGCGGCGCCCGTCCGGCAGACCCTTGGTGTACCACCCGAGGTGCTTTCGGAAGTCGATCATCGCCCGTTCCGGAGACGACTCGAATGCGATCGCATTCCGTGCGTGCTCCAGGCAGATACGGAAGCGCTCTTCCACGCCGGGTTCAGGTGGGATCGGCTTCCCGTCCAGTGCCGCCCGCGCCTGCGTGAAGATCCACGGATCGCCATGAGACCCGCGAGCGATCATGATGCCGTCGCACTCCGTCTCGTCCCGCATGCGCCGTGCATCCTCGCCGCTCTTGATGTCGCCGTTGCCGATGACGGGGATCTCGAGCGCCGCAGCGACGTCGCGAATCTCGGACCACCGGGCTTCGCCCCGGTACATATCCGCGCGCGTCCGCGGATGGAGGCAAAGCGCTCGCGCCCCGGCCTGCTCGCAGCGCAGCGCAATGCCGACCGGGTCCCGGGTGGCCTCACTGAAGCCGCTTCGGATCTTCACGGTCGTTGGCAGGTCCGTAGCGTCGTCGACGGCACGGATGAGTACCTCCACCAGATCCAGATCGCGCAGGCAGCCCGAACCTCCGTTGCGCTTCACGACCTTCTTGACCGGACACCCGAAGTTGATGTCGATGAAGTCCGGCCCGTATGTCTCTGCCACAAAGGCCGCAGCGTCGGCCATCATCGCGGGATCGGCCCCGAAGATCTGGATGCCGATGGGGCGTTCGACCTCATCGAAGCGCAGGTACTCACGGGATCGTTTGGAGCCCATGACGATCCCCGTAGCGCTCACGAATTCACTGACCACGACGTCCGCGCCGTACTGCCGGCAGAGTCGGCGGAACGGGGATTCGCTGACTCCCGCCTGAGGGGCCAGGTACAGGGGCGTGGAGGGCCCCGCGAGCATCGCGAACTGATCGGAGGACATGGGTCGAAGCTACCGTTGCCGCGCCGGCAGGTGAAGCTCTCGCGAGGGGATGACGGGCGCACTCCCATGACCTATTGTCCGGTCGCAGGGCACACCCACCTGAATCCGGCCCGTCAGGGCCCACCGGAGGCGGTCGATGAGGCTGAGGGAGCTCTTCACGCGTGATGTCGTGAAGCTGGAACTCGAGTCGACGAGCAAAGACGATCTTCTGCGAGAGCTGGTCGGCCTGCTGGGGCTGGACGAAAAGTCCGACGCGACCCTCTTCAAGACTCTCAAGCGCCGCGAGAATCTGGGTTCTACAGGGATCGGAAAGGGCATCGCGATTCCGCACTGCCGGTCGCTGGTCGTGAACCGCCTACGGCTTGCCTACGGACGGAAGCCCGCGGGAGTCGACTTCAACGCGATCGATGGCGCGCCAGTCCACAACTTCTTCCTGATTGTGGCCCCGCCTCTCGAGGTCTCCAATCAGTACCTGCCGGTGCTTGGGAAGATCGCTCAGTTCGCCAAGGAGCCCTCCGTACCCGGCCAGCTCCTGGAGTTGGAGGACGCGGAAGGGTTCCTGGAACTGCTCACGGCAAAGGCTCCCTGACCGAAGGGCATGAAAAAAGCCCCGTCCCCTGGAGGGGCGAGGGCGTCACGATGCCACGGTCCAGCTCGTTCTACTTCCGTACGTACATCTTCAGCGACTTGCTCTTCCCGTTCACGGTGAGCACGAGGAAGTAGATCCCGGATGCGACCTGCTGGTTGTTCTGATTGCGACCATCCCAGAACGCCTCGTACCGGCCCGGCTGAGTATAGTCCAGCTGTGACAACTCAAGGCCTTCCCCAGAGGAGTGGCCGAGCGCGACAGGAGCCGCGATGAACTGCCCGAGAAGGTTGAGGATCCGGACCGAAACGACGACCGGACGCCCATCCACGAACAAATCCTCGGCGAGCACGAAGGGGATCGTGGTCTCCGGGTTGAACGGGTTCGGGTAATTCTGTTCAAGTTGGAATTCGTCCGACTGCCCGGACGACACAGGTGGGCCGCTGTCCTGAGCGGACAACGCCTGAACTGTGACGAACATGGGAAGGAGGACGAAAAAGACGCGAATCAAGCGTCTCATCGGGGCCTCCGCACAACTACTGTGCAGTAACGAAGGGGTCAATCGCACTCCGAGCGAGGATCAAGCTTCAGCGCAACGCGCCACAACCATCATATGTGTCGGCGCTTGGACAGGTCAAGCCGGCACTTCCCGGGTGTCCCCCCGCCGGACCGTCACCCCCTCTGCATCAAAGTGATTCAGAAGTGGAATCAGATGTTTACGGGTTACCGGGAGTGCTTCACGAAAATCGGCGGGACCCAGGTCGACTCGCCCACCCAGGTCCTCGCGGACTCGAGCAACGGCCTGACTGAGCACCTGCTGATCCACGTAGTAGTTGTCCGCTACGCAGATTAGTTCCCCGGAGCCCTCCAGGTACTTCAGAATCGACCACAGGTCCGGGCGTGCCCCGATCGGCTCTGGGATCTCCTCGACGAGCGGAGCGGCCAGTTCGGTGGACTTGAACAGCACGCGGAGTTCGTCGGCAGCAGCCTGCTGTTCGGGCGTCGGGTCGACGGCGTGCCCCGCCGACCGCACTCCCCCATCGACCCGTTCCAGCGCACCGCTGCCGATCAATGCGTCGATCACGGCGTCCGGAAGAGTGCGTCCGGCCCACTCCGGAAGAGCCGCCCGCGCCGCCGCCATCGGAATCGCCGGTCGCAGCGGGTCACGTGCGTGTTCGGCCTTCACGGCATCGAGGACCCGCGCCTCCGCCAGCTGCCGGATTTCCGCCGCGTACCACGTGTCTCCGCCGCGCAGATTCTCGCCGCCCGAAGCGTTCACCTCGAGGGCTTTCACGTCCTCGGTCGATACCCCTGCGGCCAGGGTCAGGTCTCCCGGGTCCATTCCCGCCCACGACGCCAGGTCGAGCGCGGATTGCAACCGCTTCGCGGTGTCCCCGTCCACCAGGGCCTGAAGCGCCTGCCGGGTCTCCTCGTCCAACCGGTTCCGTTTTGGCGGATTGGGCTCTGCAACATGGCCGCCCCCGATCGTCGTGACCGGAGAGTAGGCCCTCAGAACGAGGCGATCTCCGCCCCGAGCCACGACGGGCTCTTCCAGCCGCAACTGCACCCAGCCCGAGTGGCCCGGCCCGATCGTCTCCGGTTCCAGCAGGGCGCACCGAGCCATCACCTCGGCCGTGCCCACGTGCACCCGGATTCTCTGGTTGTGTTCGAGGGACCATGCCGTTCCGGGTAGCAATCGAACGCGGGCCGTCAGCATCCACGTCGGGGTCCACCTGCGTTCTGTGATCAGCGTGGCGCCACGAGTCACGATGTCGCGATCGGCTCCGTCGCCCGTCAACGCGACGGCCGTGCGGTCACCGGCGCTCGCCGTGTCCACCTCCTGTCCGTGGACCTGAAGCCCCCGCACGCGGGCGTCGAGATCGTCGGGGAGAATCCTGACCTTGTCTCCCTTCTTCAAGGTCCCGGTCCAGAGCGTTCCGGTTACGACGGTACCGGTGCCCTGAATGGTGAAGACCCGATCCAGGGGGAGCCGGACCAGGTCATCCCCTCCCCTTCCGGTAGCGCGTTCGGCGGCTGACGCGAGGGCCGACCGCAGTTGGTCCATACCCGCACCGGTGGTCGCCGAAGTCGGGACCTGCACCGCGTCCTCGTATGGTCCTCCCTCGAGCGTCTCCATGACCTCGCTCTCCACGAGTTCCAGCCACTCCGGGTCCACGAGGTCGCACTTGGTGAGAGCCACCACGAGTTCCGGTACCCCGAGCAACTCCACGATAGAGAGGTGCTCTCGCGTCTGCGGCATGATCCCCTCGTCTGCAGCGACGACGAGAAGCACGACATCCATTCCTGCGGCTCCTGCTACCATGGCACGAACGAACGCTTCATGCCCCGGGACGTCGACGACCCCGAAGTGGTGCTCGTCGACACTGAGTTCGGCGAAGCCGAGTTCGATCGTGATGCCGCGCTCTTTTTCTTCCTTGAGGCGGTCCGTATCGACGCCCGTCAGAGCGTGCACGAGCGACGTCTTCCCGTGATCGATATGACCGGCGGTGCCGAGAATCAGATTGCTCACGCCGGGGTCGGCTCCTCTTCCGGCATCATGGTCCCCAGGAAGTGGAATGACTTGAGGGGCCGGGATGCGACGTGGAAGGCCACGAAGTCGGACAGGAGTCCCAGGTGCCGCCGTGGATGGGTCAGGGCTACCTCCGGGCGACCGGTGACGAGGCCTCGAATCTGGGCACGGGCGATGGGTCCTACCTGCGGTCCCGCCGCTCCTTCCCCGCACTCGGCGCACCGCACGCCTCCGGCCGGGAAATCGAAGCGCCCGATCTCCTCTGGACCCAGGGCTTCGGCGCACAGGACGCAGTGATCGAGTTCGGGTGCGAAACCAAACGCTTCCGTGACCTGCCACAGAGCTGAGAGAGAGGCGGCCGGAACCGCGGCCGTATCGCAGGTCTCGATCAGATCCAGACCATACTCGAGAGCTCGGAACAGATCGGGATGCGATTCCTGATCCGCATGTACCAGGACCAGTTCTGCCGTCGCTGCCGCACCGGCGAATCGTCGAACGTCGGCGCCCAGGCCCACCCGCAGTCGCCCGCACTCGAAGTCCTTCATCGTATGCAGATCTCTCTGAGGTCGGACATAGGCGGTCAGCATGCCCGTCGCATAGGAGGACAACGTCGTGTTGCCCTTCCCGTTTTTCCCGCGTACCCCGCGTGCCATGACGCTGAGCAGGCCGTGCTCGAGCGTGTAGAAGCGGAGAATGCGACTCGAGTCCCCGTAGGCGTGGCCGCGAAGGAGGACCGCCGAGGTGCTGACGGGTGCCACGTCAGGGAGCTGACCGAGTGCGATTCATGAGCTGCCGGCTTGCCGCAGGAGTCGGGCGCGCGTGTCCTGATACTCGGCCCTCTCTGCATCCGAGACGGACTCCCTGCCCGCGAACGACTCGTCCAGTCGCGCGATTTCGAGGAGCAACGCCGTGCGGGAGTTCATCTCGGGCATCGGGGCGACCTCCGGCCCCGCCGCGGGCGTTCCGACCTTTCTCATCGTGAACACCCCGAAACCCGCCAGTGCCAGGGCGAGTACGACGGCCATCCACTCGACGGGGGGAGCCCCCTGCCCATCGGCGGGTTCGAAGACCACCGACGCACCCGCGTAATTCTCTCCGATGAAATGTCGGTAGGTCGTACCGGCCTCGATCTCGACGCGCTCCGTGGCCAGGAGCCCCTCGACGGCGATGGCGGGCGCAGGTTCACGGATGAAGAGCTCGTAGTAACTGATCGGACCCGGGGTCGGGATCTCGGGAAGGGTCTCAACCAGTGTGTACCGAACCGCTACACGCCGAGGCCCCGGCGGCACGGGAGCACGCAGGACGACGGATCCGTTCTCGAAGGCGACCGCGTCCGGACCGGACTCGGCGGCGCCCGTCGTGAAGCCTGTCGCTCCTTCAGGGAGCGGGTAGCTCCATACCGCTCCACCGGGAGGAGGCACGAGCGTCCGGTCCTGATCGTTGAGAACGTCGAAGACGTCGGTCACCTGCCACCCTGCACTCGAGGGCTCGAAGAACGTGGCCCGCAGGTCGACGGTCAGCGGAGGGGCGTTCGGAGCGACCGCGAGCGTATCGTACGCCTCGATCGTGTAGAGCGAGTCGAGTTGCGATGCCTGAGTGATGAAGGGGCCGAAGTACATCACACCGTGATGGCGGACCGAGGCGAAAAACACATCTCCTCGGGCCGGATCGGGCACGTTGGGCAGTGTGAGAAGCCACTCTCCCTGCGCATCAACCGTGGTGGAGTCGACCTCGCCCTGAGCTTCGTTGCTCAGGTGGTGCAGTACGACCGTGCCCTCCGTGAGGGCGCCGTCGTTCACCCATGCCTGTCCGCGAAGCTCGGGGTTTGCCGCGACCTGAGCGGAGCCGGTTGAGGCACCCAGCACGAAGCCGAGCGCCAGAAGCGGCACCACGCGGCACACGGTGGCGCGAAATCCTCGGGGGTCAGGGCTTGAAGCGGCCAAAATCCTCGGGGTTGAGCTTTTTGAGATGTTCTTTGAGCTCATCCGGTCCCATCAGCTCGGGATCGCCTGAGGGGATCGCGTCCGGGAGTTCCGGTTCCTTCGCGATCTCGCTGGGGGCGACCTCATCCTCGGCGATCTCGATCGTCGCCGTCTCAAGAAGGTCGTCGGAAACGAAGATTCGCGCACGCATGCGCAGTGCGATCGCAATCGAGTCCGAGGGTCGGGCATCGAGAGAGATCAGGTCGCCGTTCCTCTGGACCCGTAATTCCGCAAAGTACGTACTCTCTTCGACGTGCGAGATCACGACTTTGTCGAGGCTGCACTCGAGTCCGCGGAGCACGGAACAGAGCAGATCGTGGGTCAGGGGCCGTGAGAAGTCCATGTCCGCAAGATGCATGGCGATCGCGCTGGCTTCACCCGGCCCGATCCAGATGGGGAGTACACGCTCCCCTTCGGTCTCCTGCAGGATCACGACCGGCATGTTGGTCGTCCGGTCGAGCCCCAGGCTCTGAACTGTGACCTCGAGGAGCAAGCGCTGAACTCCTGAAACGGAGGAAACCCGCGAGGCCGATGCCCCCCGGGTTTCCACCAATACTCCGAAGCGCCTCCTGGGTTCTCACCCTGGAGCCAGCACGTCAGGCCGGTTCGATCAGCCCAGGGCACCCTTCAGATCTTCAACACGATCCGTCTTCTCCCAGGAGAAGAACTGGACGGCCTCTCCGCCGGCATCCGGTACACGAACCTCCGGTGTGCGGCCGAAGTGCCCATAGGCGGCGGTCGGTGTGAAGATCGCGTTGGTCAGGCCAAGTGCGCTGATGATCCCGGCGGGCGTGAAGTCGAACACCTCCTGGATCGCCCGTTCCAGTTCGGACTCCGGGACCTTGCCGGTGCCGAAGGTCTGAACGCGAACCGAAACCGGCTGCGCTACACCGATGGCGTAGGCGAGCTGGATTTCACACCGATCTGCGAGTTCGGCAGCCACGATGTTCTTTGCAGCCCAACGCGACGCGTACGCCGCGGAGCGGTCGACCTTGGTGGAGTCCTTCCCGGAGAACGCTCCCCCGCCGTGTCGTCCAACGCCACCGTAGGTGTCTACGATGATCTTGCGACCCGTGAGTCCACAGTCCCCGTGAGGGCCACCGATCACGAACCGACCCGTCGGGTTGATGTGGAGGATGATCTTGTCGTCGACGAGATGCTTCGGGAGCACCGGCATGACGACCTTTTCGATGACTGCGGCTTCGAGGTCGGAGCTGCTGATGTCCTCGTCGTGCTGTGTGCTGACCACGACGGTATGGACGCGCACCGGCTCGTCGCCCTCGTACTCCATCGTCACCTGCGACTTCCCGTCCGGTCGCAGCCACGGCAACTCACCGTTCCGGCGCACTTCGGCGAGACGCCGGGTGAGCGCGTGCGAGTAGTGGATCGGAGCCGGCATGAGTTCGTCCGTCTCGCGCGAGGCGTAACCGAACATCATTCCCTGGTCCCCCGCTCCGCCCGTGTCCACGCCCATCGCGATGTCCGGGGACTGGCGGTCGAGGTTCGTCAGAACGGCACACGTCATGGCGTCGATGCCGAACGCCGAGTTCGTGTAGCCGATGCGCTGGAGCGCTCCGCGAACGACGTCGGGTACGTGGACGTAGCTGTCGGTCGTCACCTCGCCGGCCACCATGGCCAATCCCGTTGTAACCATGGTCTCACAGGCGACCCGGGAATCGGGATCATCAACCAGGAGGTGGTCCAGGACCGAATCAGAAATCTGATCCGCGATTTTATCCGGATGACCTTCGGTCACCGACTCGGAAGTAAAGAGCGTTCGAGACACGCAGTTAGCCGTTTTTAGGGGGTCTCAGGGGGGGCAAGAACCCTACCCAATCAGTCCGGGACCGACAAGCTCCAGCGTCCCTGGTAGATGCGCAGATCCACGGAGTCCCCGATCCCGTCGACCAGTGCCTGGATGACCTCCGAACTCGTCGGCGCCACCAGAGCCCGACGCGCGGCGTGGCGTGCATCTTCGATGCGCACGTCCCGAATCAGCTTCTTGATCTCCGCCAGAGACGGCCAGGCCATCGACAGGGCCGTGATATCGAGGCCCATGAAAAGGAAGGCCGCCAGTGGGTTGGACGCCATTTCTCCGCAGACGCTTACCTCGATTCCCGCGGCCCTGCCGGCCCGCGCGACCTGGTGGAGTTGCTGCACGACGGCCGGGTGGAACGGGTTGTACAGCTTGGCCAGCCGCGTATTGGTGCGATCCACGGCAAGTGTGTACTGGACGAGGTCGTTCGTCCCGATGGAGAAAAAATCGGCGTGCCGCGCCAGTGCCGGCGCGTCCAGGACCGCCGCGGGCGTCTCGATCATGACCCCGAGCTTGTAGCCCGCATTGAAGGCGATCCCCTCGGACTCGAGCTTATGCTCCTCTTCCCTGAGGAGTTTGCGGACCTGCACCACCTCGTCCACGTCGTTGATGAGCGGGAGCATCATTCGGACGTCCCCGAACGCCGTGGCGCGGAGCAGAGCTCTCAACTGCGTGCGGAAGAGCTCGGGCTCATCCAGACAGACCCGGATCGCGCGCCACCCCAGGAAGGGGTTCTCTTCCCGCGGCATGTGAAGGAACGTGGGGAATTTGTCTCCGCCCAGATCGAACGTGCGGATGTACACGGCGTCCCGTGGGAACGCCTGCGCCACCGTCCGATAGGCTTCGAACTGCTCCTCTTCGCCGGGCATGTAGTTGCGTCCGACGACCAGGAACTCGGTGCGGAACAGGCCTACTCCCTGAGCGCCGTGGTTGCGAGCTCGATCGGCTTCCTCCGGCTGATCGAGGTTCGCGCGCAACTCGACGGGACGGCCGTCCACCGTGATGGACTCGAGTTCGGCGAGGAGGGTGACTTCGTCCTCCCAGGCCTCCAGCCGTGACTGCCGCCGTTCGAAGCGAGCGGTCTCGTCGTCGCTGGGATCGAGAACCACTCTCCCGTTGCGACCGTCCACGATGGCGCTGGTAGACCCGTTCGCCTGCCGGAAGATGTCGCCCAGGCCTACGACTGCTGGAATCTCGAGCGATCGGGCCAGAATCGCCCAGTGACAGGTTCGGGTACCACCGTCCGTCGCGATGCCTCTCACCCGTTCGGAGTCGAACTGGACGGCCAGGCTCGGCGTGAGGTCCGGAGCGATCACGACCCGGCCCTCGATGCCCGACATGAGATCGGTCGGGTCGGCGCGCCCCAGAAGGCGGTTCAGGACCCGGATCATCAGGTCTTCGAGGTCGTTCAGTCGGTCCAGCACCATGGGGTGGGAGGTCCGACTCCAGGTCGCCTGCAACTCCAGCATGCGCCACTCGAAGGCACGCTCTGCGGAGAGACGGTTTTCCGTGATGTATTGAACCGTCCCGTCCACGACCGCCGGGTCGTCGAGCATCATGATCTGGGGCTCGAAGATCCGCGCCTCAACCTCTCCGAGGCGTTTCTCCGTCAGTTGTTGAGTCTCGCGTAGTCGTTCCTGCGCCCAGTTCCGGGCCTCGTGAAACCGCTCGAGTTCGCTGGTTGCGGCAGATTCGGGCAGCGAGACATGGGGCACGACGGGCACCCGCCAGTCCAGCAGAATGATGTCGCCGGATCCGATGCCGTCGGACGCCGGGGACCCATCGAGAACGTTGGACATGGTCGGTCAGTTCTCTTCGAAGCCGCGACCGACCAGATCGGCGAGAGCGT
>Ga0316204_10010268_pt1 | contig 12124 bp, 9 predicted proteins | sample 6monrhotite_MG_2_FD_205661 | JGI IMG/M metagenome (GOLD analysis project Ga0316204, IMG submission 205661) | Microbial mat bacterial communities from mineral coupon in-situ incubated in ocean water Damariscotta River, Maine, United States -... | ecosystem: Environmental > Aquatic > Marine >...
CTGGCGTACCTGTGCGTATCCATGCCTTTATGGATGGCCGCGATACGCCGCCGCGTTCTGCCCTGCCATACCTGGAAAAATTTGAGGCTGACATTGCGGGTGCCGCTGATGCCTCTATTGCTACAATAACGGGTCGCTACTGGGCGATGGACCGTGACAAGCGCTGGGACCGTGTTCAGCGGGCATACAGCGCCATTGTGGCGGCTGGCGGTGAGCAAAGCGCCGCATCATGCATTGAGGCACTAAAAGCCGCTTACGAACGCGATGAAAATGATGAATTTGTTAGCCCTACAGTAATCGGTGAATATACGGGCATGAAAAACGGGGATGGCTTGTTGATGGCTAATTTCCGTGCTGACCGTGCCCGTGAAATTCTCACAGCGCTGGTTGATCCTGCCTTTGATGATTTTAACCGGGGTGCCCCAATTCAGTTTGCAGGTCAGATTGGCATGGTGGAGTTTTCCAACGCGCTCAATCAACATTTAAGCGTGCTGTTTCCGTCTGAGGCAGTTGTGAACAGTTTGGGCGAGGTTCTTTCCAGCGAAGGCATCCGACAGCTACGCATCGCTGAAACCGAGAAATATGCACATGTGACTTTCTTTTTCAACGGCGGCGTCGAAGAGCCCTTCAGTGGTGAGAACCGCATATTAGTACCTTCACCAGATGTTGCTACATATGATCTGCAACCTGAAATGTCGGCGCCTGAAGTAACGGATAAACTGATTGAAGCCATCAAAAGCGGCACATACGGCGCAATCATTGTAAATTATGCAAACCCCGACATGGTGGGGCATACGGGTATTTTATCGGCTGCAATTAAAGCGGTTGAAACCATTGACGCCTGTCTTGCCCGGCTTGAAAAAGCTGTATTGGAAGCTGGTGCCGCCATGATTGTCACTGCCGATCACGGCAATGTTGAAATGATGACCGATGAAACCACCGGTCAGGCGCACACTGCACATACCAATTTTGATGTTCCTGCCTTGTTCGTGAACAACGATCAATTGGTGGGCGATGGCAGCCTGTCAGATATCGCACCTACGATATTGTCCATTATGGGCGTAGCCCAACCTGCGGAAATGACTGGCCATAGTCTGCTTGTGGCAGATATCAGCACAAAGGAGGCACACGCCTCTGCCTAACGTTTGGACACATAAGGCCCTTCTGCTTGTACTGGTATCACTGTGGCTGGTACCTGCTTCTGCTCACGGGCAGGATCAAGACAATGCCCAAAAGAAGCTTCAGCAACTTGAGGCAGAAATACAGGCCCAGAAAACCAAACAGGCAAATCTGGAAGCCAGCTCACAAGCGGCGCTTTCAGAAGCGGATCGCCTGTCGCTGGACCTTGTAGCTCTTGCGCGTGACATCCGAATTTCCGAAGGCAACGCAACACGCCTTGAGCGCCGTATCGCTTTGCTGGAAGCTGAAGAAACAAAAAAAGATGCTGCACTAGAAGACAGGCGCGATGAACTTCTAGAGCTTTTATCAGCGCTTGAACGCCTTTCCAAAAGGCCTGCTGGCCTTGCCTTGCTACAGCCAAGCGAAGCCCTTACAACTGCGCGCATCGCATCCTTAATGGGTACAATCGTTCCTGATATTAATGCAAAGGCAGGAACCCTGCGCGAGGAGCTTGCCAGCCTTGCTGCTATACAGCAAAATTTATCAAACGAACGATACAGTTTGAAAAATACTTTGGAACGCTTAACAGATAATCAACTAAAAATTGGTTCACTGGTACGCAAGCGGCAACTTGAAGCGCGAAAGGCCTCTAGCGACGCCCGGCAAATAGCGCGAGAAGTACAAAAATTTGCAGCCGAAGCCGCAAACCTGAAGGAACTAATAGAAAAATTGGCAGAGGCAGCCGCAAAAAAGGCTCAATCTGCTGCTCAAATCGCACGACCAGACAGAAGCAGGCCGGATAGAAGCAGGCCTGACAGGAAAAAGCCCGCACTTGGGTTCACAAGTCGTCCAATGGCCGACCTGAAGGGATCATTGCCTTTCCCGGTTATGGGGCGTGTGATCCACAAATTTGGTGCGAAAGAAGATGTAGGCAACGCGCGCGGGATAAAAATTGAAACCCGTCCGGATGCGCAGGTTGTTGCACCTTATGACGGCAAGATTGTATTCGCTGGCCCGTTCAGGGAATATGGTCAGCTCTTGATCATTGAGCATGGTGGCGGTTACCATAGCTTGATGGCAGGATTTGGTGAATTATACGGCAGTGTTGGCCAGCGGGTTTTAACCGGCGAACCTGTTGGTGCAATGGCACCGGTTAAAAGGCTTGCACCTCTGTATTTGGAGATGCGCCAAAGCGGCAGGGCAATAAACCCCGAACCGTGGTTAAACCGGCAGTTGGTATCGTCAAGGTAACATCTGCCGGATAAAAGAATGAATTGAGTGAGTAGAAAGGTTTCAACATGCGTAAACTGGTAGCAAGCGCGCTTATGGCTTTAATGATGGCGGTGCCTGTTCAGGCACAGTCGGACAGTAGCCAGTCCAAAAACAACCAGGATGACTTCTACGAACAGCTTGACCTGTTGATGCGTATATTTGAGCGTGTGCGTTCTGATTATGTTGATGAAGTTGAAGATGCTGAAATTATCGAAGCTGCCATTCAGGGCATGCTGCGGTCACTAGACCCTCATTCTACCTACCTGAACCCTGATGTTTACCAGCAGGTGCGCGTTCAAATGGAAGGCGAATACGGCGGCCTTGGCATTGAAGTACAGATGGAAAACGGCGTTGTGAAGGTGGTTTCACCCATAGATGATACACCCGCCGCAAATGCCGGTATTCTGGGCGGCGATTATATCACCCATATTGACGGTGACGCTATCGTCGGGAAAACCCTAACCGAAGCCGTCAAAAAAATGCGCGGTCCTGTTGGTAAAGCCATCGTCTTAACTGTTGTTCGCAAGGAAGAAAGCGAACCGTTTGATGTTGAAATAATTCGTGAAAAAATCAGAGTGCGCTCGGTTAGGCACCGCATTGAAGACGAAAGTATAGGCTACATTCGTGTAACAACATTCAATATGCAGGCCGGAAAACTGGTTGAAGATGCCATTGCCAAAATCGTCGATGAACTGGGTGATAATCTGGATGGCGTAATATTGGACCTGAGAAACAATCCTGGCGGCCTTCTTGATGAAGCCATTCGGATTTCTGATGCCTTTCTTGACCGCGGTGAAATTGTATCAACACGCGGACGGCGGCGCCAAAATAATAACCGCTGGTATGCCACGTCAGGGGATATGCTGGACGGTGTGCCAGTGGTGGTGCTAACCAACGCTTATTCAGCCTCGGCATCCGAAATTGTTGCGGGTGCCTTGCAAGACCACCGCCGCGCTATCGTACTGGGCGATAGAACCTTCGGCAAAGGCACCGTGCAAAGCGAAATTCGCTTGGGCCGCAAAGGTGAGCAGGCAATCCGCTTAACAACAGCGCGCTATTTCACACCGAGTGGCAGGTCCATTCAGGAACGGGGTGTTGAACCGGATATTGAGCTGTTAATGCCGCGCCGTACAGGCCGACGCACAGCCCCCCGCCGTGAAGCTGACCTTAGCGGCCATATTACAAACGACCAGCAAAACCTTGACCGCAGCGGCGAGCGTGAAGAAGCAACTGACGCAAAGAAAACTGTAACGAAGGAACAACCAGAGCCTGCAGAAACACAAGAACCTGTTGACGTACAGCTCAGGTATGCCATTAAACTACTCAAGAATTTATCACACTTGCCAAAAGCTCAAATGGCTGAGGCCAGGCAATAATTTTCCCCGCCGTTAGCTTGGTATTGGGCAGCTTTAATGTGAGTGAGAAAAGGGTTTTACGATAGTGCCGTCCAATGTAAATAATTTGTTGAAAGCGTGGGCTTTCAGCCTCATTTTTGTTCTGGGAGGAATTCTTCTCCTTGAAGCTACCTATTCCCCTGAAACAGAAACTGCTGATGCGACATCCACAGCAGCGGCTGACGCGGGCGCAGAGGCAACTGAGGATGAAGCACAGGGCACCGACGCCGCAGACACTGACCACCAACAGTCCAATACGCAAACCACAGCGACAAACCTGCCAGCGCCGGGACAAGCTGTTGAGGCACAGGTTTCAGACCAGCCATCTGCTGTTAGCTCTATTCCGCAAAGTGTTCCGGTAAAGGTGGTTGCGGAACTGCTGGAAGAAAGCAACTTTGGGCCCTTACCCAAAATTGCAGACGACGGGCGCAAGTCATTTGATATATACGCAGCGCCCCGCCAACACAGCAGAACAACGAGCCGCATTGCAATATTGTTCACTGATTTGGGGAAAAAATCACGCAATACCAAGCGTGCGATAGACGAATTACCTGCAAGTATAAGTTTGGCTTTTTCAGTTTATGGCAGCAACCTGCATGATTGGGGTCAAAAAGCACGCGCAGCAGGTCATGAAGTATTGCTGGCCATACCGATGGAGCCAACAAATTACCCACAAAATGATCCTGGCCCGCTAACATTGCTCACCACCCAGTCAACCCGTGTAAAATTGAATTTGCTGCGCTCATCGCTTGGTAAGTTCACCGGTTATGTTGGGGTGGTTAATTATATGGGCTCGAGGTTCACTGCCGCCTCTGACAGTATTCGTCCGGTTCTGGATGAACTAAAACGCCGGGGCTTGATGTTTGTTGATAACCGGGACAGCAAATATTCGCTGGCGGCATCGATGGCACAAGGCATTAACATGCCGTGGGCGGTCAATAACGGCTATATTGACGATGATTTGAATTCAGAAAGCATCGCCCTCCAGCTAGCTGAACTGGAAAAACGTGCACGAGCACAGGGGACCGCCCTTGGTATTGCCCGGTCATACCCGGTAACTGTTCGGGCAGTAAAAGTTTGGGCGGCAACTTTGGAAGAACGCGGGTTTACGCTGGTTCCAACCTCTTCTATCGCCAACCAGCAGGCGCTGCCACGGTAAAAGCCGCGAGCAGCACCCAACGCAAATAAAGATACAGTTATGACGAACCTTCCTTACCGGCCATGTGTTGGCATTATGCTTTTGAGTGCAGACGGACAGATTTTCACAGCCCAGCGCATTGATATGCCCGGTGCGTGGCAAATGCCCCAAGGCGGCATCGACGACGGTGAAGATATACAAGAAGCAGCCCTTAGGGAATTGCTGGAGGAAACATCTATTCCACCCTCTGCCGTTACTGTGCTGAAACAAACGGCTGACTGGATCAATTACGATCTTCCAGATCATTTGGTCGGTAAAGTTTGGGGCGGCAAATACGGTGGCCAAAAACAACACTGGTTCCTGATGCAACTGAACGGCAATGAGGCCTTGATTAACCTCGCAACCGAACATCCGGAATTCAGCCAGTGGAAATGGTCAAACCCACAGGAATTGATTGCTGAAATTGTCCCCTTCAAAAAACATGTTTATGAACAGGTTGTCGCTGAACTTTTAGATAACTAACATCGGCACACAGATCTGAAACAAAAAAAGCGCCACCAAATTGGCAGCGCTTTCCGGAACTTCTAAAGTGTTCAGCAGTAATCAGGCAGCGATAACATCTGCCAGCGCAGTCATCCAGGCTAGCTCTTTTTCAGCTGCTGCACGCTCAATGTCATCTTTGGCATCTTGAATGTCTTCTTGCGTATCAGTGATTTTCTTTGCCAGATCATCACTGTCTACACTGTCAAGAACCAGCGTTTCTTCAGCCAATATTGTCATGCCGGCCGGGCTGATTTGCACAAGGCCGCCTTTAACAAAAAGACGCTCAGCCTCGCTGGTTTCACTTTTAAAAATCTCAATAATGCCAGGACGCATTGTTGACATCAAAGGCGCATGCTGTGGCAGCGCGGTAAATTCACCATCACTGCCAGGCACAATAACCATTGCCACCTCAGCGTCTTTTAACAGACGCTCTGGTGAAACAATTTCCAAATGAAGCATATCAGCCATGATGTCCTTAACCCTTCAGCTTATGCTGCTTCTGCGGCAAGCTTTTCAGCTTTTGCAATTGCGTCAGCAATGCCGCCAACCATGTAGAAAGCATTCTCAGGCAGGTGATCATATTCACCAGCAACAATCGCCTTGAAAGAAGAAACTGTATCTTCAAGCTGCACGAACTGACCCGGGAAGCCTGTGAAAATTTCAGCTACATGGAATGGCTGAGACAGGAACTTCTCAATCTTACGGGCACGAGCAACAACCAGCTTGTCATCTTCAGAAAGCTCATCCATGCCCAAAATGGCAATGATGTCTTGCAACGATTTATATTTCTGCAGGATTTCCTGAACCGAACGAGCCACCAGATAGTGATCGTCACCAACAACGTTCGGGTCCATGATGCGTGATGTACTGTCAAGCGGATCCACAGCAGGGTAGATACCCTTCTCTGAAATCGCACGGTTAAGTACGGTTGTCGCATCAAGGTGTGCAAAAGATGTAGCAGGTGCAGGGTCAGTCAAATCATCGGCAGGCACGTATACGGCCTGCACTGATGTGATCGAACCTTTGTTCGTGGAAGTAATACGCTCCTGCATGGTACCCATGTCTGTCGCAAGTGTAGGCTGGTAACCCACAGCAGAAGGAATACGGCCAAGCAGCGCAGACACTTCAGAACCAGCCTGCGTGAAGCGGAAAATATTATCCACGAAGAACAGAACGTCCTGACCTTCTTCATCACGGAAATATTCAGCAAGTGTCAAGCCAGAGAGAGCAACACGTGCACGCGCTCCTGGAGGCTCATTCATCTGGCCGTAAACGAGCGCGCATTTGCTTTCGCCTTCCAGATTAATAACACCAGATTCAATCATCTCGTGGTAAAGGTCGTTCCCTTCACGCGTACGCTCACCAACGCCAGCAAACACAGAATAACCACCGTGGCCTTTAGCAATGTTGTTAATAAGTTCCTGAATAAGAACTGTTTTACCAACACCCGCGCCGCCGAAGAGGCCAATTTTACCGCCCTTCGCGTACGGAGCCAGCAGATCAACAACCTTAATGCCTGTTACAAGAATGGCAGCCTCGGTTGACTGGTCAGCATAAGCAGGTGCTTCAGCGTGGATAGGCGCTGTTTTCTTCGCACCAACCGGGCCGCGCTCATCGATCGGCTCACCGATAACATTCAAAATGCGCCCTAGCGTCTCTGGACCAACGGGAACCGAGATAGGTGCGCCAGTGTCTGTTACTTCCGAGCCGCGAACCAGCCCCTCAGTAGCGTCCATCGCGATCGTGCGAACAGTATTTTCACCGAGGTGCAAAGAAACTTCAAGAACAAGGCGATTGCCATTGTTATCAACTTCCAGTGCATTCAGCATTGCTGGCAGATGGTCGTCAAACTGCACGTCAACTACGGCACCGATAACCTGGGTGATGCGGCCTGTGTTATTAGCCATGTCTTACACTCCTTCGTGCAATTTACTAAAGCGCTTCAGCGCCAGAGATAATTTCAATCAATTCTTTGGTAATATTCGCCTGACGAGTACGGTTGTACGTAATCGAAAGACCATCAATCATGTCGCCAGCATTGCGCGTTGCACTGTCCATCGCTGTCATCCGCGAACCCTGCTCGGAAGCAGCGTTTTCGAGAAGACCACGATAAATTTGTACCGCTACGTTACGTGGAAGCAAATCATCAAGGATAGCAACCTCGTCTGGCTCATATTCGTAAATAGCCCCGCCAAGCTCATCAGCTGCGTCATTTTCATTTGCAGCATCAGGCAAGGGTGTTGGAATAAGCTGCTGATTTGTTGCAACTTGCACCAAAACAGACTGGAACTTGGCATAGAATAAAGATGCTATGTCAAATTCACCGCGCTCAAACATAGCCAGTACTTCAATGGCTATAGGCTGGGCATCAGAAAAACTGAGCCGCTTAACGGCAGACATATCTTTCTGGTCAATAATCATAGAACCATAATCACGGCGCAGCAGGCCATAACCTTTTTTGCCAATGCACAGAATTTTCACTGTTTTACCAGCTGCAATCAAATCATTAATATGCGCACGCGCTGCTTTCACGATATTGGTATTAAAACCACCACACAAACCGCGCTCTGATGTCGCAACAATAACAAGATGTACATCCTGGCTACCACTGCCCACTAGCAACGGAGATGCACCGGGGCTATCCTTGGCTGCTAAACCAAGGCCAGTCAGTACATTTTCCATCCGCTCTGCATAAGGACGCGCAGCTTCAGCTGCTTCCTGTGCACGGCGCAGTTTTGATGCCGCAACCATTTGCATGGCTTTGGTGATCTTCTGCGTCGACTTAACAGACGCTATCCGGTTTTTCAGGTCTTTAAGGCTCGCCATAAGGTGTGCCCTTCCTCACTGAGGTCAAACTTAACTAAAAGACTTTGCAAAAGCGTCGAGAATTGACTTCAGCTTGGCTGTTGTCTCATCTGTCAGTTTCTTGTCAGCTGCAATTGTCGCAAGAACATCAGCGTGCTTGCCGCGCATATCCGTAAGGAACTGCTCTTCAAACCGCGTAACGTCTGTAACTGCGATACCGTCCAAATAGCCCTTCACACCAGCGAAGATAGAAACAACCTGTTCCTCAATCTTTAGTGGCGAATACTGTGCTTGCTTAAGCAGTTCTGTCAGGCGCGCACCACGGTTCAGCAATTGCTGGGTAGCGGCATCCAGATCGGAACCAAACTGTGCAAAGGCTTCCATTTCGCGGTACTGAGCAAGTTCAAGCTTAATCGAGCCAGCAACCTGCTTCATCGCTTTAATCTGCGCTGCAGACCCCACACGGGATACTGACAGACCAACGTTAATCGCAGGACGAATGCCTTTATAGAAAAGCTCTGTCTCAAGGAAAATCTGGCCATCAGTAATCGAAATCACGTTTGTAGGAATGTATGCAGATACATCACCCGCTTGTGTTTCAATGATAGGCAAAGCCGTAAGGGAACCACCGCCAGCTGCATCCGACATTTTCGCAGAACGTTCAAGCAAACGACTGTGGAGATAGAACACATCGCCCGGATACGCTTCGCGTCCTGGAGGACGACGAAGAAGCAAAGACATTTGACGGTAAGCAACAGCCTGTTTTGTCAGGTCATCATAAACGATCACAGCATGCATGCCGTTATCGCGGAAATATTCGCCCATCGCAGCGCCAGCATAAGGTGCCAGGAACTGAAGGGGCGCAGGCTCGGATGCCGTAGCGGCAACAACGATGGAATATTCCATCGCGCCTTTTTCTTCCAGTGACTTCACAATCTGCGCAACAGTTGAACGTTTCTGACCAACAGCTACATAGATGCAGAAAAGCTTTTCTTTATCATCTGCAGCAGCATCGTTGGTAAGCTTCTGATTAATGAAGGCATCAATCGCAACAGCCGTTTTACCAGTCTGCCGGTCACCAATAACAAGTTCACGCTGGCCGCGACCAACAGGAACAAGCGCATCAATAGCCTTAAGGCCTGTCTGCATTGGCTGATCAACAGATTTCCGCGGGATAATGCCTGGCGCTTTCACTTCAACTCGTGTGCGCGTAACATCTTCCAGAGGACCTTTTCCGTCGATAGGATTACCAAGCGCATCAACAACGCGGCCCAGCAAGCCTTTACCAACAGGAACATCCACGATGGCGCCCGTCCGCTTAACGGTATCGCCTTCTTTAATGCCCCGGTCTTCACCGAAAATCACAATACCAACATTGTCGCTTTCCAGGTTAAGGGCCATGCCCTTAATACCACCCGGGAACTCAACCATCTCACCGGCCTGAACCTGATCAAGGCCATAAACACGGGCAATACCATCACCCACCGAGAGAACTGTACCAACTTCTGAAACTTCTGCTTCACTGCCGAAGCTTGAAATCTGATCCTTAAGGACCTTGGAAATTTCCGCTGCACGGATATCCATTATTGAACCCCTTTCATAGCGATTGCGAGGTTATCGAGTTTTGTTTTCAATGAGCTATCGACCATGCGAGAGCCAACTTGTATCCTTAGGCCGCCGAGCAATGCAGCATCAACAGAAGCGTCGATGGTTACATCACGGCCGACAGCCGCTTTTAATTGTTTTTTCAGTGCTGTTAGCTGCGTCTTTGTAAGCGCATGCGCGCTTGTAACATCAGCGCTCACTTCACCCCGGTGAAATGCAAGCAACTTTTCAACGGCCAGAATAACTGCCTTAAGTGTACCCAAGCGACGATTGGCCGCAAGCACACCCAGAAACCTGATGGTTAAAGCAGAGATACCCGCCGCTTCGGCAACCTTCGTAACACCCTTCAATTGGTCATCCCTACTATATAGCGGTGACGTAACCAATGTTTGAAGGTCCGCGCTTTCAAGCAGCAGAGCCTTTAAACCGGCAAGATCGGATTCAAGTGCTGCGAGCGCCTTGCTTTCAAGAGCAAGCTCGAACAGCGCTACCGCGTAACGGCCAGAAATCCCGGAAACTATCGCTTTGTGCGAACTCACTTCAGTCGTTCCTCTAGATTAGGTCTTCAGATCAAGCTTGGTAGCACTTAAATCCGTTGACACGTAACACAACTATTATTCGAAAATAACAGCCATACCTGTTTTTGTTCTCTATGGGGCGTATCGGTACCCCACTGCGGCGCTTTTCAGCCGAAATGCGTGCTCCCTCTACCATAGAGATTTCACCCTTGCAAGCCGCCATCGCAGCCATTTGCGATTCTTTCTGATAGTGAGCAAAATTCCGCGCTGTCATTGGGGTTCAACGCAGCCAACCTGAGCCGAAAATATGCCGGGCACCCGCCCGGTTCGCTGCAATCAAGTCAATTCATATTGGGTTCCGGCGAATCAAACCAAGGAAGACCGGGACCAAGGCTATAATTACATAAAGCTATAAGGGTCTATATCTATCTTGATTTTCACACCGCTTATTTTCTGCGCCCTATTAATCCAGTCACGGATAACGGGCTGAACCTTTGTATCTTTGGGTGCATGCATCAGCATACGGAAACGGTGCTGGCCTCGCACCCGCGCCATAGGTGCCGGAGCCGGACCAACAAAGTGCAAGTCCTGCACTTGAGGCGCTGCTGTTGCCAACAGGCGCCCTTGTTGCATCACATCGGCCATGTCAGGGCCAGAGAGAATAACAGCAACCAGCTTCCCAAATGGCGGCATATTATACCGGGCGCGTGCTGTTTTTTCAGCAGCTAGGAACGCTTCGCTGTCACCGGTGAGCAGCGCCTGCACCACTGGGTGTTCTGGCTCGTAAGATTGCAAGTAAACACGTCCCGGCTTGTCTGCCCGGCCAGCCCTGCCCGCCGTTTGAACAAGCTGCTGATACGTACGCTCGCCCGCGCGCAGGTCACCGCCTCGAAGACCAAGGTCTGCATCAACCACCCCAACAAGTGTTAGCCCCGGGAAATGATATCCCTTGGTAACAATCTGGGTGCCAATCACAATATCCAGCCTGCCACTGGCAATTTCACCCACCACCTTTGCCGTTTCAGACGTTGTGGTCATAGTATCGCTTGTCATTACAGATACGCGCGCATTGGGAAAACGCTCACGCACTTCTTCAAACATACGCTCCACACCCGGCCCGCACGCCACAAGTGCATCTTCTGTTTCACACTGCGGGCAGGCATCTGGCACCGGGTCAACATGGCCGCAATGATGGCACTGAAGCTCGCGCCTGAAACGGTGTTCCACCAGCCAGGCGCTGCAACTTGGGCATTCAATTCGGTGGCCACACGTGCGGCACAGCGTTAGCGGCGCATACCCCCGCCTGTTAAGGAACAGCATCACCTGTTCACCGTTTGCCAACGTTTTTTCAATTTCCTTTACCAGTACCGGGGATAACCATGTGCCCGGCGCGGGCGCATTTGTGCGCATATCAATAGCGTGCATGGCAGGCAACAGCGCACCGCCGTGACGCTTGCGCATCAGCAGCGTTTCATAGCGGCCCTGATCAGCATTAACCAGCGTTTCCAGTGACGGTGTGGCGCTGGCAAGCACAATTGGGCATTCCGCCAGCTTGGCGCGCACAATTGCCATATCACGCGCATGATACATTACACCTTCTTCTTGTTTGAAAGACTGGTCATGCTCTTCGTCAACTGTAATGAAGGCCAAATTTCTAAACGGTAAAAAGAGTGCTGACCGGGCACCCACCACCACACGGGCCTCGCCGCTGGCAACAGCGCGCCACGCCC
>Ga0316204_10010269_pt1 | contig 12124 bp, 13 predicted proteins | sample 6monrhotite_MG_2_FD_205661 | JGI IMG/M metagenome (GOLD analysis project Ga0316204, IMG submission 205661) | Microbial mat bacterial communities from mineral coupon in-situ incubated in ocean water Damariscotta River, Maine, United States -... | ecosystem: Environmental > Aquatic > Marine >...
GGCGTTTGTAAGGGCGGCTCGGAGCCGGGGTGATTTGGTGGCGGCCGCAGCGCGGATCGACAAACGTCGGGCTGCGACTGAAATCATGATGATCGCACCGGATCGTGACTGGCTATTTGCAGACATTGTGGCGGTGTTGGCCAATCTCGGAGCCAGCGTTGTCGGGGCGCAGGTGTCGACGACGGTTTCGGGGGACGCGTTTGACGTTTTCTATGTCCAGGACGCTGCTGGTCAGCCTTACGGATTTGACCGCGAACGTGCGCGCGATGTGTTGGCGGAGCGTGTGCGCCGTGCTGCATCAGGAACAAAATCAAGAAATACGACGCGGCCATCGAAACAATTGACCCGCCGCGCGGCTGCCTTCACCGTGATTCCGTCGGTTTCCATTGACCAGAAAGCAGCAGAAACAGCGACACTGATTGAAGCGTCTGGGCGCGATCGGCCGGGGCTATTGGCTGATTTATCCGAGACGCTGGCGGAATCCGGCCTGGCGCTGCAATCGGCGCGTATTGATGGCTATGGCGAGAGAGCAACCGATGTTTTTTACGTTCTGAAAGAAGGCAAAAAGCTGACCGACGCGACCGCCATAGAAGAAGTAAAAACGTCCCTGCTGGCCGTTCTGGCTGAGGAAGAAGCGCGCATTGAAGAAAAAGCTCGTACTCGCGGCCTCGCACGCGCGCGGGCGAGCGCGGGGCGCTAGAAATGCGGTTACTTCGGTCCACTTTCGTCATTGGCGGGTTTACGGCGATTAGTCGGGTCTTAGGGTTTTTTCGTGAAATTCTGCTGGCGTCGGCCTTGGGAACTGGCCCGGTCGCGGAAGCCTTTGTTGTCGCCTTTCGCTTTCCCAACCTATTTCGGCGCTTTTTTGCGGAGGGGGCCTTTAATTCGGCTTTCATTCCGCTCTATTCGCGAACTCTGGAAGGTGAGGGACGCAGCGAAGCGCAGCAATTTGCGCGGGACACGTTGTCAGTTCTGATCATTGTTCTGGCAGCCTTGACGGTTCTGGCACAAATTTTCATGCCGCAGATAATTCGTGGGATTGCGCCGGGCTTTTTTGATGATCGCGGTCTGTTTGAGATGACCGTGCTCTTTACGCAGATTACCATGCCGTACCTTCTGCTTGTTTCGCTCACGGCGATGATGGGCGGAACGTTGAATGCGCATAACCATTTCGCGATGTCAGCGGCGGCGCCGATTGCCCTCAACATTTTGATGATTGGTGTGTTGCTGGCTGCGCCCAGCGATGCGGAGACGACCGGCTTATGGATTTCAATCGCTGTGCCGGTGTCAGGGATTGTTCAAGCCGGTATGCTGTATTGGGGATGTCGACGCGCCGGTATTCGATTGGCACTGCGTCTGCCTCGTCTGACACCGAAAGTTCGCCGGTTGATATTGCTGGGTGTGCCCGGTGCCATTGCTGGCGGCGTAACGCAAATCAACATCGTCATCAGCCAATTGATCGCGACAATGCAGGATGGAGCGGTAGCGCTGCTCTATTATGCCGACCGACTTTATCAATTGCCGCTGGGCGTTATCGGGATTGCGATGGGCGTCGCGCTTTTGCCAGCGCTTTCCAAACATCTGAAAGCCGGTGATGACACGGGCGCAATGGAGACCATGAACCGGGCGTTGGAAATTTCAATGGCGCTGACTTTGCCAGCCACGGCTGCATTGATCGCGATGCCAGGACTGTTGGTCGAGGGCTTGTTCCAAAGGGGGGCTTTCACGGCTGAAGACTCCCAAGCAACATGGCTCGCCGTGCGGGCCTTTGCGGTCGGGCTGCCTGCGTTTGTTTTGATCAAAGTGTTTTCGCCTGGGTTTTTTGCCCGTGAAGACACACTGACACCGATGATTTTTGCCGGCATTTCCATGGCATTGAACATTGCCATTGGGGCTGCCGCGTTTTTCTACATTCGAGAATTTGCACCGGACCGTGGCCATGTCGGTCTGGCTGCGGCCACCTCGTTTGCAGGCTGGGTGAATGCCGGGCTTTTGGCCATTTTCCTTTCGCGGCGTGGAGGGCTTCATATTGACAAGCGGCTGAAGCGAGCACTGCCCCGCCTCCTGATCGCAGCCATTTTGGCGGGCGGTGCGATGTATGTGCTGACGCTTTATTCCGATGTGCTGATGCAATGGTTGTTTGAATCGCGGCTTTTGACGGCAATAGTGGCCTCCGGCATCGGGCTTTTTGCTTACGCGGTATTGGCCCTGATCACAGGCGGGTTGAGGATTTCGGAGTTGCGTCAGGCTTTCTCGCGTGGCTAAACGCCGGTTCTCCAATTCACAGCAAGCCGAGTTTCTCCATGACCGATGTTCAATCTTATTCCGGCCCTGAACGAATCCTCTCTGGTATGCAGCCAACGGGCGGGCTTCACTTGGGAAATTATCTGGGCGCTCTGGTCAACTGGGTGAAGTTACAGGAGAGCGGCGCAGAATGTTTTTATTGTGTGGTGGACATGCACGCCATCACCATGCCGCATGAGGCGAAGGAATTGCCGGACAAGGTGCGCGGCGCGGCGGCTGCCTATATTGCGTCAGGCGTAGATCCCGAAAAGTCTGCCGTCTTTGCCCAGTCGGCGGTTACGGCCCATGCAGAGCTGGCTTGGGTGTTCCAGTGCGTGGCGCGATTGGGTTGGCTTGAACGCATGACGCAGTTCAAGGACAAGGCTGGTAAGGACAAGGAACGCGCCAGCGTTGGTCTGTTCACCTACCCGGTTCTGCAAGCCGCCGATATTCTGGTCTACAAAGCGACCCACGTGCCGGTCGGTGAAGACCAGAAGCAGCATTTGGAGCTGTCGCGCGATATCGCCGCGCGCTTCATGCGGGATTATGATTGCGAAGGCTTTTTCCCGCTGCCTGACCCCTATATTCAGGGACCTGGCACGCGGATCATGTCGCTGAAAGACGGTTCGAAAAAGATGTCAAAGTCTGACCCGTCAGACCTTTCTCGCATTAATTTATCGGATGACGCCGATACGATTGCGCGCAAAATCAAGAAGGCGAAGACTGACCCTGAACCGCTTCCGGGCTCACTTGAAGAAATGAAAGACCGGCCTGAGGCGCTTAATCTGGTTGGCATTTATGCCGCGTTGGAAGGCTCAACCGCTGAGAAAGTTATTTCGGAATTCAGCGGACAAGGTTTCGGAGCTTTCAAACCGAAACTGGCCGAGTTGGCGGTTGAACGCCTGTCCCCGGTCGCCAACGAGTATGCCCGCCTGATAGCGGACCCGGCCGAGATCGACCGCATCCTCACGAAAGGCGCGGAGCGCGCGCGCGCTGTTGCTGACCCGGTGATCAAAGAGGTCAAAGACCTGGTCGGTTTTTGGGGTTAATTCGCCGCATGGCAAAGGCAGTTTTCTGGCATTAAAAATCGTCCAAACAGGAGGCCTAGGCTTGCGTTCTTTCCTTGTCTTGATCCCAGTTCTTGTACTGGGTGCGTGTGGTGGCTCACCGCCTGAACCTTCTGCAGGCATGGATCACGCCGGTCATGAGGCGGTGGCAGGCACGGCCTTTGGCACTGAAAACACGCAAATTGTAGCCCAGCAAACCACGGCGATTGATGTCCGCGCCAGCTGGATGCGGCCCCATCCTGTAGGGCGTGATGTGACGGCTGCTTATGTTGTGGTCAATTTGTCTGAGGGATCGGAAGATTTGTTGCAATCCGTTGTCATTGACGGCGCTGCTCGAGTTGAGCTGCACGGCCACCTCATGACATCTGAGGGCGTGATGCAGATGCGGGAAATTGGTCCGCAGCGTGTTTCTGATGCTGGTCCGCTTATCTTCACACCGGGCGGGCGTCATTTGATGGTGTTCGGGCTTTCGGCTGTGGCCGAAGGCGAGACTGTGAGTGGAGTTTTGATGTTTCAGAATGCAGGTGAGATTCTGGTGACCTTTGAAGTTCGGTCCATGCCACCGGGACAAGTGACCGAATACTAGGGCATGCCTGCATATCGTGCTGGATCATAGGGTTTTGGCGCTCTGGGACGAAACATCCAGGCGAGATACAATCCAATAATGAGGCCCGGAACGCCGCCAAACCCCATCAAATTATCATCCCACAATAGATAGATCGCAAAAGCGCCGCCGAGCGCGGCGATCAATAGGCCCAGGCCTGACATCACGAAACCGAACCAGAGCGGTTGACCCTCAATAAATCGGATGTTGTCTTTTTGGGGCATAAGAGCCCGGTGTAACGCGGCGTTGAATTCAAGAAACAGATCGGCGCGATTTTCCCATTGGCTGATGCTTGTCCAGCTCCGTGAGCCAAAAGCGATTTTGGTGCCGTTTTTTGCCTTGATACTGCAGACGACCTGGCTATCACGCCCGGCCATTTCAACGCCCATGCGTACTTCTGCAATCTCTTCAAAAGTGACAGCTCGTTTCAACGAACCCAACTCGCAGACAGAAATACGCTTTGTTTCCAGCGCTATAGATTGTTCTGGCGCGGTTGAACTACGTCGGTCGGAATAGGTCATATCCATCATGGGACGCATTCCTATCTGGACGAACGGCTCGTGTCAGGCCAATTCTATGCACTATGAGCGAACACCGTCGAAAATTTCTGGTCGTTGCCGATCAAAGTGAAGAATGCCGGACAGCGCTATACTTCGCAGCAAAGCGGGCCCAGGCAACTGATTGTGGTCTGGCTTTGCTTGCGGTGATCGAGCCTTCCAACTTTGATCACTGGATCGGAGTTTCCGAAACCATGCGCCGTGAGGCTGAAGAAGAAGCCAGTGCGCTGCTGGATTCTCTTGCAGAAGATGCCGAGGCTGTGATGGGCGAGCGGCCTGAATTAATCCTGCGCGAGGACGAGAAACGCACGGCAATGGCCAATTTGATCGAGCAAGATCCAACGATTTCCATCCTCGTTTTAGGAGCGGCGGAGACCGGCGAAGGCCCAGGACCTCTCGTAACGGCATTGGCTCGTGGTCGTGGATTGACCGGCGCTCGACCTATCCCCGTCACTGTGGTGCCGGGTGGATTGTCGCGCGAAGCGATTGATGACCTCACATGATGAAGGGTTGCAGCACGAGCGATTAAGCGCCATGTGAAGCTCAACACAAAGGGGCCAGCCTATGTTCATCCAAACCGAAGATACTCCGAACCCCAATACGATGAAATTCTTGCCCGGGCGCGAGATCGCTCCTGAGAGCCCCAGAGAATTTGCGACGCCGGAAGAGGCGGATACTTCTTTGCTGGCGCGGGAACTGTTTGCGGTTGATGGTGTCACCGGAGTGTTTTGTGGAGCGGACTATATTTCCGTCTCGAAGGACGAAACCATCGACTGGCCGCACATAAAACCCGCCCTTCTTGGATCTATTATGGACGTGCTGCAGTCCGGCGCGACCTTGTTCGAAGCAGATGGCGGTGAGGTAGACTTCGAACCTGACAGCGGCCCGGCCAAGGAAATCAAGGAAATCATCGATACGCGTGTTCGCCCGGCTGTGGCACGTGATGGCGGCGATATTATCTTTAAAGGCTTTGACGAACAGACCGGTATCGTTGCGCTTGTCATGCGCGGCGCCTGTGCCGGATGTCCGTCATCGACCATGACCCTGAAATCCGGCATCGAAAACCTATTGAAGCATTATGTGCCGGAAGTCCGCGAAGTAATCGCGGTAGGTTAACTGACCGGGCGCAGCGGCTTTCATTCGACGCTGCAGCAACAATCCTCTAAATCGACAAATATGCGATTGCTGGTATTGGATACAACTGGCCCGGCCTGCTGCGTGGCGCTTCGCGAACCGGGGCAGGCAGATATTGTCTGCGTGGAAGAAATGGCGCGCGGTCAGGCCGAGCGACTTGCGCCTATGGTGGAAGAGGTTTTGGCTGAAGCCGGACTCAATCCGCGAGATTTGGATCGGATCGGCGTCACCACCGGTCCAGGCAGTTTTGCCGGAACGCGGGTCGGCGTCGCCTTTGCGCGCGGGCTGGCATTGGCGACAGGGGCAGATGTGGTTGGAATTTCCAATCTGGCGTGGTGGGTCAACAAGAAGGCGCGCCAACACGCCGGCATCGTTATTTCTACGCATGATGCCCGGCGGGGTGACGTTGTGCTTCAATCTTTCCGTCAGGGGATTGCTCTGTCCGAACCGGAAACCTTTGATACCGCAGCGGCCCGCGAAAACGTCAGGGCCATTGCGACCCGTGACGCTCCGGACACTGTCATGATGCTGGTTGGGTCGGCGCTCCCGATTCTCGATCGAGGTGAAGATTCCGGTCGGTGGCCCGAGTCGGATTTGACGACGCTTCTCGATCGCGCCGAGCAGGCAATGCCACCCTTTGACTTGCCCAAACCTTTCTATGCGCGACCACCGGATGCCAAATTACCGGGCGGACGGGACGTCACGTGACCATCTCGCCGATATTGAAAGCTGATTGCGGCAAGCTGGCCGTGCTTCATGATATGGTTTTTCCAAAAGGGTGGTCAGCGGCGGAGTTGGCGCGGCTGTCCGGCGAGCGCGGCATGGTGGCCCTTGCTTCCAAAGCGTCGGAGCCTGACGGCTTTATTCTAGTCCGCGTCGTATCGGATGAGGCAGAAATTTTGACATTGGCAATCCATACGAACCGCAGGCGTTCCGGAATTGGCCGGGCTCTGTTAATACAATCTTTGATTGATTGTGAGCAAGCTGGGGCAAGGCGTGTTTTGCTTGAGGTCTCGAAAGACAATGATGCCGCTATCCAGCTCTATACGACTTGCGGGTTTCGTGAGACAGGTCTTCGGAAGGCCTATTATGCCGATGGCGGTGACGCGATTGTTATGGAAAAAACACTCGGCGAATAGACGTGATGCCAGGACAGGCTTATGTCTGTGGGGAGGGATTTTCAGGGGAGTGTCCATGCCAGACCGGATCGAAAAACTCTGCGTTGAGAAAGGCCTGCGGATGACCGACCAGCGTCGGGTCATTGCGCGCATTCTATCAAACGCAGAAGATCATCCTGATGCTGAGGAACTGCACAGACGCGCGGCGGCAGAGGATGATCGGATCTCTCTGGCAACGGTCTACCGTACTGTCCGCTTGTTTGATGAAGCGGGTATCATTGAGCGCCATGATTTCCGGGATGGCCGGGCACGCTATGAAGAAGCCAGCGATGATCACCACGACCATTTGATTGATCTGCGTTCTGGAGAAGTTATTGAATTCGTCAATGAGGAAATCGAGCGGCTTCAGGAAGCTGTCGCTCGCAAGCTTGGTTATCGTCTCGTTGATCACAGGTTAGAGCTTTATGCGGTTCCGCTGGACGCCGAGGACCGTGGCTAGGGCGCGCACAAGATTTTGACCACTCCTCGAAAGCCCGGCCGGAATGCTCTGGCCTTTATTTTCATTACTGTGCTCGTCGATATGATTGGCCTCGGGATCATCATTCCCGTTTTACCACAATTGATCATGGACCTGACGGGGCTCACGCTCGCAAGGGCCGCTTTGTGGGGCGGCGCACTCGCATCGCTTTATGCATTCATGCAATTTGTTTGTGCGCCAATCGTTGGCAATCTTTCAGACAGATATGGTCGTCGTCCTGTCCTTCTATTCTCACTCGCCGGGTTTTCACTCGACTATCTGATTATGGGGTTGGCTCCTGTTTTATGGGTGCTGTTCATCGGACGCATTTTGTCGGGGGTCTTCGGTGCGACTTACACAACAGCCGGAGCCTTTATCGCAGATGTTTCACCGCCAGAAAAACGCGGTGCCAATTTTGGGCTAATCGGTGCTGCATTTGGATTGGGCTTCATCATAGGCCCGGTTCTCGGCGGCGTACTCGGTGAATTTGATCATCGCTTACCATTCTTTGCAGCAGCAGCTTTAGGGGCCGCCAACTTCATTTATGGCTATTTCGTTTTGCCGGAGACACTGGCTGACGAACATCGTCGACCTTTCAGAATGTTCAATTCAAGCCCGTTCAATGCCTTGCTGCAAATGCGTCAGTTTCCAATTGTATTCGGATTGCTGGGTGCGCTTGCGCTTTACCAGCTTGGCCATACCGCGCTGCCCGCTGTCTGGGCCTATTACGGTATTGAGCAATATGGCTGGTCGAAATTGGAGGTTGGCATTTCGCTTGGAGTTGTGGGTCTCGCAGCGGCGATCGTGCAAGGGCTTCTTGCTCGCAAGGCTATACCGGCGCTGGGCGCAAAGCGTGCTGTTGTGATCGGATTTGCAATAGCGGCTGTTGCATATTGGGGGTATGCGCTCGCGCCGAATACGGCGGCTATGTATGTGATAATCGTTCTCGGCGCGCTTGCGGGTATTGGCGGGCCGGCACTGCAAGGCATTATGTCCAACCAGGTGCCAGGCAATATGCAAGGTGCCCTTTCAGGCGCAACCACAAGCCTCGCATCGCTAATGACCGTCTTTGGTCCAGGTATGATGACGTTTATATTCTACTTTTTCTCAAACGGAGATGCGCCGGTCTATTTTCCGGGCGCGCCATTTGCGCTCGCAAGCCTGTTGACGTTGGCTGCGGTCTTTATCATTGCGCGTGTGATTGGACGAAACGAGGTCACCGCCTAGGCCGGGCTTGCGATTCCGTCCGCTTTCCATCATAACCCGCGCCTCTTTCAAGAAAGATGTATCCCTCATGGCGCAACAGCGCAAAAAGCTCTTCATCAAGACCTATGGCTGTCAGATGAATGTCTATGATAGCGAGCGCATGCGTGATGTGCTCTCGCCATTGGGTTATGAACCATCGGACAAGCCCGATGATGCAGATCTGGTTATTCTGAATACCTGTCACATTCGCGAAAAAGCTGCCGAAAAAGTCTATTCGGAACTCGGTCGATTACGCCCGCATAAAGAAGCCAAGGCCGGCACAAGCGACCCGATGACAATTGCGGTTGCGGGTTGTGTCGCGCAGGCCGAGGGCGAGGAGATTATGCGCCGAGCGCCTGTCGTTGACTTGGTGGTTGGACCGCAGACCTATCACAAACTGCCTGAACTCATTGCCCAAACCCATCGCGCTCGCGGTGAGAGAATGGAAACCGAGTTTGAGCCGGTCGCCAAGTTTGATGCATTGGCGGGAGACCGCGCTGTTGAGGGATATACGGCATTTCTGACTATTCAGGAGGGGTGCGATAAATTCTGCAGCTTCTGCGTCGTGCCGTATACGCGCGGTGCGGAATGGTCTCGTCCGGTTGACCAGATTACCGCCGAAGCAAGAATGCTGGCATCCAAAGGCGTCCGCGAAATCACCTTGTTGGGCCAGAATGTGAATGCATTCCACGGCGCGGCGCCCTCGGGCCGTGAGGCAGATGGGCCGTGGGGCTTGGGACAATTATTGCGCCACCTCTCGATGATCGGTGGGTTGGATCGGATTCGCTATACGACCTCACACCCCAACGATATGGATGATGAGTTGATCGCGGCTCATGGCGATCTCGAATGTCTGATGCCGTATCTGCATCTCCCGGTTCAGTCCGGTTCCGACAAAATTTTGCACGCAATGAATCGCAAGCATACGTTTGAAAGCTATGTCAGTGTGATCGAAAAAGTCCGTGCAGTCCGTCCGGATATCGCTATTTCGGGGGACTTTATTGTTGGTTTCCCCGGTGAAACTGAAGCCGATTTTGAAGCCACTCTGCAAGGCGTGCGCGACATCAATTACGCCTCTGCCTTTTCTTTCAAATACTCCCGCCGTCCCGGTACACCTGGAGCCTCGCTGCCCATGCAAGTAGAGGAAGCGGTTGCCAGTGAGCGCCTCGCCCGGCTTCAAGCTCTTCTGGAAGAACAACAAACCGCATTTAATCGGTCCCAGATAGGCAAGCGCCTTTCTGTGCTATTAGAAAAGCCCGGTCGTCTGGCGGGTCAGCTGCATGGCCGTTCGCCTTATCTCCAATCTGTTCATTGCGAAGCCCCTTCCGGGCTTATTGGCCAGATAGCCGAAGTCACCATCACCAATGCCAGTCGGAATTCTCTGACAGGTAGTTTGACCGCAAAGGCCGATGCTGCTTGACCGCCTCACGCTCCAATAAGTCACGTTCTGCAAAGCCCCGAAAAGACCCCGTCGAGACGCTTCATTTCGATGATAGTGACCGAGTGCGGCTGCTTGCAGGCGTGAGCGATCGCCACCTGATCATGATTGAAGAGGAAATTGGCGTGCGTCTGGCCGCGCCCGGCGGCGGTCAGATTCAAATTTCCGGCGCCGAGCCCAAAAAGCGTCTTGAGGCCAAACGCGTGATTAATCGGCTCTATTCTCGCATCGAGCAGCAAATGGCGTGCGACGAAGCTGATGTTCATTCCGTGTTGATGCTCGATGACCGCGAAGCGGCACAGGCGGATTCAACTGTCATCCGCGTGCCACGTGGCGCGAGTTTCATGGCGCGCACACCGCGTCAGGGTGATTACATCCGGGCGCTGAACGATCCGAGAAAAAGCGATTTGATATTTGGAGTTGGCCCGGCGGGTACCGGAAAAACGCTTTTGGCGGTCGCTTACGGGGCATCCCAGTTGGCGTTAAAATCTGTCGAACGTCTTATTATTACGAGGCCAGCTGTTGAGGCCGGAGAAAAACTCGGTTTCTTGCCGGGCGACCTTGCCGAAAAAGTCGACCCCTACCTTCTTCCGGTTTGGGATGCGCTCACGGACGCATTGGGCCGAACCCAGATGGAGAAATTCCGCGAGGACAAGCGGATTGAAGTTGCACCATTGGCGTTTATGCGGGGGCGAACGTTGAGCCGCGCCATCGTCATTGTCGATGAGGCGCAGAATGCGACGCGCGCACAAATGCGTATGGTGCTGACCCGCCTTGGCGAAGGATCGCGGATGATTGTGACAGGCGATCCAACCCAGACTGATCTGGATAATCGTCAGCCGTCCGGCCTGCCAGAAGCGCTTGAAATTCTTGATGGCGATCCGGCGGTTCGGATTATTCGGTTTGAACGTCAAGATGTCGTTCGTCACAATCTGGTTGGGCGAATTGTTGATGCTTATGAGCGCCGAGATGCAACCAAATAAACAATGAAACCGTCATTTGATCTGATTGCCGAAGCTGAAGGCTGGCCCGCGGAGCACGATTTGGTGCCGCTGTGTACGGTGGCTATTCAAGCCGTGAGCCAAGAATTGAGCCTCGAAAACGAAAGCCGGTTTTGTCTGCTATTTACCGACAATAGCGTTATGCGGGAACTGAATCAGCGGTTCAGGGACCGGCCAACGCCGACCAATGTTTTATCCTTTCCCGCGCAGATTGATGACGACGGCTATCTTGGGGATATTGCATTGGGACAGGAAACGGTCTTCCGTGAAGCGCAAGAAAAGTCTATTCCAGTTGCTCACCACATCGCGCATCTGGTCGTGCATGGATTTCTGCATCTTCAGGGCTATGATCACCAGACGGAGGCGGAAGCTGAGCAGATGGAAGCCATTGAGCGCAAAGCGCTCCTACGTATGGATATTGCCGATCCCTATCAGGGAGATCCGCAATGAGTGACGCCCCTGGCGGACGAAGTTGGCGGGCGCGACTTGCGCGCTTGATGGGCGGTCCTGCGCCAGAGGTTTCGACCGAAGCCGACCGCAATGGTTTTGCGGCCAATTTTCAGCTATTTGACCAGATGCAGGTCGCTGATGTGATGGTTCCGCGCGCGGATATCGTCGGTATCGAGGTTGGCACACCTTTTGGCGAGCTGATTCCGGCTTTCGCCGACGCCGCCCATTCCAGATTGCCGATCTATCGCGAGACGCTGGATGATCCTCTAGGCGTGGTTCATATCAAAGATGTAATGGCGCAGCTCGTGCCCGTTGTTTCTGAGCCTAATCAGGACTGGGCCAGCCGTCGGATATTGGATGATGTTCGGCGACCACTGCTGTTCGCTCCGCCATCAATGCGGGCCATCGACTTATTACTACGTATGCAGGCCCGCAGAATGCACCTTGCGCTGGTTGTTGACGAATATGGCGGCACGGACGGCCTGGTGACCCTGGAAGATTTGCTTGAGCCTATCGTGGGTAATATCGAAGACGAGCACGATGACGAAGCCACTCCCGGAATTGTTCCAAAAGGAAATGGCGTATGGGTGGCAGACGCGCGCGCGACCATAATGGAATTGGAACAAGTGGCCGGACAGGCCATTCTTGAAGACGGCGAAGACGATGACATCGATACCCTTGGGGGGCTGGTATTCATGCTGGCCGGACGA
>Ga0316204_10010270_pt1 | contig 12123 bp, 10 predicted proteins | sample 6monrhotite_MG_2_FD_205661 | JGI IMG/M metagenome (GOLD analysis project Ga0316204, IMG submission 205661) | Microbial mat bacterial communities from mineral coupon in-situ incubated in ocean water Damariscotta River, Maine, United States -... | ecosystem: Environmental > Aquatic > Marine >...
TTTCTTATTTCTGGAGATTATACATTATCATTCTTTTGATTTTGCTAAAGCTGTCCGTCTGAAGACGGAGGGTTTAAACCTTAGGCATGGAAACTAAAACGCTACCAGCAGGAAGAACTTTCAGCTTTTCAGCACCCTTGTAGGAAACATAGCGATCAACGTACCTAATATACTTGTCATCTGATATATCAGTAGGCGTGATAAATGGGATGTCATTACCCCACAGTTCTGGATCTTTTGTACTTGGCGTTTTACCAGTTATGATATCACCGACTTCACTAATATTAACTAACTGCCATTTCTCACTCGGCACCTCAATCGACATAACCAAGTTCCTTCAGGTGGTTCATCATGGTGGTCTCAGCACTATCACGTTCGGCTTGCAGTTCCACAAGCTTTGCCACTTCCACAGCCACGTCGATGATTTCTTCGTCTTCGCTGATTTGAACATAACGACTGAGGTTCAGGTTATGGTCGTTCTTGGCGATTTCCGCTGCGCCGACCACACGGGCGAGCTTATCCCTATCCTGATACTCATGTAAGGCATCGCTCAATGTCTTCACATGGCTATCATCAAGGTAATTCTGGGCTTTACCATCCCGATATTGCTCCGCGCCGTTGATGATCAGGATTTTACCCTTATGGTTTTCGGGTTTATTCTTATTCAATATCAAAATACAAGCCGGAATACCCGCGCCGTAAAACAGATTGGGGCCAAGGCCAATGACGGCCTCGATCAGATCATCCCCGATCAGGCCCGCGCGGATTTTACCCTCCGAACCGCCGCGAAACAGCACCCCATGAGGCAGCACCACGGCCATCTTGCCTTTTTCTTTCAGGCTCGCCACCATATGCTGAACAAAGGCCAGATCACCGTAGGATTTGGGTGGGCAACCATAGGCATCACGGCCCCATTTATCGCCCTTGCTCCATTCCTCATGACCCCAGTCTTTTAAGGAAAACGGTGGATTGGCCATGACCAGATCAAAAGTTTTAAGTCCCTTCACCGCGCTTGCCGCATCTTGGCTGGTCAAATGTTTCGGATCGCGCAGGGTATCCCCGCGTTCGATCATGGCATCATCAATATCATGCAAAAACAGATTCATCTTGGCGATGGCCCAAGTGTTGAGGTTTTTCTCCTGACCATAGAGGCTTAGGCTGTTGGGATTTTGATGATGGTCTTGTAGATAATGCCAAGCTTCCAGCAACATACCGCCAGAGCCACAGGTAGGATCATAGACGCTCATGCCTTCCTCGGGCTTTAAGCATTCGGTCATCAGATGTACGACGCTTTTCGGGGTATAGAACTCGCCGCCCTTTTTCCCGCTGTCATCGGCGAATTGCTTGATCAGATATTCGTAAGCATTGCCGAGCATGTCCGGTTCCACATCAACGCGGCGCAGACGATATTGCTGAAAATGATTAAGCAGCCGTTCCAGCATGGCATCACCGAACCGTTGCTGATTATTAAAGTCCACATCTTGGAATACGCCAGCAAGCCTTAAGTTCGCATCCTCTATCGCATGGAAGGCCTGATTTAACCGTTCCCCGATATTGGTGGCACTCTTACGAACATCTTCCCAAAAATGCCCCTTCGGTATATGAAAGCGATGCTCATCTGGATCAGCGGCAAGCTCCTTATCGCCAAATTCAGCCAGACGCACGTCATATTCTTCCTGCCAGACATCACAGAGGCGTTTGTAAAACAACAGACCAAAGATATAATGCTTATAGTCCCCCGCATCGATGGACCCACGCAATATATTCGCCGATTCCCATAAGTGGGCTTCTAGTTGGTCAAGGGTGAGTTTGGACATAAAGTCGTGCTTCCTAAGGGTAAGTAATGATCTATTATGTAATTATAGACATTAGTCAGTATCTCCAAGTCTTTCGGCTTCCCATTCTTTATAAGTTTGATTGGTGCCTTGCAGTTTCCATGCTGTGCGTCCATTCGAAGATCGGCCATTTATCACAGCGGCAGCGGCGCTCGGACTACTAAAACGGTAATCATTCTTAAATACCCTATGGCGGCCATTTTCTTCCAGAATACCTCTTGCGGTTAAGTCGTCATGTATTTTCCAATAACTCGTTTTATCCTTATGGTCACCTGTCCAATCTTTCTTGGCTTGTGATCCTGCCTGCACAATAAAGTCACCGCCATCAAGTACAGCCGTCGCGTGAATATCGTGTTTTTTAGTGTGGAGTACGAAGATAGGCATATTCGCCAGTTGTTCTGCGGCCTTATCTACCTTAATTTCTGGGCGCGTATCTGCGAGAAAATAATCAATTCTCAATGCCGGCAATACGAGTAGCACATTCTCCAAGAAGCCTTCCATATTGCAGATAGCCGCTTCGGTGAGAGATGATAAAGGCGGTGTCGTACCATTCTCAAGTTTAACCTTGTCAATTTTACGCGCTATTTCGATCAATCGACTTTCCAGATATTTGACATGAGCTTTATTAAGTTGGTCATCAGAATCTGTGATGAGGATAGCGATATCCCACCAATCTTTATTCTGGGCATGCTGTTTAATACGTTGGCGGATTTCCTCTGTCTCACCTATATAAGCGAGTGGACCATTCTCATCTTCACCTAGTAGAATATAGACGCCTGTCCGGCTGGTTTCCTTACGGTCCAGAGCCTCCTTGATTTGGCTACGCCGTGTCATCAATACATGACCAGTCCATTGAAACGGCACCTGCGCCGTTAACATTCCATCCGGTTTGCCATCAATGAAAAATAATTCGAGTGATCTTCCCTTAGATATGCTCATAACGTCCCCTAGCAAATATTATTATTGTGATTGATAGTAGGATTAAACACGATCAATTACAAGATAAGGACGACTTGGCAAGAAAAAATAACGAGCCACTCATTAAACCATAGGCAAAGTGTCTATACTCAAATAACCCGTCTTCTGAGGCGCACGATTCTTCAAAAGAAGCACCTGAGCTGACGTCCGAAACGCTCCCCAGCTTGACGGGAAGTAAAGTGTCGCTCATAGCTGTGCGTAAATCCCCTTCTCGCGAAGTGCAGCCGCTAACGTCCAAAACGTCCCAGCTTCCAGCTGACACCCTACTTAATCTACATATATCAAATATAACTATAAAAGTCTATTCAGGGTGACGCATATCCTGCCCGTATTTACAACTCTACATTTTGTCTCATTAGGTTATTTACAAGAAAAATTTTGTTGGTGGGTCAATGATGACATGCGCGCCCCTCGTGGAACCCCTCCCCGGGGGGTAGGGTAGGGTAGCCTGTCTTGCAAGCCCCTTGGGGCAATCTCTTATCTGAAGGACATATAGAATCATGAAGCCCGGGATGCATCAAGACATATCGCGACCCATGCGACCTATTTGCGACTTAATGAAAATAGACCGACTTTAAAAGGGAAAATTTTTGACCTAAGTCACTGAAACAATTGGTGCGCCCGGCAGGATTCGAACCTGCGACCTACGGATTAGAAGTCCGTTGCTCTATCCAGCTGAGCTACGGGCGCCCGGGGTTTGATCCTGTTGTGTGATTATCCGCGGTAAGCAAATACGTCAGCGTAGGATTTTATTTTTACTTTTCGGGCCTTAGGCTCGATCACATCAAAGGCAATATCATTTCGCTTGGCATAGGCTATCGCATCATCTTTTGAAGCAAACTTCAAATGAATCTGCCCGTTCATGTCCGACGAACCGGTCCAGCCCATCAACGGGTCAAGTTTTTTTACCTCTTTCGCGGCATATTGCAAAACCCACATCCGGGTATTTTTCATGCCCGATTGCATGGCATTTTTCGTTGGGCAATAAATACGTGCTGTCATGATTTTCACCTAACATTAATCCACCTAAAGCTCTCCGTCTTTTATCCCAAAGAGACTTTAAGGGAAAGTTAAAAATATTCCTCGGGTCAATTTTCCGGCTTTGGTGGAGTATAGAGCATAACTGATCGGAAAAATTTTCCAATGACTTTTCCTTAAGATCATATAATATATTAATAAAAATGGAAAAATATAATGACAGAACAAAATATTGCGATGGGACAGGCAAGGCATGAATACCGGTTAACGTCGATCGATTTCCTGCGCGGACTGGTCATGGTGATTATGGCCATTGACCATGTGCGCGATTATTTCACGGATATTCGTTTTGATCCTTTGGATTTGGAGCAGGGAAATGGTGCTTTGTTCATGACCCGCTGGGTGACCCATTTTTGCGCACCGGTCTTTGTCTTGCTGGCCGGTTTAAGTGCAGGCTTGATGGCAGAAAGACGCAGCAGGGCAGAATTGAGCCGCTTTCTATTCACGCGCGGAATCTGGCTGATTGTCCTTGAATTCACCCTCATTACTTTTGGCTGGACATTTCAGCCGATAACTAATTTTCTCATTCTTCAAGTCATCTGGGCAATTGGTCTTTCTCTGGTGGTGATGTCGGCCCTTGTCTGGACGCCAAAATGGTTCATTGCCGCCTTTGCCTTTATCATAATCTTTGGCCATAATCTGCTGGATTCCAGCCTATTCCCTGCGCCCTTACCGCTTAATACCGCCGGGCCTTTTTGGCATGCTTTGCATAACATGGTCTTCACCCTTGATCTGGGCCTGCCAACCCTTGTGGCCTATCCGATCCTGCCCTGGATTGCGGTTTTGCCGCTGGGTTATCTCATGGCCGGTATATTCAAGATGGACATGAAAAAAAGACATCAAGCTCTTGTTCGTATTGGACTTTCTTCCATTGCTCTGTTTATTATTTTACGGGCGGGCAATATTTACGGTGATCCCAGTATTTGGATTGCCCAAGAAGATATGATGAAGAATTTCTTCGCTTTTATCAATGTCACCAAATATCCACCTTCCCTGCTTTATCTTTTGATAACCCTGGGGCCAGGCATCATCATCCTTGCTTATGCCGAAAAATGGCGTGGCCCCTTGGTCAATTGCATGATCACATTTGGTCAGGTGCCGTTCTTTTTCTATGTCGCGCATATTTATGTCATTCATACTGCCGCCTTAATCGCTGCTGAAATGCAAGGATTAGGATGGCGCGCAACGGCACAGAGCTTTTTTAAATTTCCGCCGGAATATGGTTATAGTCTGCCGATTGTATGGCTGCTGTGGCTGATATTAATCCTCCTGCTATATCCGGCCTACAAATGGTTTGCCAATATCAAAAAACGCCGTAAATACTGGTGGCTTAGTTACCTTTAAAATCTGCTGCCGTGATATTTTTTTACATCTGGAAAAATTTGTATATTATGCGTGATGATGAATGAATACCACTTGTGAAATACTATCAGTGAGTTGAACTCAACATGCCTGAAACCAAGAATGAGCCAGTAAGACGCACGGTTGAAATTGAGGAGGTAACAAATCTCTATCTATATGTTCCCCTGTCCCACTGGTTGGTGCCGAAACTGGCTTTTTTAAACATTACCCCCAATATGGTTTCACTATCCGGCATGGTCTGTGGGCTTGCGGCCGGGCTGTCCTATTATCACTATACAGACTATCGTTTTGCCCTGTTGGGTTTCCTGATGATGTCCATTTTCCATGTGCTGGACGGCGCGGACGGGGCCTTGGCGCGCATGACCAACAGCCAATCCGAGTTTGGCAAGGTCATTGACGGTTTTTGTGATTATGTCACCTATCTTGTGGTCTATATCGCCCTGGCTCTTGCGATGACCCCCTCATATGGGCCGGGAATCTGGTATCTTGTCATCGGCGCGGGCATTTGTCATGCTTTTCAGGCAGGGACATACGAGTTACAGCGTCAGGAATATGACTTTTGGGGTTACGGCAAAAAATCCGCAGAACTGCCCGAACTGACCCGCCTGAGCGATTTGCCCGGCGATTTATCCCTGCTACGGAAATTTGCCGCCAAAATGGGTATCCTCTATGCCCGAATGCAATATTGTTTTTCGGGTCTTGATCTTAATTTCAGGCCGAGGTTAAAAAAATTCATGGCGGAAAATCCGGATAAAATTGATCAATTTCGCGCTGATTATCGCCGGGAATTTGCGCCCATCGTCAAAAGATGGGCCATTATGTGCCCCAATTACCGCACTTATGCCATATTTATCGCCTGTATTATCCAACAACCAATTATCTATTTTATAATCGAGATAACAGTGATGAATTTGATATTATTTATTTTGGTGCAAAAACAAAAAAAATATAATCAAGCGTTTTTAAAAAAGATCAACGCATAAGGCCGGAATTTTTAATCATTAAGGCTAAGAGAAAACGGCCTATCTTGATTAAAGTAGTTTTACCCGTTACGGCCACTATTAATATCGGAATTTCAGGATGGATTTTGCGTTATAGAGAATGGCCAGATTCCAGACAATCAAGCCCACGATCAAACTATAGGGAATGAGGGCCGCTTGGCCTGACATCCCTAAAATAGCAAAGAAAAGTGCGAAAAAGTCTCTCTTCATGACATAATTAATGCTCGTAAATGTCTTTCCCAATCGTTCAGATGACTGAGTCCTCTGCCGAATGACCAAGGCAAGAACATCAAAACTTCCGCCCTTTGGGCCGTAATATAATAACAAGATCATCAGGGAAATTCCGCTCAAGACAAGCCCCAGGATATAACTGCCCATGATCATATAATCCGTCCCATATTCCATCCATAATAAATAGCTGAGACCAACCATAAACATAATATTCGCCATCATATCTACGCCTGTATCAAGCTTGGCCCCAAACGCGCTTTTCTGATATTTAGCCCGGGCAATCTCGCCATCTATACAATCAAAAACCGCTATGACCTGATACATCATACAACCCAAAAAAGCCGCATATTCATGGCCTGAAAAAAATATAGCCAACATCAAAACAGCCTGCAAACCGTTAATGTATGTATAAACGGCCGGAGGCAGGTCAAAACGGGCAAAATAACGGCTGAATATTCTGGATATCGGACGGTCTATCTTCTGCGTAACAATGCCATCTGTCGGTTTATACAGCCAAGTGAAGAGTCTTTTTTCCGCAATAGGGACATCTGACCTACTTTGGCAGAGGGCATATTCTTCCCGGCCCAGTGTGATATGCTTTTCCCCGCCGCCATCCGCCAGCAAAGACGCAAGAGAAGTGATCATGAACAATGGCTGGCCATCGGCTGAAAGATATTGTCCTGCCGCCCTGCTGGCCAGAATATTCTTTACTGAGGTATCCCGGATGATGATATTATCCCGGATATAAAAAACATTGGCCTCAGCCTCCGGAATATCACTGATCCTGGTGACGACAGTGACAGTAGCGGTCATCTCATTAGCGGTGACGTCAAACGTCCTGCTGCTGCTGCCCAGAATATAAATATTCTTCAGACCCTCAGCGATACAGCCTTTGATCAGACGATCCCGCAGGCAAATGCCGGCAACCTTGCAAGATGAAAAATCTGTTTCCTCAATGAGGGCAATAAAGTTGGCGAAAGACAAATCCAATGACCCTTTACTTTACTCTTTATATTATCTTAGCCGGTACCATGACCAATATCACGCAAATAATGCATATTAGCCTGCTTCATCTGTTGGCTGGTTAGCGAGGGCCGCCCAAGATCAGTTCGCGCGCCGGCGGCCACCTGCACATCGATCAGACAGCTGCCCTCTCTATGGAAATCTGCCATACTCTTAAAGGCTTCCCTTAATTCTGCCGCGCACCGGACAGATATTGACCGCTGGTAGCCGCAAGCTGTTGCAATCGCGGCAAGGTCAATATTGCTGGCCGCTGTTGGCTGGCCGCCAACGGAATCATGAACCCCATTATTCAAGACAATATGACAAAATTTGCCATCTCTGTTAAGGGCCATACTGCCCATATGCATTAAACAGGCCCCGTCCCCATCCAGACAATATATATTTTTATCACTGTTTTTTGATATTTCACAGGCGATTTGAGAGGCATGGCCCATGCCGCCAACCACCAGAAAATCTTTTTCATGGCCCACTCCCGACGCTTCCCGCAGCTCATACAGCTCTCTGGACGCCATGCCCGTCGTGGCAATGATGAAGGCATTTTCCGGCATTTGACCAACGATGATCTCTATCGCCTGCTCCCGCGATATCAGAGAGTGATCGGTGATATTCTGCCGGGGCAGCGCATATTTATTAAAAGTGCCTTTCCTGATCAACAAGGCGACCGGTTGAGCGGTCGTTGTGGTCTCCGCCGCTGCCTCGCGGATTATTTCCGCATAATTAGTGCTATGCTGGTCGATAATCCGGTAAGAAAGGCCCATCGCCACCAGTAAAGCTTCCGTGACCCGCCCCTGTTTTTTATGCTGGGGTTCATCGTGAAGCTGGCTGCCATCACCAAGAATTTCACCGCGCCAGCCAATGACAAGTATCATGGGAATGCCATAAACCTGATTATCGGCCAAGGATAATATCGGGTTGATGATATTGCCCAAGCCGGAATTCTGCATATAGACAACGGGAACCTTGCCCGTGGATAGATGATAGCCTATGGCAAGGGCCACAGCCCCGCCCTCATTGGCGGCAATGACATGATTTTCCGGCGGTGCATATGTGGTCATATAGGCGCAGAGACTTTTTAACAATGAATCCGGCACCCCGGTATAATAATCCAGTTCTTGGCTCTTCATGGCATTAAAAAAATCTTCTGGTTCAATCATGACTATCCTGCATAAATATTTTTGTAAAGTGATCTATATTAATCGCCGCCGGATTGTTTTTAAGCCGTTGCTGATTAACAGAGCCAAGAAAGGCCGCCCGTTCCCGCGTCCAATCAAGGCCCAGAGCCTGTGGATCCCGCTCCAGACCCATTATATTCATCAAAGTCCTGAACCAGGACATAAACTCATCAATATTCTTGACCTCCACCATATCAAACAAATCTGCAAACCGGCGGGCCAATTCTCCCTCAGGCAAATATATTTCATCGGCTGAATAATTATTTAACACCACCGCCGGGAAACACAGGCTTACCGCATGGCCATGGGCAATATTATGTTGCATGGTCAGATAATAGGAATAGGCGTGGGCTGCCGTGGTTTTAGAAATATTGATCGCCTGCCCGGCAAGGCTGGCGGCTTCGGCCACCCTATTCTGCGCCTGCTCATCCCGCTCAACGACAGCTTTTGCCATATTGGCATAGAGCAGTTTGATCGATGCTGCCGCAAATTTCCGGCTTTCTGCGGTTGCCGCCACGGCCCAGTAGGATTCCATAGCCTGGCATAATGCGTCCATTGCCGATGCCGCTGCCAGCTCTTGCGGCATACTGCGGGTCCAGTCGCCATCAATCAGACTTAAATCCGGCAGGAGATGAGGCGAGGCCAGCGAATATTTCTTGCCAGCCAGATAAATGACCGCAAAATGAGTCGCTTCGCTTCCTGATCCGGCCGTTGTCGGCAAGACAATAAGCGGGATGTTATTTTTTGCCAGCGTCTTGCCCCCTGCTTTGACCGCCGCCCTTGCTGTCTCTTCCGACAAGGCGCAAAGACCGGCTATGGATTTCGCCGTATCAATAGCCGAGCCGCCGCCCATGGTCAAAATAGCATCTGCCTTTGACCTGGTCAGCACATGACAGCCCTGCCAGACATCTTCAAATGTGGGGTTAGGGCTGAATGCACTAAAATATTCAATTTTCAAATTTGGCATAACCTCTTGCAGATAACCCAGAATATTCGTTTGCAATCCGCTTCTTTTGCTGGCCACAATCAGCAAGTGGCCAGATTTTTTTTTAAAAAGATAGTCCCCTATTATGGCAAGGGACTCACCGTGCGCTATTCGAACATGGCTCATTCGATGCCTTTGGGAATCAGGTGAAGAATTTCTTTAATCGACAGACACATATCGTTCGCTTCATAGGATCGATCATTCTGCAAAATTGAATGGGCGGTTTTTAACATTGCCGGATAAGCCGCGCGCAGCAAATGGTTGGCATGTATGACAATATTAACCCCGGCCTTAGCCAATTCTTCGTCAGTGACCCTATTGAAGCTGGTCGGCACGACAACCAGTGGCACGTCATTATGAGTCGCCCGAAACAGACGACAGAATGTGAATATCTCATCGGGCGTTTTCTCGCGGCTATGAATCATGATGCCATCGGCACCGGCCTCCACATAAGCATCGGCGCGCGCGATGGCATCGTCCATGCCTTTTTCCAGGATCAGGCTTTCGATACGAGCAATAATCATGAAATCCTTGGTGATTTGTGCTTTCTTGCCGGCACTTATTTTTTGACAAAAAGCGGCGATGCTATCCTGGGTCTGCGCCACATCATTACCATGCAGGGAATTTTGTTTAAGGCCCGTTTTATCCTCGATGATAACGGCTGAAACGCCAGTTCTTTCCAAAGAACGTACCATAAAGGGAAAATGTTCAAGACGCCCGCCCGTATCGCCGTCATAGATCAATGGCTTGGTCGTGACCTCAAAAATATCGTTAATGGTCACAAGACGCGATGAAATATCAACAGCTTCAATATCCGGCTTTCCCCGGGCCGTTGAATCTGTCAGGCTGCTTGACCACATGGCATCAAACTGTTTTGCATGACCATTATGCGCAACCTCCGCAGTTTCAACGATGCGGGCGGTAAGGCCGCTATGTGATTCAATCACCCGAACAATATTCTTGGCATCAATCAATCGGCGCAGGGCTTTCAGGCGCACATCCGGCGTCGTGCCAATTTGCTTTAAGGCATTATTGAGCAGGGTCGATGAAATGCCCGCCGTATATGCAGGCTCAACCAGCTCGCCGCCCCATTCGGCCAGCACATCGATAACTTTCTGGCGGACTTTCTTCTGGACACCGGTTTGCCAGTCGTTGCCATGGACGACATAATCTGGCCTATATTCCCGAAGGTTGACTTCATAATCCAGTGTCTCCTGCGGCACCACACGCACCACACCTTTGATCTGCTCAACCAAGGCTTTACGCTGAGAAAAATTCATATGGGGCAGCCTTTTATAGGAGGCAATGGCCTTATCGGTCAGGACGCCGACGATCACTTCCCCCAAACGCGCGGCCTCTTTCAAAATATTAATATGCCCCTCATGGAGTAAATCTGCCGCCATACCGACATATACCGTTTTTGTCATTGTTATTCTTAATCTTTCTCTGTCATTTGTTCAACCTGCTGTTTCTTTACAATGATATGACAAAAAATTCCATTGAAATATATACAATATATGGCCCTGAACGATGTCAGTGCCGCTTCGTTCCTATTTGCAATTCTATGGTTAGTCTGTATTATTCTACAATCTGTGGGAGGGGTTCAAGAGTGCTTTGGTATTTTCGATCATTAAGAAGATTAGAGCGTAAAGACATACTGACCATCATCATTGAAGTTTCTCTGGTGGTGGTTATTATGTTGATTAATCCCTTCAATCTTGAAGCCGACATGAACGAGATGTCCCGTTCTTCTTTTATGAAAATCTATTCGCCTTTTTATCAAGAGGATGGCCAAAAAGAAATCGTTGTGATCATGATCAATGATAACGACGTTAAAGAAATGTGGCCAGAAGACACTGGCGATACCTGGCCGATGGATTATCTTGAATATCACCGATTGATGGAAATCATTATTGATCAAGAGCCCCGGGCAATCTTTGTTGATATTATTTTTGATACCATCCGATCAAGAATGCCCACAGCAAATGATCTGGCTCTTTATGAGGGCGGCCATGAATATAATGCCAGCCTGCTGCAAAACTATGCGAAATTGGTCAAAGAAAAAGGCCCCGCCGATAAATGGGACGCTTACGACCTTTTTACCGGTCTGCATGAAGGTTATACAAAACATCATGTTAATCACCAATTTCTCAATTTCAAAAACTATATTAAAGGGGTGGTTGAGAATAATTTGGCAGATGAAAAAAAACCAAAATTATTTTTTGCCGATAGCTTTCTGCCATCAACCGTTGTGATGCCGCCACCCCTTATGCCACATGCCGTTGTTCCCCAGGCCGTTATAAAGCCTGACGACCAATATCGTCCGGCTTTGGTCAAGGAACTTAAAGACACAGGCGTTGGACGGGTGACATATCAATGGATTGAGGATGCCCATGTATATCCCCTAAGATTTGATGCAACGCAAGCCTATAAGGATCCCTATTGGCGGACAATAATAAAGGAATTTCCAAAAGAGGCGAGTTTCCCCACTTTCGTCC
>Ga0316204_10010271_pt1 | contig 12121 bp, 9 predicted proteins | sample 6monrhotite_MG_2_FD_205661 | JGI IMG/M metagenome (GOLD analysis project Ga0316204, IMG submission 205661) | Microbial mat bacterial communities from mineral coupon in-situ incubated in ocean water Damariscotta River, Maine, United States -... | ecosystem: Environmental > Aquatic > Marine >...
TTCTACACGTTTACCGCGTAAACCGTTACTTGATGTCGCGGGTAAACCGTTAATTCAACATGTCTATGAGCGTGGCTTAGCGAGCAATGCGCGAGAGGTTATAATCGCGACAGATGATGAGCGAATTAAAGAGGTTGCTGAATCATTTGGTGCAAAAGTGTGTATGACTTCAGCCGAACATCAGTCAGGCACTGATCGTATTGCCGAGGTTGTTTCTCTACAAGGCTATAAACCGGAGCAGATCATTGTAAACCTTCAAGGTGATGAGCCTTTAATACCTTTATCCTTATTGCATCAAGTTGCTGAGAATTTACATCAGCACCCCTTGGCTTCTATTTCAACGTTGTGTGAACCGATTGAGTCGATGGGAGAGCTGTTTAATAGCAATGTTGTTAAAGTTGTTTCCGATGCAAAAGGTTATGCGATGTACTTTTCACGCGCGCCTATTCCTTGGGAGCGCGATGGTGAAATGGCTTGGAGTAAAGAGGGTGCATTAATGCAAAGGCCACATTTTCGCCATATCGGCTTGTATGCGTATAGGGCCGCATTTTTGGCTGAATACACATCGTTATCAGCTTGTGATTTAGAGGATGCCGAAGCTTTAGAACAATTGCGAGCAATGTGGCATGGTTACAAAATTCATATAGAAACTGCGGTTGAGCAGTCAGTCATTGGAGTAGATACCAAGGAGGATTTAGCTAAAGTGAGGTCTTTGCTTGGGGGGTGATTGCCGGAAGTGTTTTAAGTGGCCTCAATATTACTTATATGCATTGATCTAGGCCCAGTTCTAGAAAGTGAGATGTAAACTCAGCGCCGTCTTGATTGAGTACTGGCATTGAGCGTGTAGTAGGCACACGCCGATGAGCTTCACCATGTTGATCTGCTTGAATAACCGGGTGCAACTCACAATCCTGAAGGATGAGTGTTGGACCATCTTCTAGGATTTCAATGATTTCACACGTGACGCCGTTGTGTTCAACCTTTACACCAATGAGTGAGCGAAGCTTTTCTAGGTCAATAGTTTTCATAAGTAAAATGCTAATCTAATTTTATAAAATACGCTAGTCTTGGATGGATAAACTATACTAACTTTGTGAAGTATTCTACAAAAATCATATTTTGTTTAGTAGTTAAAAACACTTAAAAAGAGTAGGTTATATGAGTATAAAGGTTTGTTTTGTATGCATGGGGAATATTTGTCGTTCGCCCACTGCTCAAGGGGTATTTGAGACGCTAGTGAAAGAGAGTCAAATGTCTTCTCGCATATCAATTGATTCTGCGGGTACGCATGCCTATCATATTGGCGAGCCACCCGATCATCGCGCGCAGGAGGCGGCTAAAAGGCGCGGTATAGACCTTAGTCGGCAACGAGCTCGCAAAATTGTTGTGGAGGATTTTGAGGTTTTTGATTATATAGTTGTTATGGACGGTGATAATAAAAATGCTTTGCTTGCGTTCTGCCCCGAAGAACACCTTCATAAAATCACCTTATTTATGACTCATTCAGCTAGTTATGAGTACGACTATGTACCAGATCCATATTATGGCGGCATTAGTGGCTTTGAGGTGGTGCTTGATATGGTTGAATCGGCTTCTGTAGGTTTGTTGGAAAAAATCAAAATAGAAAGGGGGCTATAAAGCCCCCTCTAAGCTAGAAACTGTAGTTAGATAGCTAGCCTGTATTTCTCACGGGATCCACGCGATGTTCGCGCGTCTCTGTAAGAAATGCGGACTAATCGTTTGACGGCGTATCTTGTGGTTTACTCGCACTGTCTACAACTGGCTTGCTGACAACCTTCGGCGCTTCCTGTTCTGGAAAGATGGATTGCTGTGAAGGTTGAGCTGTTGCTTTTACCTGCTCTTTTACTGGTTTCGGTGTTGACGGTTTAACCGTGCTTTCAGTGCTAGTAGCTTTTGTGTCTGTTTCGCGAGGTGTGCGTTCTTGCTTCGTTTCACTGCTCGCATTTGATCTTGTTTTCCCTCTGATCGGTGTAACTTTTGAATCAGTTTCATGAGGGGCTGTTGTCGATTTAGCAGGTTGACTTTGAGTTGGCGGCTTCTCAGGTGTGCCTGCGTTAGCCGAAGGTTGGTTCTCTACAGCCGTAGGTTTATTTTGCCTTGGTGGCCTTGGCTGCCTTGGCTTCTCTGAGTCCGTTTTGTTAGTTTGCTGAGGCGCAGGTTTGTCTGTTGAAGGGTTGCCTGGCTTAGTTTCACTTGGCGTGGCGCTTCCTCCCGCAGTAGTTGTGCTCTCTTCGCTGGTGCGACGTCTGTTATCGTTACCTCGTCTGCCGCGTCTACCACCACGTCTGCCTCGTCTTGGTTCAGCGTTACTTCGGCTAGCACTTTCAGGTTTACTTTGTGTGTCCGTGGTATTGCCATTTACACTGCTGGAGGCTTCTGTTGAGACGGCAACGTTACCGTTGGGGGTATTTTTTTGCTCGGGTGTTTGTGCTTGATTATCGCGTACAGCTGTTTTAGCGGTGTCGATGCTAGTGTTTGCGTTAGCAGTGTTGTCACTGCTAGTGTTTGTGTTAGCAGCGCTACCTTCTCGATTGGCGCCCTGTCTACGGGTGTTGGATTGGTTGCGGTTGTTACCGCCTCGTCCGCCACGTGATCGTCCGCTGTTAGAGCGTTTTCCACGATTTCCGCGTTCACGCGGAGGCCTGCTGCTTGCAGGTTTTTCCGTTTGAGCTTGTTCTTCAGGTTTCTCTTCTTCATTAGGGCCAAATAAACTGGTCCAGATACGCTTTATAAAACCTTTATCACCTGCGTTGCTAGAGCTCCCTTGTTTGTTTGTCGGGGTGGGCGCTGGTGAGGATGGTACAACACGTTTTACTGCTGGTACTTCGCTTGCACGAGTACTGGTACGCGTGGTTACTAGATCCTCCTCTGGCTTAGTTACCATGTCATAGCTTGACGCTGGCCCTTTGTGGGTTGAAAGTTCAGAACTCTTCATTCTGCGTATTTCATAATGCGGCGTTTCCAATGCAGGGTTAGCTAGCAATAAAATACGCATTTCTTGTCTTTTTTCGATGCTGTTTATAGCATCTCGTTTTTCATTCAATAAGAATGAGGCAATATCTAAAGGAAGTTGAGCAACAATTTGGCCTGTTTTATCCTTTAAAGTTTCCTCTTCTATGATGCGCAGGATTGACAGTGCGAGTGATTCAACATTACGTATCGTGCCGTGCCCTAGACACCTCGGGCATGAGATTTGAATGGCATCGCCAAGGGATGGGCGTAAGCGCTGTCGAGACATTTCGAGTAAGCCAAATCGAGAAATTCGGCCGACTTGAACTCGAGCTCTATCCATTTTAAGGGCGTCACGCAGTCGTTGTTCTACTTCGCGTTGATTTCTTGAAGGCGACATATCGATAAAGTCGATAACAACTAAGCCACCTAGGTCGCGCAATCTAAGTTGGCGTGAAATTTCATCGGAGGCTTCCAAGTTAGTGTTGAGTGCGGTTTCTTCGATATCACCGCCTTGTGTTGCGCGTGCAGAGTTGATGTCAATTGAAATTAAGGCTTCTGTGTGATCTATGACGATTGCGCCGCCGGAGGGTAGACGAACTTCACGTTGAAACGCCGAATCGATTTGACTTTCGATTTGGAAGCGAGAGAATAACGGTACGTGATCGTCATAAAATTTCAGTTTGTTGAGTGCATGTGGCATGACTTGTGTCATGAAATCTACAGCATGTTGATAAATTTCTTTGTCATCAATGATCAGCTCACCAATGTCTTGACGAAAATAGTCACGGATAGCTCTAATTATGATGTTGCTTTCTTGGTATACCAAAAAAGGTGAGGGTTTTTCCTTTGCGGCTGTTTCTATGGCTGTCCACAAGCGAATTAGATAGTCCAAATCCCATTGCAGTTCTTCTGTATTGCGACCGACCCCTGCTGTTCTGGCAATAAGCCCCATGCCTTCGGGGATTGTTAAGTTAGCCATAACTTCGCGCAGCTCGGCACGCTCTTCACCTTCAATGCGTCTTGAAACGCCGCCGGCACGAGGGTTGTTTGGCATTAATACAAGATAGCGGCCCGCCAGACTGATGAAGGTAGTTAGTGCTGCACCTTTAGTGCCTCGCTCTTCTTTATCAATTTGGATGATGATTTCTTGCCCTTCTTTGATCGTGTCGCGAATATTAACGCGCTCATTAGGATCGTCAGAAGATTTTTGATAATAGCAGGGGGCAATTTCTTTAAGTGGCAGGAATCCGTGCCTTTCAGCGCCATAATCGACAAATGCAGCTTCGAGGCTAGGCTCTATGCGGGTGATTTTCCCTTTGTAAATATTCGCTTTTTTTTGTTCTTTGGCGGGTGTCTCTATATCAAGGTCGTATAGGAATTGTCCGTCGACCATTGCCACTCTCAGCTCTTCTCGCTGGGAGGCATTAATTAACATTCTTTTCATTCGTTATTTCTCCGGTGCAATAGCAGCGCCATTACCGGGCAACGGTTGATATTTGTTGATTATGCGGCAACAGGTGTCTTACCCCTGCTATTTTGGAGCGGCCACAATCTGTAGGGTGAGTGTGATAGAGAGCTTGGAGACCCATGCATCGAGTGTAGGATGCGTGAGCGTATTATTCCTTTCCCTTCTATCCTTAGAAACTCTACTCCTAAAGTTATGATCTTATGCGCCGTTTGGCATAATCAAAACTCATCGTTGCCCACGACTAACGCGTGCGCACACTTATAATTTAATTCGTGTCACTCAATTACGGGCAGAGTCACTATACCCATTTGTTAATCCCATCTTCTCCAGAGTCATTTTGGTATGGTTCCTGGGGGGAACACCTTTACTGCAAGTTGTTCTCCTAAAAAATACTCTGCAAAACAGTGTTCGTTCGCTATACTAGCGGTCGTTTAGTTATGCATATAAGTTTTATGCATATATGATAGTGATTTAGCCAAAGCATCTACAACACTTAACCCCCTGCTATAAAATAAAGAGGTGGGTAGGCCAATACACACGACATACTAAATATAACACGAAGTTTTCTTAGGTCAAGTACGTATTCCCCTGTTATTATTGAAAAAACCATGAATTCGAAATCCCCCGAAACAAGTCCCACAAATGAGCTTCATGTCGATGATGTTGCTGATGGTCAGCGTATTGACAATTATTTGTTTAACAAATTAAAACATTTGCCTAAAAATCAAGTATATCGGTTATTACGTACTGGGCAGATACGCGTAAATAAGGGGCGTAAAAAGCCCGTCTACCGTATGAAGCTAGGCGATATCGTGCGCCTTCCGCCATCAGCTATACCAGCAGAGCCAGATCAGGTACGGCCTATCAATGTGCCAAATCAAACGGTTAAGCTGATTAAAAAGGCGATTATTTACGAAGATAATGGTCTGATTGTATTGAATAAACCCTCGGGCTTTGCCGTGCATGGAGGATCTGGGCTTAGTTTTGGCATTATAGAGTTGTTACGTACGATATACCCAGCAGCGCCGTATCTTGAATTGGTGCATCGCCTTGATCGAGATACCAGTGGCTGCCTCATGATTGCAAAGAAACCTAGCGTACTTAAGCAGCTGCATGCTGATTTGCGCGGTGATGGAGTCGAAAAGTGTTATTTGGCTTTATTGGCGGGTAAGTGGCGCCGTCAAGGGCAGATAGTGAATGCACCGCTTAAGAAAAACACACTTAAATCAGGGGAGAGGGTTGTTAGGGTTGATCCTGAAGGGAAGGCCTCGCTGACGGAGTTCAGCCTAGTTGAACAGTTCCAGCGTTGCTGTCTTGTTAAGGCATACCCTAAAACGGGTCGCACGCATCAAATTAGAGTTCATGCGGCGCACCTTAATCTACCTATACTTGGTGATGATAAGTATGGCAATGAAGTTTTGGATAAAGAATTTAGGCGACATGGTTTGAAACGTTTGTTCCTTCATGCGCTAAGTTTGAAATTTGTCATGCCTGGGACTAATAAGCCTATGCAGGTTACAGCGCCCTTAGAGTCATCTCTTGAAAAGGTATTGGAAAATTTGAGGGAGGCGCATGGTAAGCCTTGATCTAGACCAATTAAAGCTCATTGTTTTTGATTGGGATGGTACCTTAATGGATTCAGTCGATCGTATTGTGGGTTGTATGCAGGCGGCGAGTATTGATGCCAATATAACCGCGCCTTCAGATGATGCGGTCAAAGATATTATAGGCCTAGGATTGCGGGAAGCTTTACAAAGACTCTTTCCAGATTGCGATTCGCAGGTTCATTCTGAATTGACTGAGCATTATCGTCGCCATTTTGTGTATGAGTCTTCAATAGCCACTAAGCTATTCCTTGGCGCTAGTGAGGTGTTGGTTTCACTCCAGTCTGACGGTTATTCCCTTGCTGTGGCTACGGGGAAAGCGAGGCGGGGTTTAGAAAAAGTGTTAGATGAGACTAAAACAAGACATTATTTCGCTGCGACACGGTGTGCGGACGAAACGAAATCGAAACCCCATCCTCAAATGTTGTATGAATTGATGGAGGTTTTGCAGGTTCAGCCACATCAAACGCTTATGGTCGGTGATACTGAGTTTGATCTAGAGATGGCTGCCGCGGCGGGTGTAGCGTCTGTTGCTGTGGATTACGGCGCACACGAGCAGAGTCGGCTGTTGCGTCATTCGCCATTAGTTTGTATTAGTGATATCTCTCATTTAAATCAATGGTTGGCTCGTTGAGTTTAGGTTGGGGTGAGTGCTATTTTTCGGGTGATAATTTCAATACAATTGTGATCAAGATTTATTTAAGTGATTAGCCTTGTTGGGCGTTACATATAACGAGTCGTTATATTTTTGAGAGTACTTAGGACATTATAATGATAGATAAGGACGTTCCAGAAGGTAAAGCAAATGCTAATCCTGAAGCAAATAAATGGGTTTATGGCGAAGAGGTTAAGCCTGAGAATGTGAGAGGCTCTGCTAAAGAGGCCGATCAGTTCGCAAAAGAAGTGCCTTGGGAAAGAGAGGTGCTAAGTAGAGTCGCTTTTGCGGGCGTCGGTGAGCAGCGGCGCGCTAGACGCTGGGGGATATTTTTTAAAATATTGACCTTCACTTATATTGGTTTTGCGCTGTTTATGTTTCTACCTACGGATGAAACGTCAATGTCATCAGGAGGCCACCGTCACACAGCGCTAGTTGAAGTGAATGGTGTGATTGCCAGTGACAGCGAGGCAAGCGCTGATGCGGTTATTTCAGGTTTGCGAGCAGCGTTCAAAGACAAATCAACGGCGGGGGTAATACTGCGTATTAATAGCCCGGGTGGCAGTCCTGTGCAATCGGGTTATATCAATGACGAGATTAATCGTTTAAAAGGACTTCATCCTGATGTGCCTGTTTATGCGGTAATAATGGATATGTGTGCCTCAGGTGGGTATTACATCGCTGTTGCCGCTGATCAGATATATGCTGATAAGGCGAGTTTAGTTGGATCTATTGGTGTGCTCATGGATGGTTTTGGCTTTGTAGATACAATCAAAATGCTTGGTGTTGAGAGGCGCCTACTTACGGCGGGTGAGCAGAAGGGGTTTCTCGATCCATTTACGCCGCTTAAAGAAAAAGATGTTGAGCATGTGCGTACGTTGCTTGCGTCTACGCACAACCAATTTATTAATGTGGTTAAAAAGGGGCGTGGTGATAGGTTGCTTGATAATGGTAAGATTTTTACAGGCTTAGTTTGGTCGGGTGAGCAAAGTCTTGAACTTGGCTTGATTGATGGATTGGGTAGTAGTAGTTATGTGGCCAGAGAAGTGATTGGCGAAGAAAAGATCGTTAATTTTACTCACAAGCCTAACCCCTTTGAAAATTTCGCTGATCGTATTGGCATCTCGATGGCGAATGTTTTTGTTCAAGTTTTAGGTCTAGAGGGGCCGACGCTTCGTTAGAAAAGTCTGTTTGGCTGGGAGTATAGGACTATTCTCAAGTTCTAGTTTTGTGCTCCTAGCTTTATGGTTTTCTTCTCTTTCTCTTTCTCTTTCTCTTTCTCTTTATTTAGTCTGAGTTTTTTATCAGAGCACATAGAAGTCTTCGTTTTTGAGCATGGAGATTAGCCGTATCAGTGGCAACCCTATTAATGACGTGGGGTCATCACCTTCTTGGTGGGAAAATAGGGCAACGCCTAAGCCTTCTGATTTAAAAGAGCCTGCGCAATTGTAGGGCTCTTCTAATCTTAAGTAATTTTCAATCTCATTATCGCTCAGATCTCGAAAGCCGACTTTGTATTGAATGACGTCAAGTTGGTGTTGCTGGGTTTGGCTGTTATATAAACATAAAGATGTTAAGAAGGTGACGGTTTGGCCGGAGGCATTTTTTAACTGCTTTACGGCATTGTTGTGGTTGCCGGGTTTTCCTAATACGTGATTATTAAGTATGGCGACTTGATCAGAGCCAATAATTAAAGCGTCGTTGTAATTTTCACTAAGTGCTTTAGCTTTTTCGAGCGCTAAGCGAGAGACTAGCTCGTGGGGTGTTTCGTTTGGTAAAGATGATTCATCAATAGACGGGCTGGCTTGTGCAAATTTTATATGTAAGCGTGATAGCAGCTCGCCTCGGTAGGGAGAGCTGGAGGCAAGCACTATTTTTTGATTCTTCACAATGATTTAGTTTACTGTGGTGTGATTTCTATGAGTGTCTCGTCGGGATTGACGCTGTCGCCTTTTTTTACGTTAACTTCTATTACTTTGCCTGTTATGGGCGCTTGAACTTCCGTTTCCATTTTCATAGCTTCTGTAATAAGTAAAGGTGCGCCTTCTTTTACTTCATCGCCCACGTTGACTAATACCTCAACGATAACGCCGGGCATGGAGGTGGTCACATGTCCGGGTTGTTTGGCTTGGGGCCGCTTACTGCCTTTACTGCTGGCTTTTAAGCCGCTTGCAGTGCCTTCAGTACCGAAAAACACCTCGTCTAGTGTTTCAACTTTGATTTCTTCAGGTACGCCGTCAACGGTAACAAAAAATGGTCGGCTGCCTGATGATTTGTGGCCAGTGCCTGTGACGCGGATATGGTAACTCTCTCCATGCATTGTGACATTAAACTCAACCGGTGAGGGGCCGCAGAATTCTCCGCCTTCAATAATGGGTTCGAGTGGTTCAGGTACGAGGCTTCCAGCATCGCGTTGCTCTAGAAAAGTGCGGCCAACCTCTGGAAACATAGCGAAGGTTAGGACATCTTCCTCGGTTTTTGCCAGAGTACCGATTTGCGTGCGCAAATCAGCCATCTCATTTTTTAATAAGTCTGCAGGGCGGCAGTCGATAACATCTTCATTGCCAATGGCTTGCTGTCTCACTTGGCTATTTATTTTCCCAGGTGCTTTTCCATATCTGCCTTGTAGGTAGAGCTTAACTTCATTGGTGATGTTTTTGTAACGCGCATCGGTTAGTACATTGAGTACGGCTTGGGTGCCGACAATTTGTGATGTGGGTGTGACAAGTGGCGGGTAACCTAAGTCTTCACGAACGCGAGGGATCTCTTTAAGAACTTCATTCATACGGTCAAGTGCACCTTGATCGCGTAGTTGAATAGCCAGGTTTGATATCATGCCGCCCGGAATTTGGTTGACTTGAACGCGTGTATCAACCCCGGTAAATTCACTTTCAAAGCTGCTGTATTTTTTTCTTACGCTGTAAAAATAAAAGCCTATTTCTTGTAATAGTTCAAGGTCTAACTGTGTGTCGTACGGGGTGCCTTTGAAGGCCGCGACCATGCTCTCGGTGGCAGGATGGCTGGTGCCATCGGCAAATGTGGATATCGCTGTATCTATTCGATCGCAGCCGAGTTCAACAGCTTTGTACTGGCATATACTTGCAAGCCCCGCAGTTGCGTGACTATGCAGCTGTAAGGGGATTGTGATAGCCTTTTTTAGAGCGGTGAAAAGTGCAACTGTCGCTTCAGGATTGAGTAGTCCCGCCATGTCTTTAATGCAAATACTATCGCAGCCCATTTTTTCCAGCTCAATAGCTAATTCAACAAAATTCTCCGTGTTGTGAACAGGGCTGGTTGTATAGGATAAAGTGCCTTGCGCATGTTTGCCGGCTGCTTTTACCGCTTCGATGGAAACGCGTAAGTTGCGAATATCATTCAGTGCGTCGAAAATACGAAAAACATCGATGCCGTTGTCTGCTGCTTTTTGCACAAAACTTTGAACAACATCATCAGAATAATGCCGATAACCAAGAAGATTTTGGCCGCGTAGTAGCATTTGTAGCGGGGTGTTTGGCAGGGCTTTTTTCAGTTGTCGTAAACGTTCCCACGGATCCTCTTTTAGGTAGCGTATGCACGCGTCAAACGTTGCGCCACCCCAAACCTCAAGTGACCAATATCCGACTTTATCGAGCTTGTCGCAGATAGGTAGCATATCTTCGGTGCGCATGCGGGTGGCTATAAGTGATTGATGCGCATCTCGTAATACCGTTTCAGTAATCTGAATTTTGGACATGGCCGAATCTCTATCTATTGTATTTGAAAAGTTGATTGTGATATCCGTGTATACCTAAATCTTTACCAGCGCATGTGTGCTGCTAAAGCTGCAGCGACAGCGGCGGCTAAATCGCGAGCAGGACGTCGCTGTGAATAATTAATTAAATCGGGGTGTGATTCCACAAACCCAGTATTAAATTTTGCGGCTTGAAATTCGGGTGATTTAATGATTTCTAGGTGGTAGGGGATGGTTGTTTTAATGCCGTATACACCGATGTCATTTAAAGCCCGGTTGGCGCGATCCAATAGCTCGTCCCAAGTTAGCGCCCAAACGATCAGTTTTGCACAGAGCGAGTCGTAATGAGGGGGGATTTCATAGCCGGTGTATATGGCGCCATCAGTTCTAACGCCGGGGCCGCCGGGTGCAAAGTAACGAGTGATTCGACCAAAGCTAGGTAAAAAATCGTTTTGGGGGTCTTCTGCGTTTATTCGAAATTCCATGGCGTAGCCGCGAATTTGGATGTCACGTTGTTTATATTGCAGATTTAAGCCTGCAGCTATACGGATTTGTTCACGGACAATATCCACGCCGGTAATTTGTTCGGTAATAGGGTGCTCTACCTGGACGCGGGTGTTCATTTCCATAAAATAGGCGTTGCCTTCATGGTCGACTAAGAATTCGACCGTGCCTGCGTTTTCATAGGCGACGGCTTCAGCGGCTTGCACTGCCCATGCGCCGAGTTTATAGCGAAGCTCTTCACTGATCTGAGGGGAAGGCGCGATTTCAATAAGCTTTTGATGGCGTCGCTGTATGGAGCAGTCCCTGTCGTAGAGGTGTATGGTGTTGCCGTGACTGTCTGCCAATATTTGTATTTCTATATGAAGAGGGTTGTCTATGCATTTTTCAAGGAAGACCTCTGCGCTACCAAAGGCTTTGGTGGCTTCTGAGACGACGCGGGGAAAGTTTTTTTGTAATTCGTTTTTATTTTCGCAGCGGCGAATGCCTCGGCCACCGCCACCCGATGTTGCTTTGAGCATAACAGGATAGCCAACTTGCTCGGCGCATTCTACGGCTTCTTCTATATTGGCGAGATTGCCATCGCTGCCTGGTGTGACAGGGATACCTGCCGCGATCATTGCTTTGCGCGCTTCAATTTTGTCGCCCATGCGACGGATGATTTTACCGCTAGGGCCTATGAATTTTATATTGCGTCGTTGGCAGTTATCAGCCAGTTGCGGGTTTTCAGAGAGAAAGCCGTAGCCAGGGTGTATCGCATCACAGCCAGTTTCAAGGGCGACATTGGTGATTCGGTGCGCGTTAAGGTAGCCTGCAACGGTGTCAGGGCCAATGTTATAGGATTCGTCCGCTTTTCTGACGTGTAGAGAGTGGCGGTCAGCATCAGAATAAATGGCAACAGACTTGATGCCCATTTCGGCACAAGCCCGTATGATGCGAACAGCGATTTCGCCTCGGTTGGCTATCAATACTTTTTTTATCAAAATCAATCCATTGTGCAAAGTTGGGTTTTAAAAATTCCATTATTGTAAGTATTGTTCTGTCAACTAACTTGTTTACAAGCTTAGTGTTATCCACTCCAAGGCAAATAGATACACAATAAAAGACTAGCAAGAATTTGGGTGATGCGGTAGTCTTGCCAACCCATTGATAATCACGGAAAAGCGGCATATAAGTCAAGTTATATGCGC
>Ga0316204_10010272_pt1 | contig 12120 bp, 13 predicted proteins | sample 6monrhotite_MG_2_FD_205661 | JGI IMG/M metagenome (GOLD analysis project Ga0316204, IMG submission 205661) | Microbial mat bacterial communities from mineral coupon in-situ incubated in ocean water Damariscotta River, Maine, United States -... | ecosystem: Environmental > Aquatic > Marine >...
TGCTAGTGATTGGTGGTGGTATTATTGGACTTGAAATGGCAACGGTTTATCGAGCCCTTGGAGCTGGAATTACCATTGTAGAAATGTTTGACCAGTTAATTCCAGCTGCTGATAAAGATGTTGTGAAAGTATTACATCGATATGTTAGTAAGCAATATGATTCAATCTTACTGGAAACGAGTGTTACTAAAGTTGAAGCCAAAGATGATGGGCTCTGGGTTACTTTTGAAGGAAAAAAAGCACCTAAAGAAGCGCAAAGATATGATCGAATTTTATCAGCGGTTGGGCGCAGACCAAATGCAGACCAATTAAATATAGAAGCGGCAGGCGTCAATGTGGATGAAAGAGGCTTTATTTCAGTAGATAAACAATTAAAAACCAATGTTGCCAATATCTATGCAATCGGTGATCTAGTTGGGCAACCTATGTTAGCGCATAAAGCAACTCATGAAGCCCATGTTGCTGCAGAAGTCATTGCTGGCAAAAAACATGCTTTTGAACCTCAATGTATTCCAAGTGTTGCTTATACTGATCCAGAGATTGCGTGGGTTGGGCTAACTGAAAAAGAAGCCAAAGAGAAAAACATCGATTTTTCTGTGGGGACTTTTCCGTGGGCTGCAAGTGGTCGAGCAATCGGTGTTGGTCGTACCGAAGGTTTTAGCAAAACGCTTTATGATAATTCTAATCATCGAATTATTGGTGCAGCGGCGGTTGGCGTTAATGCCGGTGAGTTAATTGCTGAAATGGCACTGGCGATAGAAATGGGATGTGAGGCAGAAGATATCGCATTAACTATTCATCCACATCCAACCCTTTCAGAATCATTTGCTTTTTCAGCAGAAGCTTTTGAAGGTACGTGTACCGATTTGCCTCCGGCACGTAAAAAGCGTTGTTAATTTTAGTCATTTCGAGAGAGTTAAAAGGGGATAGCGTTGAAAAACATTCTCAAATTTTTAGCTCTTTCGATATTGTGTTTTAGTCAGCAGATTAGCGCTTTAGTTATTCTTCAATATCATCATATTTCAAATTCAACGCCGCCATCTACTAGTTTATCGCCGGAACTTTTTCAACAGCACCTAGATTATTTAAAAGACAATAATTTTAACGTCATTAAATTAGAGTCAGCTATCAATTTACTTAAAAGCGGGCAGCTTATCGAAGATAAAAGTGTAGTAATTACTTTTGACGATGGTTATCGTTCGATTTATACAACCGCTTTCCCCTTGCTTAAAAAATATAATTTTCCTTTCACCGTTTTTGTTAATACCGCACCAATAGAACAAAAATTACCTCAATTTATGAATTGGAAGGAACTTCAAGATTTGATTGATCATAAAGGAAGTGTCGCCAACCATTCTGTTAATCATTTGCATCTAATTCGTCAAAACCAGTCTGATAATTCTTCCAATTTAGAGAATATTATTCGTCATGAAATTATGGAAGCGCAATTGATTCTTGAAGCAAAACTTAGCCATGTTTTAAAAGCTTTTGCCTATCCTTACGGTGAATATAGTTTGAAATCGAAGGCGATCGTTAAATCGCTTGATTTTGTTGCTTTTGGTCAACAATCCGGCGCTGCTTCAAATCATACTGATCTACAGGCAATTCCTCGTTTTCCATTTGGCGGAATTTATGGTGGCTTGGACGATTTTATTCTCAAAGTTAATAGTCTATCGATGCCGGTAAAACAGGTCTTATTATTGGATGGTAATAATAAAGAGCTAAAGGGGCATTTATTAAAAACAAATGTAGACAAACCGAAGCTTAAATTAACGCTAACTAAGCAAAAAGATAAATTACAGGTTAGATGTTACGCTAGCGGAGGTGAAAAACTTTTGATGGAAAACACTTCGGAAGGGCATGTTTTTTCGCCTATCTCGTCATTACCAGTAGGGCGAACACGCTATAATTGTACCGCCCCCAGTGGGCAGGAGGGGCGATTTTATTGGTTCTCGCAACCTTGGATTAAACCGAATAAAGAGGGGATGTATTTCTAGTAAATATTATTCGTTATTATTCATCTTCTTTAGGAACATACGAATAAAAAACACCGCCATTCCAACAATTATGGCAAAAACTGCAATACTCATTTGACCTTCTAAGCTTCCAAATAACTCTGTTACTAAAGCCATTTTTTTCTCCTATTTGTGTTTGATTGGGTCAGTTTAACGAGGAGCTGGCTCCTTTGACTTGATTTAGGTCAACTTGGTAAATTTTTTGTCGTTTTTATTTCGAATTTAGGCCAGTAAACAAAGGCTTCCATTTAATCCCATTAGTTCATACAATGAGACGAATTTCTGGAAGCCGTTATTAATCAAATAAAAGAGTAGAAAATGTCTGATACAAATGATCTACAAAATAAAAACTTAAAATTTGGCAGTTTAGTTATTCATGGTGGACAAAGCCCCGATCCTAGTACTGGTGCGGTGATGCCTCCAATTTATCAAACTTCTACCTATATTCAACAAGCACCTGGCGAGCACCAAGGCTTTGAATATTCTCGTTCGCAAAATCCTACCCGTTTCGCTTATGAAAGATGTATCGCTTCGCTTGAAAATGGTACTCGGGGGTATGCATTTGCCTCTGGAATGGCTGCTACAGCTACTATTTTAGAGCTTGTAAGTAGTGGTGAGCATGTAATTGCGATGGATGATCTCTATGGTGGAACTTTTCGCTTATTTGATAAGGTTAGAAAACGCAGTGCAGGAATCGAATTTGATTTCGTTGATCTTTCCGATATTGAAGCCTTGAGAGCTGCAGTAAAACCAAATACTAAAATGATTTGGGTGGAAACACCCACTAACCCAATGCTTAAGTTAGCAGACTTAAAGGTGATTGCCGATCTTGCCAAAGAGCTTGGTATTATAGCTGTTGCAGATAACACTTTTGCGACACCTTTTAACCAAAGGCCACTCGATTATGGATTTGATATTGTCATGCACTCTGCAACTAAATATATCAATGGTCATTCTGATATGGTTGGTGGTGTCGCGGTTGTTGGCAATAATGAAAGTTTGGCTGAGGAACTCGCATTTTTACAAAATTCAGCAGGGGCTATAGCCGGTCCATTTGATAGTTATCTTGCTTTACGCGGTTTAAAAACGTTAGCTCTCCGAATGAAAGCTCATAACGAAAATGGTATGAGAATCGCTCAATGGTTGACGGCTCATCCGATGATAGAAAAAGTTTATTATCCAGGGCTAGCGTCTCACCCTCAATTTGAACTCGCTACCGAACAAATGTCTGGATTTGGTGGAATGATTTCGATTGTTGTAAAAGGAGGGCTAAAAAATGCCAGCCAGTTTATGCAAAATCTTTCTTTGTTTGCACTGGCAGAAAGTTTAGGAGGTGTTGAAAGTTTAGTTAATCATCCAGCTATTATGACCCATGCTTCTGTACCGGTAGAAACAAGAAAAAAATTGGGAATATCTGATAGTTTAGTCAGGTTATCGGTTGGTGTGGAAGACATTGAAGACCTGATTGAAGATATTAGAAGCGCCCTAGAAAGCTTATAATAGAATCAGAGTGTTAAATGCTCTCGTCTTGATTGTCTAGTTCAATCATCTAGTTCAATCAGAGGCGAGTGTCCTTTTTCTAGTAGTTCACTTAAGGATACATCATCATTTTTCTGATTAGCTTGATAGCTTTTTGGGTGTTTACCTTGCAGAAAATAAGCGAAAGCAATAATTTTAGCGACAGCTAAATACAAATCTTCAGGAATTTCATCCCCTAACTCTAGTCGAGTCAGTACATCGAGTAATAGAGGATCATAATGGACGTGGACTTGGTTTTGTTCAGCAATAGAAACGATTTCTTGAGCTAATACCCCTTCACCTTTAGCAACCAGTTTGGGTGTGTTGTCGCCGTCATATTTTAACGCTGCCGCTTTGGTTACTTTTGTTTCTGGTGGATTGTTATTTTTCATACGTGTGTATCAATCTTTCTTTCATTATCCAGCAGCAACTTTTCAGGAATATTTCCCTGACTCCCGGTGACTTTTTCCGTATTGATTCCTGCAGAAAACAATGATTGTTTTAACACATGAAGATTGTCATCGATAAGCTTGGCTGTTTGCTGAGATTGGGCAAAAATATGAGTTGACAGTCGATCATTGACTAATTCAACTTGAGCGAACATCGGCCCAAGAGGTTCAAGATCGAACCGAACAACGACCTTCCAACGTTTTGTTGGTCTACTGTTTTGCTCATTATTTGAATGTTCAAACAAAAGTTCAAATGAATCAATTTGTGAATTTTTACCAAAGGGCAAGTCGACCAAAAATTGATGTAGATTCGGTTGGTCATTTTTTAAGCTTAATAATTGATTGGTTTCAATTTGAGAAATAATATTTTTAACTTCGGTTAATAATTCAGAGCTTTGCTTAAAAACAAAACTCTGCTGATTAAGCAGCCTTTGATTAATGTTGATATTCTGGCTCAGCTTGCCTTGTTGAGCTAAGGAATTGAGCAACTGACGTTCGGACGATTGAGCAGGGCTTGTCGAAACTGGTGCTGGATTGGACGCTCTAGTCTCAGAAGGCGCGCGTGCCTGAGCTTGTGTGGTATTGGGTGTGCTTCCCCCCGCGCTTTTTAACGAAGAGGTTATTAGTGATTCCAGTGAAGCTCTAATCTGCATTAATTGAAGTTTTAGGTCTTTTTTAATTAACGGGCTTAAATTATTGTTAGCTGTAGATATTTGACCCGAAGCAATTTGCCTTAATTGCTTAATTAGATTGGGTTGATTATTCTTGTTTTGTGTCACGGGTATTTCATTCGGCGCTGATTTTTGTTTGATGGTTAAGTTGTTTTCAATTTTATGTCCGCTGTGTTCTATTCTTTGTTTTATATCAGAGGAGGATAAGTTGGTTGGTTTGGAAATGCTAGCGAGCATATTTTTAATTTGCTGGAGGAGCTTTTTTATCGCAGGCGTTGGAGATTCTGCACTCTCTAGAAGGTTTGCAAGCTGCGAAATATTATTGATATGTTGAGCTAAAGGTAGCTGTTTTGAAAATTGTTGACTTAATAGTTGTTTAGCTGCGGATGCCACAGAAATTTTGTCGGTTAATTGAATGTTGTGGGATGTCTTTATGTTATTTGCTTGAAGCTGATTGTTAGATTGATTTGGACTGTTTAATTTATTTAAATTGCTTGGCTGGTTTTGATTTGGATTAGATTGAACAACAACGGATGATTGCAATTTTTGCAGATTGGTATCTGAGGAGAAATTTCGTGTTCCACTAATATTTTGTGGTTGATTTATATCTGATTTAACTGGCTGACTTGCTGAACCAGATAAATTCAACAGTTTTTTGCTTTCAACAGGCTTGTCTAACTTTAATATTTGCCCTGGGAGTAGGTTCGCTTTTTGAAATACTATACTTGGTAAAACAGCATTGTTTGTAGCCTGTCGATTTAAATTATTTGTTTGAGCCCGTGGGATATTTAAGACAACTTTAAGTTGCTGCTGAGCGGTGATACTCAAAGATAGTCTTGCTTGTACTTGAGAATTTTGATTGTTGGAAGCTATATTTTCAAAAAAATTGGCTGCTTGTAACGGTAGCTGGAGACTCAGTTTTCCTCCACCACTTACCAATTGAAGCAATATTCCTTGAGCCTGATTTAAAACCAGTTTCTCAATTAATAAAGGCTTATTGGCTAGGTTGCTAATTAGCTGGGTGACTTTTAAGTCAAGGCTGTTTAACTGGCCAGTTGCCGCACCTGAATCGTTAGGTGTTATTTGCACGATTATGACCTACATCATTGGTAAATACGGACTCTTTCCTATAGTATAGCCGCTGTTTAATAGATATGCCTTAGCTTTGTTGAGTTGCGTTTTGATTAAAGAATCTTCTAACAGTCTAAAAGTTGAAAACTTGTCGGTTTTTCGTTCTGAATTGCCGCTTTTTAAAGCAATTAGTTTTGAACTAAATGCTGGCGATGCGATCCAAATTGGTGGTACCAATGGTTCGGGTAAGACTTCATTTTTAAGATGCCTGTGTGATCTTAGTCGTCGTTATGAAGGAAATATTTGTTGGAATAATGATGATATTAGTGAAGGTGCAGCGGATTATTACGGACAAATGCTCTACATCGGACATTCCCTTGGTTTAAAGCCTAAGCTTACTGTTCAACAAAATCTTACTTTTTACCAAGAGTTACGCTTTGAAAAAAACGAATCAGTGATTGAAGACGCTCTTAATCAATTAAAAATAGGAGCCTACTTCGATGAAATGGTAGGCAATCTTTCTGCAGGTCAAAAAAGACGAGTTGCCTTAGCTCGCCTCTTATGTGAACCAGTAGACCTTTGGATTCTTGACGAGCCAATGGTGGCATTAGATCTGGAAGGTCAAAGTTGGCTCGAAAATGTGTGCAATCGACATTTGGAACGCGGTGGAATGATTGTTTTAACTTCTCACCAAGTGATAGAAGGCATTAACGGTTTGAAAATGCTAGTGTTACAAGACGCACAGTTTGATTTCCCATCACTCGTTGGTGAGAATTAGCCAATAATGAGTCAATTAACTTCTTTGATAAAGCGTGAGATTTCCGTGGTTTTAAAGAGCCAATCGGAATTTGTTTATCCTTTGGCTTTTTTTGTTATAGTGACCAGTCTATTTCCGTTAGCGGTTACTCCTGATCCAGTACAACTAGCTTTTTTAGCTCCGGGAATTATTTGGGTCGCAGCATTACTTAGTATTTTGTTATCACTCAATAGTTTTTATCAGGCAGATTTTGAAGAAGGCGGACTTGAGCAACTATTATTGGCTGGCGTTTCTGGAGAGAATATAGTAATAGCTAAAAGTGTCGCAAATTGGATAGTGACTGGGTTGCCTTTGGTCATTGTTGCTCCGTTAATCGGCGTACTATTTAATATGGACTGGCAAGCAAACTGGGTAGCTATGCTGAGTTTGTTTCTTGGTACGCCAACCCTTTGTTTTATCGGTTCAATTGGCATGTGTTTAACCTTGGGACTTAGAAATGGTGGCGTATTGCTTACTTTGCTAATATTACCTTTATTTATCCCTGTTTTGATATTTGGAACATCAGCAGTACAAGCCGCTTCGACAGCTTTAAATTATAATGGGCAGCTTGCCATTTTGGGCGCGTTATTAGTATTGACGATAATGTTGGCTCCGTTTGCAGGCTCAGCCGCTATGAAAATTTCGATTGATTAGTGTAAAAGTTACTTAGCTTAAAGATATAAATTTTGGAATAATATTTTATGTGGACTTGTTTATGTGGACTTGGTTTTTTCAATTAGCTTCACCCAAGTGGGTTTATCAGTTTGCTGATAAGCTATTGCCTTGGTTTCGATGGATTACTTTAGTGTTGTTCCTAATAGGACTCACTCTAGGCTTATTATTTTCTCCGCAAGATTACCAACAGGGAAATACTGTCAGAATTATGTATATTCATGTGCCTGCTGCTTTTTTGGCCATGTTTGTTTATGTGGTTATGGCTATTAGTGGTGGGATTGGATTTATTTGGCGGATAAAAATGGCACATATTGTGTCCGTGAGTTGTGCGCCCGTCGGTGCGATATTTACATTGTTAGCTCTTGCAACGGGGTCTCTATGGGGGCAACCAACATGGGGAACCTATTGGGTCTGGGATGCAAGGTTAACTTCTTTTCTTATCTTATTGTTCCTTTATTTAGGCTTTATGGCTTTGCATAACGCCTTTGATGATCGTAAAACTGCCGATAGAGCGGCAGCTATATTAGCGTTAGTGGGCATTGTTAACATTCCGATCATTCATTTTTCGGTATACTGGTGGAACTCATTGCATCAGGGAGCAACCATTAGTAAATTTGAAAAACCGTCAATGGATCCAGATATGCTAAAAGCCTTATTAACTATGATAGTCGCCTTTCAAATGTATTTTCTTACGGTTTTATTGCAGAGAATCAAGGCTGAAATTTTACAAAGAGAAAAACTTTCTGGTTGGGTAAAAAAGAAAGTAACTAATTCGACAGCTAATTAATTTGGTGCTGAATTCAAGGGTAGTTATATATGTATTTTAATAGTATTGGTGAATTTATCGAAATGGGTGGCCATGGTTTTTATATCTGGCTATCTTACGCCATTGTTTTAGGTTTAATGGCTTTTTATTATATTTTTTCAAAGCGTTTAGCTAAGAAGCAAGAGCAAACATTACTCAAATTTTACCGAAGAATGAATTCTCGCACTGAGACTTCAAACAATGTACAAACCTCTTTAGGAGAAGAAAAATAATGCCAATGAAACCACATAGGAAAAAACGCTTATTAGCTGTTTTAGCGAGCGTTGTGGGAGTTGCAATTGTCGTCACTTTAGTGCTGTATGCCAGTGAGCAGAAAATGAATCTATTTATTACGCCAACCGAGTTCCAAGCCGGAGATGCGCCGAAAGATAGAACTTTCAGAATTGGTGGCTTAGTTAAGGAAGGCAGTGTCGTTAGAAGTGAGACCTCATTAAGAACAGAATTTATAGTCACCGATAAAGTTGCCGATATTACGGTTGTTTACGATAAGATTATGCCTGATCTCTTTAGAGAGGGACAAGGTATTGTGGCAATGGGAAAAATCAATGAAGAGGGAATTTTTATTGCTAGTAGTGTTTTAGCAAAACATGATGAAGAATATAAAGCTCCCGAGGTTTTGGATGCGCTTGAAAGAGCGGGACATCCTGTTGACCGAAGTGAAAAAAAACCTAAATATATTGATCAAGGACAATAATTCTCATGCATGCTGAATTTGGTAATTACCTGATTGTTCTAGCTTTCTTTGTAACCATGGCATTAGCTGTATTCCCAATGCTTGGTACTTTTACCAATAATATGTCCTTAGTAGGTACTGCTAAGCCATTAACAATCATACTTTTTGTTTCTCTGTTAATCAGCTTTAGTTGTTTAGCATACGGATTTCTGGTTGATGATTTTACTATTGCCTACGTCGCTAATAACTCTAATTCTTTATTACCAGACCGTTATAAATTCTCGGCGGTATGGGGAGCGCATGAAGGGTCACTTTTATTGTGGGTATTAATTTTATCTGGATGGGTGTTAGCTGTGGCGTTACTTGGAAAAAATTTACCTAAGTTAAGTTATGCGCGTATCTTGTCAGTGTTAGGAATGATTTCTTGTGGTTTTGTATCCTTTATGTTGTTTACCTCCAATCCATTTGAAAGAACACTTCCTTTCTTTCCGATTGATGGTGCGGATTTAAATCCTCTATTACAAGATTTTGGACTGATCATTCACCCACCATTACTTTATATGGGATACGTAGGCTTTGCTGTGTCTTTTGCTTTTGCCATCACAGCGTTAATCGAAGGTGAGTGGAATGCCACTTGGGCTCGTTGGACTAGACCTTGGACAATTGCTGCGTGGGCGAGTTTGACCTTAGGTATAATGCTCGGAAGTTGGTGGGCTTATTACGAACTTGGTTGGGGTGGTTGGTGGTTTTGGGACCCATCGGAAAATGCTTCATTTTTGCCTTGGTTAAGTGGAACGGCGTTAATGCATTCGCTTGCAGTGACAGATAAACGTAATTCATTTAAAGGTTGGACATTGGCGTTATCTTTAGCAACTTTTTCACTGAGCCTTTTGGGAATGTTTTTAATAAGATCCGGCGTGCTAACTTCAGTTCATTCATTTGCGAGTGATCCAGAACGCGGTCGGTTTATTTTAATCTTTTTGGCAATAGTGGTTGGTGCCGCATTGATTTTGTTTTTATTCCGTTCCGGGAAAGTTAAAACAAAAGCCAATTTTTCTGAATTATCAAAGGATATGTTTCTTCTTTTAAATAATATCCTTTTTGTTAGTGCAACTTTTATCGTTTTATTTGGTACCTTGTATCCTTTATTAGCAGAGGCATTAGGTAAAAAATTATCGGTTGGTGCGCCTTATTTTAATGCAATATTCCCGATTCCTATGGTTGTGATTTTTGCATTGTTAGGTGTAGGTCCTTTGTTGAATTGGAAGAAGCACAACTTTAGTAAATTAAAGATGCCTCTGTTAAAAATCGCTATTGTGTCATTGGTGCTAAGTTTGCTGGCTGTATGGTCATTAGGTGAGTTCTTCTGGTGGGTGTTTATTGGATTAGCTTTGTCTTTATGGGTTACTATTTCTGGCTTCTATGGTGTGTCTTTAGCGACTCGATTTAAGAAAGGAATCTATGCAAAAATTAAAAGTTTAAACCGTTCATTTATTGGTATGACGGTAGCTCATATTGGGGCTGTTGTAACTCTCGCCGGTATTCTTTTAACTTCTTTTTATAGTGTAGAAAGAGATCTTCGAATGGCTGTTGGTGAATCTCAAGAAATTGCGGGTTACACATTTAGTATGACAAAATCTGAAGATATTCAAAAAGAAAATTATCAAGCGACACGAGTAAGTTTTGATGTTTATCAAGATGGTTCTAAAATATTAACAATGAAGCCAGAAAAAAGACTTTATTTAGCTAGTGGTCAAATTATGACTGAAGCCGATATTGATTTTACCTTAAGCCGCGATCTTTATATTGCGCTAGGAGAAGCTTTAGATAGGCAAGGAAATGTTTGGTCAGTTCGTATCTACGTTAAGGCGTTTATTCGTTTGATATGGCTTGGCGCAATTATTATGGCCTTGGGCGGAATTTTTTCAATACTTGACAAGCGTTATCGAAACCTTCGTGCTGAAAAGGTCACTCCTTCTCAAGTTACCAAGACCAGTTAGGATTTTTAATCATGGATAAAAGTGGAATAATAAAACCGGCGATATCTCTGGCTATTTTTTGTCTATTTATTGTGATTTTCTATTTTCTGATAGGTGAAGATAAAACGGAATTGCCTTCGGTATTGATTGATCAGCCAGCACCAAATTTTGAAGTGCAAAATTTAACACGAGAAGGTGTCGTTCACACTCAGGAGGATTTTAAAGGTAAAATCACCTTGTTAAATGTTTGGGCAAGTTGGTGTCCTTCTTGTTATGTTGAACATCCTTATTGGAAAAACTACGCACTAAATAAAGATCTTACTTTGGTTGGATTAAATTATCGAGATAAGAAAAAGAAGGCGTTAAAATTTTTGCGTGAGCAAGGTGATTTTTTTCATTGGAATCTGTTTGATGAAAATGGACGATTAGGAATAGAATTTGGTGTCTATGGAGCCCCTGAAACTTTTTTGATAGACCCTAAAGGGAAAATAAGATATCGGCACGTTGGTGTTGTGACACCAGAGGTTTATCAAAATAAATTATTGCCATTGATAGATAAGATTAAAAAAGGTTTTTAATAGGTGAATATAAACATGCTTACTATTACCCAAACAATCAAACGATTATTCATGTTGTTCTTATTACTATTTTCTTTTAATGGTTTTGCGATTGAGGTCTATGAATTTGACGACCCGATACTTGCTGACCGTTTTAAAGAGCTGACTTATGAGTTGCGTTGTCCCAAATGTCAAAATCAGAATTTAGCCGATTCAAATTCAGAACTATCACTGGATTTAAAGCAGATAGTGTATGAAAAATTAAAAGCGGGTGAATCGGATGAAGAGATATTATTATTTATGAAACATCGGTATGGTGAATTTATTTTGTTTAATCCAGAAATGAGTAAAAGTAATGCGTTACTTTGGACTGGACCAATCATTTTTTTAATGGTGTTTATTATTTTCTTTTTTAGATGGTATTTAAAGAATCGAGAAATTAGTGATGAGTAGTTTTTGGCTAGTTGTTTTTATCAGTTTATTTGCAGTTGCTGCTTTTATTTGGTTTAGTGTTATCGACCAATCAAATAATCAGGAGGAATCTACACAAGATAACAAACCATCTAGAATGATGTTGCTTCCTATACTCGTTTTATGTTTGTCTCCGATTGGCTATTATTACTTGGGAAGTTTGGATAAGCAGGAAGATTGGCAACGAATTAATCTTGAGTTTGAAGATATAGTCAGAGGCGTTAAGACTGATCTGTCCGATTCAAAAATTCAGGACTTGGTTTTGGCATTGAGAACTGCTGCCGACAAAGATCCTAAAAACGGTCAGTTGTGGTTTATGTTGGCTGAAAGTTATTTTCAATTAGGTATGATTGATTTAGCTGATGCTTCTATGGCGCGAGCGCATAGAGTGGATATGAGACCTAATTGGCTGGTTGCTA
>Ga0316204_10010273_pt1 | contig 12118 bp, 10 predicted proteins | sample 6monrhotite_MG_2_FD_205661 | JGI IMG/M metagenome (GOLD analysis project Ga0316204, IMG submission 205661) | Microbial mat bacterial communities from mineral coupon in-situ incubated in ocean water Damariscotta River, Maine, United States -... | ecosystem: Environmental > Aquatic > Marine >...
TCTATTTCCAAAACAAAAAATTGGCGCTCGTCACTTCCGCCTCACCCGATTCCCGCTATCCCACCCGCGAGCGCATCGTCGAACAATTCGGTAAACCGGAAGCGGAAATCTCCTTCCAAACCCAATCGTATTTGGACTATACCCAGCAGGGGCTGCGATTCATCTGTGATGCAGCAGGTAAAACAACGGGCGTGTTGTACTTCGCGCCGCACCCTCGCCGCATTCCTGAAGGGTATCCGAACGTCCACGTCGATCTGCGCCGCGCAAATGCCGATACGCCCCAAGACTCAACCCCACCGGCCGATTTTCTGGTGGGAGCGGCACAGGTTTCCATCGCTCCCCAATCGTTTGAAGGCATTGCGCCGGACAACGACGAAAAACCCACGCACCTAGCGGAAGACCTTTTCGCTCGCGCGGTCATCTTTCAACGCGGCGACGAGCGCGTCGTTTTTATTGGGTTAGATGTTTTCGGCATGGGTATGTGGGACGTCGACATTGTTCGTGAACGACTGCGCGAAAAAGGCTTTCCCAATGTCGTGGTCGCTATGTCCCACACGCATGCCAACGTCGATACGATTGGATTTTACGGCTACTACCCGACAGAGTACGTCCAACAGATTTTGGTACATAGCGAACAGGCCGTCATGCAAGCGGCGAAGAACCTCTCCCCGGTTAAGGAATTGAAGGTCGGTTCGGCAGAAATGCCGCTAGCCGGTGGGCGTGTGGTTGATTTGATCCGCAACGGCCGCGACCCCGGCGTTGTCGATCCCACGGTTTCCATCGTGCAAGCCATCGGCAAAGACGGAAAACCAATCGCCAATCTGGTGCATCTCGCCTGCCATCCCGAAGTGATCCGGCTCCGGGATACGCGAGGGCTTTCGCCCGATTTTGTGGGCACGCTCTGCAACGACGTGACCCGCGAACTCGGCGGCCAGACCGTGTTCTTGAATGGGGCGCTGGGAGGCATGCTGACTCCCGACACACGACTTCGCACGCAGGCCGCCGCTGAAGAAATGGGGCACGCACTGGCCAAGTTTGTTGTCGCTGCCGCCGAAAACGCAGTGCCCAGCGAGACCTACGACGTCTGGCTGCAACGTCGCCCTGTTGAGTATCCGGTCACCGCTGAGGCCATCATCAAGTACCTGGAACAGGCCGCCCCGAAAGCGGACTTTGCACAACATCGCATCCGCACCGAGATGAATCTGGTTTGGATCGGTGATGCGCAGTTTATTACGATCCCAGGTGAACTCTTACCTGACCTCGGCTTGGAAATCATGTCCAAAATGCCGGGCAAGCTGCGGTTGATCGTGGGACTGGCAAACGCCGAACTTGGATATATGATCCCCAGTTTTGACTTTCGCGATGGCGGCTACGAAGAACGGACCGGACCCGGCGCCGCTGGCGGAGCAATCACGCGTTCGGTCGGTTTAGAACTGGCCCCCATCCTGCCTCCTGCCCGACGATAATGCGTATCATTGTCACCCGGGGGGACGAGTCTCCCGCCGAACACTGATTCATCCGACTTGCCCCCCCTACGTCATTCTTCAAAGAGGTTTTCGTCATGTCCAAAACGATTACTCTATTTCTTTTCGTCGTCTGCGGCCTCACTATGATCGCCCACGCAGAATCCAAATTTGCGGCGGAGTTCGTGTTTCCGCTGAACGCCGAACACAACCATGCGCCGGCGATTGTGGAATGCCCCAATGGCGACCTGTTGGCCTCCTGGTATCGCGGTTCGGGAGAACGCAGCGCCGACGATGTCCGTGTTCTGGGCGCTCGCTTGCGCAAAGGGAAAACAAAATGGAGCCCCGAGTTTTTGATGGCCGATACTCCCGGCTTTCCCGACTGCAATACGGCGATGATGATCGACAAAGATAAAAAGCTGTGGCTGTTCTGGCCCACGATTCTCGCCAACACCTGGGAATCGGCCGTGACCAATTACATGACCTCAACCGACTATCAAGGGGACGGAGCACCCCGCTGGGATTGGAAAGACCAAATCTATCTCAAGCCGCAGGACTTCAAGGATGAATTCCTGGATCACGTCAACAACCACCTCGGCAACAAGCAACCCCTTTCCAAAAAACAACTCGGGTTCTTGCAATTGGCCAAAGACACCGCCGGTGAAAAAATGTATCAGCGGCTGGGATGGATGCCCCGTTGCAAGCCGACCGTACTCAAAAGCGGTCGGATTTTGATGCCGCTGTATACCGACACTTACTCAATTTCGATCATGGCCGTCAGCGACGACGATGGAAAAACCTGGTATGCCAGCGGGCCAATTATCGACTACGGCAACATTCAGCCGGCCGTGTTGCAGCGCGATGACGGCACAGTCGTCGCCTATATGCGCGAGAACGGATTTCAAGAAAACATACGAATCTCGGAATCCACCGACGACGGCCTGACCTGGGGGCCAGTGAAAAACTCCGCGCTCCCCAATCCGGGATCAGGCCTGGACGCTGTCCGCCTCGAAAACGGCCATTGGGTCATGATCTACAATGATTTAACCCGTGACCGCAATAGCTTGGCCGTCTCGCTTTCCGACGACGAAGGCCGTACTTGGCGTTGGACGCGGCACCTGGAACAGCACGAAGCCGGACGGTACCATTATCCGGCGATCAACCAGGCCGCCGACGGCACAATTCATGCGATTTACACCTATTCCGTCGCGGACGGTAAAACCATGAAGCATGCGGCGTTTGGCGAAGAATGGATCAAGGAGGCGGACTGAGGCCGCCCTCCTCGCAGCCGTGACGAATTTCCATTTTTTTGAGCACCGGAGGGTTCCGGAATCTGGTAGACTGGTGATTGGCCGGACGTGGGGCAAGATGGTTATTATTTGTAGCTGTTAAGGAAGACGCGGCTCCTTGATGCGGATGCGCTTTTTTCAAAGAATTCAGAGTGCGGTGACTCGATGCCACTGAAAGTAAAATGCCCTGGGTGTGAAAAGGTTCTTAATGTGCCCGATGCGGCGCGGGGGAAGGCAGTCCGCTGTCCGAAGTGCGAAACCAAGGTCAAGATCCCTGCCGCCACCAAAAAACGCCGTGTGCGGCAGACCGCCCCTGACAGCACTGACGGCTTGTTGAGCCTGAATCTCCGAGAAGCGGAAGATGCGCACGCGCGGATCTGCCCCATCTGCGGTGCAGCTGCCGCGCCGGAGGATGTCAACTGCATGCAGTGCGGGGTGGACCTGATCACCGGCCAGATCGCCGAAAAAGAGTCTGCCCGCCGCCGTAGCGGTGCTCCCGATCCGATATTGTTTTACCGCGCCGCGTGGGTTGATTCATGGAAATTCATGAAGCAATACACGGGTCTGGCCGGACGCACGTTCGCGTATTGGATCCTGTTCTCATTTCTGCTCGCCGGTTGCTTGTTCATGGTGAGTTATTGCGAACAGACGCCACCAAAAATGTTTTGGGTCGCGTTTAGCATCGTGACCGGTATGATCTATCCGGGTTGGTTTTGGAGCCTGACACTGAGGGTCATCGTCGCTACTGCCACGAAAAAAAAATCGTTGGGACGAGTCAATTTTGATGTTTTTCTCAATATTGCGCACGGATTTAAGTGGTGTTTGTGGGCTATTAGCTTTTTTACGCCGGCGGTGGTCTTTGCGGCTCCATTCGCGCTGTTGGATATTCGCGCCTTTTGGGGCACATTGGCAATAACCGTCCTCCTCACATTGACTGCGGTCCCAACCGCCATGGCGCACATGGCAATGCCGATCACATGGAAAGGTTGGCTTTCACCGATCCTGTTTCAGGTCACGTTCCGGCACTTTGGCCATTCCGCTTGGTGGGTGTTGATGCTGCTGACGGTTTTCGGAGTCTGTTTCTCCCCGTTGGCCATTGCCGGTGGAGTTTACCACGCCGAAGTCACCGCTGTGATGCAGGGGGAAGTCATTGCTTCTCCCTATACATTCTACAGCGTGATCCTCGGCGCCACGGCCGTCTCGCATTTGCTATTGGGTTTCGGTGCAATAATTCTCATGCGGGCGACAGGCCTGTTCGTTTTCTACAACAAAGCAACGTTGGAATTGACAACCAGGATCGAGGATCAGACGTACGTCCCCAAAGCGACGCGGCTCGACGAACTCGATTCCTACCAAGAAGGAATAAACGGCAAGGGAGTCGCTATAGGACTCGGCTTGGCTTTTCTCTTTGGCTGTGCTTTTGGCATGATTGCGGGGACCTTGGGCACGGATGACTCGTCGTTTTTGAATAATCTTGGCTGGGGCATCATGCTAGCCGGTGGTTTGTCGATTATGACCGGTTATTGCATGGCTATTGTGATATCGTTCAACGACAGCATGATTTGGTGTGCGCTGATATTGTTTTTTGGATTGCCGGCGGAGTTCATCTATTTGGCAATTAATTTTGGAGAAATGAAATGGCCCGTGGCCATTCAACTCGTCGGCTTTTTTTACTTGGTCGTTGGATTCGTGCTCACGTTGCTTTGAGTCGTTCGGAGCCAGTCGTTCTCTCCCCACCTGTGGCCGTTCAGTTGCAGATTTCCTCCGGCTCCTTACAATTAGTAAAATATGATTTCAAAACCCTCTGGCTCGCGTTCGTGAGATGAACTAATTCGCCTCCTAACCGCGTGTCAAAGAGTCTTGAAAACAGTTATTGACAGTAATTCCCGCTCAGCGATCCCGCGCTCCTCGCGGGCCGAACGAGCGGACACCCAACCTATTCCCACCCGACGGAAATGTCTGACCGAATTGATTCGGTGGCATGCGGTGCGGTGTCCGCGGCAATCGTTGCCGGCGCTTCCCTCGTTCCCGTTTACCCTCGGCACCGGTTCCGCGCCAACGCCCCAGTTCGCGCAGACTGCCGGGAGCTAGCACAACACCCTCAGAGGTGAGTAATGTCCAAAGATCTCTTTGACGAAAGCACGATGAGTTTCGGCGAACACCTGGAGGCGCTCCGGACGCACCTTTGGAAGGCCCTCATCGGCCTGGTGATCGGCGTCATCGCCTCGTTAGCCTACAGCAAACCGATCATCGATATGGTCCGTGCCCCAATCGATCAGGCACTAAAGGATTACGGTCAGCCGGTCGAGGAGGCTCCCAGCAAGTCATTCTGGGAAACCACAAAGGCCTACTTCGGAGACGACTCCGAGGAACCTCCGACTCCTACAAAACCCGTGGAAACCGACGATGCACAGGTGGTCTCCATCAATGTCGACGCGCTCGAGTTACAGCGGGGACTCCACAAAGCCGATCCTCAGCACTATCCGTTGCCGGCCGATGATGCAAAATCGGTGATGATCCAATTGGCAGCGTCGATTTCCGGATTGCCAAAAATTGCCGACATTGACCAACAACTCAAGCCGATCACCATCAACGTTCAAGAAGCGTTTTTTACCTACGTCAAAGTCGCCATGATTTCCGGACTGGTCCTTTCCAGTCCGTGGGTTTTCTTTCAGCTCTGGTTGTTCGTCGCCGCCGGTTTGTATCCACACGAACGCAAATGGGTGTATCGGTTTCTGCCCATGAGTCTGGGATTGTTTCTAGGCGGGGCCGCCTTTTGTTTTTTCTTGGTGATCCCGATTGTTTTGGAGTTTCTGCTGAGCTTCAACTTGTGGCTGGGACTGCTGCCACAGATTCGTATGTCGGAGTGGATCAGCTTCGCCGTGACATTGCCGTTGATGTTCGGCATCAGCTTTCAATTGCCCTTGGTCATGCTGTTTATGGAACGGATCTCGATTTTTTCGGCCGACGACTATCGCGAAAAACGCCGCATCTCCATCTTGGTGATCGCCGTATTGTCGATGTTGCTCACTCCAGCCGATCCCACGAGCATGATGTTGATGATGATCCCGCTCATGATCCTATACGAGTTCGGGATCTGGCTGTGTGGTTTCAAGGCCCCATCTGCCAGCCCGTATGCCGATGAATAATCAGCAAAGAGAGAACGGCGAGTCTTGGGGACTGGCGCAGTTCCGGAAATGGGAACGCCACCGTTGACCGATGCCACAACCAATACCAGCCTGCCAAAGGGGCAAACGGCAGCAGAGTCAAACCTCACTGCCAAGGGGGAGATCAGTTGTGGCGACGAGGGAATGAGAATCCGCGTGAGCACCAACGTCGATGCCGTTAGGCGGTGACGGCAGTCTGCTTGGGAGACGACGACTTTTCTGCTTCGTCAGAGGTCGCGGGCGCCGTGAACGACTGCAAGAACAGCATGATTGCACCGGCGACCAAAAACACATCGGCAAAATTATAAGTCGCCCAATGCAGATCGTTGAGCGGCGTAAAACTGGCCAACGGCAAATTCATCTGCAAAAAATCCCGCACACCATGCAACGGTTCACCCGTCGCGCGATCGACGCAGCCATGCAAATACAGCCGGTCGTAGAGATTTCCAAGTGTTCCGACCATCACAAACGCGAGCGTGATCGTAAGCCAGAGACTGTTAGCCGCTCCCCGCACAAAGAGCCAATAGCAAATGCCCAGAATCGCCACGAGGCCGACGATGGCAAACAGCCACCCCAAACCTTGGCCCATGCCCCACAGCGCGCCTTGATTGAAAGTCGTGTGCAAATAGAAGACGTTTTTACCGTCATATTGCAGCCACGGCTGGCTTTGCCCATTCGGGTAGCCTAAGTCTCTGAATACCCACCACTTAGAGATTAAATCCCAAGCCGTACCACAGACGACTATCAACCAAAACCAGACGTGTCTGTTTGCGGGCACGGTATTCATTTAGTGGAACTGCTCGAGTTTGCTTTCACATTCAATGCAATTCCGCGCGAACGGAATCGCTCGCAGGCGGGTTTTGCGGATAATCGATCGGGCGGGGGTTTTACCATCTTCCTGGCATTTTTCGCAAGTGCCATATGTCCCCGCGTCAATTCGCTGCAGTGCGACATCAATCGCTTTGAGCGTTTCTTGGTCGTTTTCGACCAAGGACAGCGCAAAGTCCTGCTCAAACGTATCGCTGCCTAACTCCGCCATGTGCGTCGGGCTTTTGGAGCCGTTGCCCATATCCTCGCGCCCGGATCCGAGCGCTTCGCTGGTCAATTGGCGAACATCTCCCCGCAGACGGGCGCGCATGGCCGTCAACAAGGTCTTAAACTCCGTCATTTCCGGTTTTTTCATAATTGCACCAAAATCTCGGGGCCGAGTCAGTCTAATGAAGCGGGCTAATTATGCTCTTCCAAAAGTGTCGGGTCAAGGGTTACATATTCACTTTGGTTTATCTGTTGCCCTGGTAAGTAGCCGCGACCCGCAAATTGTTGTCCCAGAGATCTCCGCATATCCGTGACGTTGCACATTTCGCTGTAAATTTGCGTCTCGCCCATCGGTTGACACGACGAGACGCATGTCTACGATACTCATTACAGAGACTTTACTTACATCAAATATGGGAGTCACGGGAATGGCGGCATCAAACAGTTTGAAGGTAGGAGATCGCGCACCCGCATTTTATGCGGCGGCCTCCCCGGGCGGAAAAAAGATCCGGCTTAGCCAATTTAAGGGGGAGAAAAATGTAGTGCTCTACTTTTATCCCCGAGACAACACCCCCGGATGCACGACGGAGGCTTGTGACTTCCGTGATGCATCAATGGACTTCAATACATCTGACGCGGTCATTCTCGGGGTCAGCACCGATTCAGTCGAATCCCACGAAAAATTTACCGACAAATTCGAGCTTCCCTTTCCGCTGCTAGCGGATGAAAAGCACGAGGTCGCTGAAAAATACGGGGTGTGGGTCGAAAAGAATATGTACGGCAAAAAATCGATGGGCATCTTGCGGTCGACGTTTCTGATAGACAAACAAGGGAAAATCGCCCGTGTCTGGCGGCGCGTGAAGGTCAACGGGCACGTCAGTGCCGTCCAGGAAGCGCTCGCTGAGCTTGGCTAATCCTTTGTCCCGGCTTAGATTCAGCGTTGGGTGCCACTGGCTTTGCTAGTGCAAAACCAAATGTGGGAGCCACTTACGAAACACTGCCAGAGCCAGTGGCATCCATACTCTTTGCCGTGACGAAGCATTCGCAGTCGTTTTTCAACGCGCTGTTGACGCTGCCACAGTGATCACCCGGCAAGTTTCCGAGGAGTGCCAAAAAACGGCGTCGGTCCGACGGCGCCTTGGGAATTTCCATCCCAGGTGTGAGCGGCGACTGCTTCTAGAATCTGCTCGGCGGCCAGCAAGGATTGAAGAGCGGTGCGTCCGTCCACTATCGGCGTTTGCTGGGTGCGGACACACTGCACAAAACTGCTCAATTCAGCCGTCAACGCATCGTGGGGTGTGACTGTAGGATTTTGGACCCGGATAAAGCGTTTAAAAACATCCGTCTTCAGCTTTTCGATGTCCGCTCCCGGTTGTTGAGCCCGTTCGACAGGAGACGTGCCGTACAGCAGCGCGTCGCTGGGTGCACAGGTGGTCACCTGCCGCTCGGCAAAATCGATCCCCACAAAACCAGTGTCTGACCAGACCTGCATACTACGGCTAACATTCATACTCACGCGATTAGCGGTCAGATCGGCGACACACCCGTTTTCAAATCGCAGCCGCGCCTGAACGACGTCTTCGTTGTTTCCAAGGATATTGAGCCCAAATGCCTCCACGGAAACGATTGGCGACGCGGCGAGATCCAGAACGAGGTCGATGTCATGGATCATCAAATCGAGCGTCACGCCGATGTCGGTGGAGCGGAACGAAAACGGACTGAGCCGTTCGCCACGAATATATTTGGGTTGGCCGATGTGCGGCCGGGCGGACTGCATGGCGGGGTTGAAACGCTCGATGTGACCGACTTGCAAAATAGCGCCGGTTTTTTCCGCTTGTTTGACGAGTAGGCTACCTTCCGTGGCGTCGAGCGCCAACGGTTTTTCCACGTGGGCCGAAATTCCTCGCGCAAGACAATCTCCGGCGACCGCCAAGTGGGCAATCGTGGGAACGGCAACGCTGACCGCATCAACCTTGTCCAGCACGTCCCGATATTCCGAAAACCATTGCGTTCCACAATTGTGGGCGACCCGAGTTCCTGCTTCTTGATTGGTATCGGCTACGCCGACCAACTCAACGTCGGGCATGCCGGCCAGAATCCGGGCGTGATGTTGTCCGAGCGCCCCTACACCGATGACTGCGATTTTGATCTGTTTCATGCCGCTTTGGGCACCTCCCGCCTGCGTCCTTGGCGACCACTGCCGCCATGTCCAAGAAAGTCCATCAAATGTGTGACCTCTGCAGGCCAATCGTTACCGAGTAGTTCGTGCAAAGTTTCGGCGGCGAAGTCGACCTTTTTGCAATCGCGATAGATCAAGCGTTGCACTTTTTTAATGACACGAATGGTTTCGTGGCTGATGCCCCGACGTTGCATGCCAACGACATTAATCGTGCGCACACGGCTGTCGTCTCCTCCCGCCCACATCATGTACGGGGGAACGTCGTGCGGCACACGGCTGAGTCCGCTCACGAAACAGAGCGTGCCCAGCGTTGAAAAGTGGTGGACGACGCTATTGCCGGAAATGATGACATTGTCCTGCACCTGTACGTGCCCGCCGAGTAGCACACCGTTTACGAGAATTACGTTGTTTGCAATTTGGCAATTGTGAGCGACATGGCTGTTGGCCATCAGCATGTTGTCGTTGCCGATGCGGGTCACGCCTTCCTCCTTTTCGGCACCACGATTGACCGTGACCCCTTCGCGGAAGGTATTTCCGTTGCCAATTTCCAGACGTGTCTCGGTACCGGAAAAACTCAGGTCTTGCGGATCGCCGCCGATCACGGCCGTCGGATGAAAGCAGTTATCAGAACCGATCGTGGCAGGGCCGTGAATCGCCACGTGGCTGATCAATTTGGTGCGGTCCCCGATTTTGACACCCGGCCCGATCACGCAAAAGGGGCCGATCTGTACATCCGCGCCGATGATCGCCTGGGGGTCAACGCTTGCCATCGCTGAAATTTGTGTGGACATGTTTGGTTGTACCTAGGCAATGCCGTTGTCTGATTGTCGAAAGCACGAGTTCCGTCCGTGTTGCGTCAAGCAGCGCGGCACTCCCCGTTGGTTTCCGGATTTGGAAAGAAGTGTATGGAGTGGGCCAATTTCAATCGTCGAACAATTTCCGCATTCAGCCGGTGCCCGGAGCGGCGAGCAATGACGTGTCCTTGTAGATCGCAACCGATGAGCGCCAAGTCTCCGATGCAATCGAGCAATTTATGCCGCGCACATTCGTCAGCAGCACGCAATGTGTTTTCAATCGGTCCGTCTTCGCCGAATATCACTAGATCCGCTGTCGTCAACCGGGCTCCATAGCCTTGGGCTTTGAGTGCATCGGCTTCCGCTTCCAGCACAAACGTTCGTGAAAACGCCAGTTCGTTCAGAAATGTTTCAGGCGTAATGCGGTAGCTGGCAGTGTGCGCTTGAATCGGCGAGTCGGGGCCATAGTCGAGTTCGTAGGTGATCTCCAGTCCCTCGTGCGCGACTGCTTGTGCGCGGACGTCGGTACCACGATCGTCGGCCGCAATGACGTCTGATTGAATTCGCACGACCTGCCGGGGTTGATCTTGAGCAACGATCCCCGCGTGGGCAATTGCTTCAGCGAAGAAAATACTAGAACCGTCGCATCCGGGCGGTTCCGGTGCATTGACCTCAACCCGGCAATTGTCGACTTGCAGTCCCGCCAATGCGGCCATGACGTGTTCGATCATTTCCACGCGAGCGCCGCCATTTTCAATAACGGTGCGGCGTTCCTGGGGAACGGTGAATTCTACGAGGGCCGGAACGGATGGCGAATTCCCCAGATCGGTCCGTACAAATTGGATACCGTAATTCGGCTCAGCTGGGAGGAATCTTAAACGAACGTCTGCTCCCCAAAGGAAGCCCACGCCGGCGACTTCTGCCGCGCGTGCGATCGTTTGTTGCGACCGTTGTTCCACGTAACTCTCTCCCCGCTGCTGAGGCGTGTTCGGCAATCCGCCATTTAGCCTTGTGGTGCGTATTTATGGCCTGCAGTGTTGGACTTCAAGATCCAACAGGGCCGCAGGAGCAATACCAGTAAAAATGAATTGGCGTGTCGTTGGGCCGTTGGTCACAATTGTCCAACGGCCCAGCGGCGGCCTTTGGCGGCACAGTCTCTGAGTGATTACGTCTGGCCGTTCGTCGCAAGTCGGATTCCGACAGAATTGTACGGGATTCGACGCGGCGAACGAAACCAAACGTGCACTTCGAGAGTTGCGGCGCCGCTATCTACGGATTCTTACGGCGACGGGTGGGGGGGCGATTCGTCGCGGGCTTTTGTCCGGACACAGTTCGGACATTGCTATCCCGTTTCGGGGCCGTTCCAGCAGTCTGCTCGAAATGTCGGTTCAGCGCTTTGTAAATGGTTTCCGTGATGTCGTCGGCGTCGCGGTGGAAAACCACCGAGGAGTTCAAGTCCGCGGCAATCGACTGCGGATTCGAATCAATCGCCTTGGGCCGACGAAAACGCATGACCAGCGAATAGCCTTTTTTTGTGGCGAACACTTGGACGATGTCCTGAACTTCGCCGTGGATCGTCTTATAGATCTCAGCTTGGCGGCGCTTGAACTGGCGGTCCTTGTTTTGGACTTTAGCTTCGAAGGCGGCTTTCTCCGTAGTGAAACGGCTTTCCAGCGCGGTGTAATTGTCACTGTCCCTTTTGAAGGTGGAATCCTTCAGTTGCCTTTCGGCAGCCTGTAGCCGTTTGAACGAACCTTCCAGTTCGCCCTTACTTTTTTCCATGTCGGCTTTGAGTTCGTCTTGAAGAACATTGAATTTTGTATAGTTCTTGAAGACTTCCTCCATGTCGATCAGGCCCACCTTATTGCCGGACGCGCCGGGACTCGGACCGCCCTGAGCATAGGCTGGCGAGAAATTCAACGAGGACCCTAACAGAGCCATCGTGACGGCAAAAATCAGTCGTGTCTTTGTCACGGCGAATGCACTCCTTTGCTGTGCCAAACCGGAAGGTGACGCCCGGTGTGTTGTGTTGCCGAATTGCCGGCAACCGTCTTCTGATCGAAACACGATCAACATTTTTTTGCTACGTGAAAACTGCTTGCCGATCACATCAAATGACCTGCGAAAGCGGCCCTTACATAGGCCGTCCTCACGAGATCCATTCGTCACGACCTTCTGGAATTTCATTGTG
>Ga0316204_10010274_pt1 | contig 12118 bp, 12 predicted proteins | sample 6monrhotite_MG_2_FD_205661 | JGI IMG/M metagenome (GOLD analysis project Ga0316204, IMG submission 205661) | Microbial mat bacterial communities from mineral coupon in-situ incubated in ocean water Damariscotta River, Maine, United States -... | ecosystem: Environmental > Aquatic > Marine >...
GGACACGCTGATCGTGGTCATGAGCGACCACGGCGAGCAGTTCTACGAGTACGGCGAGCTGGAGCACGGCAAGACGCTGCACGGGGTGGAGGTCGACACCTTCGCCCTGTTCAGCGGCGCCAACGTCGCCCCGGAGGCCTGGGCCGGGCCCACCACCCACGCGGACCTGTCGCCGACCATCCTGTCGTACCTGGGTGTCCGCCCGGACGCGCTGGCGCCGTCGGAGGATCGGGGCGGCGTCGGGGTGGTCGTGGGGCAGGCCGAGCCGTCGCGGCCGCTGTTCGCCGCCAAGCGCGACGATCAGCAGACCACGCAGTCGGTGGATCGGGACGGCAAGCGCCTGATCTTCACCTGGGAGGACGGGGAGCGCCGGCTGTTCGACCTGGCGCTGGACCCCGCGGAGCGAAGCGACCTCTACGCGACGGATCCCGACGCCGAGGCGCTCTGGGACCTGCTGGCGCCCCGGGTGGAGGCCCTCGACGCGATGATCGAGGACACCTCTCCCGCGAGCCCCTGACTACTTGCTCTTGGACAGGCAGGCGGCGGTCACCGCCTGGGACTTGCCGTTGGCGAGGCTCTCGGAGCTCTCGATCAGCGCGCTCAGGTCTGTCAGCTCGGCGGTCGTCTCGTTGTCGCTCGGATCGAACTCGATGAGCAGCAGGCGGCTGAAGTTGATCTTGGCCGCCCCGCTGGCGTCCGTGGTCGCGCACTGGCCGCTGGCGATCAGCCGGTCGCTGGTCGCGCAGAACTCCGGGTAGCTCATCAGGATGCGGTCGCACTGGTCGCCGGCGTAGAGCGTGCTGGCGGAGGCGTAGTCCGCCTGGGTCAGCGCCGGGAAGATCCGGTCCATCTCGGACCAGCCCCCGTCGGGCGTGCGCTTGGCCATGTAGGTGCCCTCGCCGCTGGAGAGCCCGCAGATGAAGGCGCTGCCGTCCGGGGACACCGCCGTGTGGCCGCAGCCCTGCAGCTTCTCGCTGGGGAACTTCGGGTTGCCGTCCTTGATGCCGATCACGCCCGACTTGGTGTTGTCGCCCTTCTGATGGAACACCACCGCGTCGGAGCCCGGCACGAACTGCGCGTCCTCGCCGTGGTGGCTGCCCGAGACCCGATCGTCGGAGAAGTTCTTGGCGTTGTTGATGGCCATGCCGCCCTTGTCGCCGATCTTGACGTCGGCGATGAGGATGCCGCCGGCGCTGGTGGGCAGGCTCCACACCAGGCGCGAGCCGTCGGTGTTCACGGACGGAAAGCGGCCCTTCTCCACCAGCAGGCTGCGCGAGCTGTCGCTCACCTTGGTGGCCACCAGCACATTGGTCTGACCGCCCGCCCACTGGACCTGCTCAAAGATGACGTGGCTGCCGGTGGGGTACCAGGTGGGGAACCAGGTGCCCATCTCCTTGTGGCGGTCCAGCAGCTTCACCCCGGAGATCGTCTTACCGTCGAGGTCCAGCACTGCCGTGTGGATGGCGCAGCCGGCCGGCTCGTCGCGGTGGCAGGCCGTGCCCAGCTTGTCCAGGTTGGCGCTGAACGCGAGGTCGACCTTGCCGCCGGGGGAGACCTTCAGCGCTGCCTCCTCTTCGCCCTCTTCGCCCTCGGCCTTCTTGGCGCTGTCGTCGGCGCTCTTGTCATCGGCGCTCTTGCCCGCGGCCTCCCCCGCGGCCTCGTCCGTCGCCTCTTCACCGGCCGCCGCGGCCTTCTCGGCGGCCTTCTTGGCCGCGCGCTCCTCGTTGGCCTGCTTGGCCTTGGCCGCCGCGTCCTCGCCGGACTGGGCCGCGCCGTCGGTCGCCGGGTCGTCCGCCGCGGGAGCGTCCGCCGGGGCATCCGCCGGGGTCTCCTCGGTGGCCTCGGTGGCCTCGTCGGGGCCGTCAGCGCCGTCGACGCCCGCGGCCTCGCGGGACTGCTGACGGGCGTCGGTGGCCTGCTTGGCCTTGGCTGCTGCCCCCGGGTCGTCACCGGTCGGATCGGCGTGAGCGGCGACGGTGAGGAAGGATGCGGAGAGGACAATAGTGAGGAATCTGGACATCGCGAGCTCCTGTGGAGACTGCCATTTCGGTGAGATGCGCCGGGATCTTAAGCCCCGGTGCATTGAACTTCAGCAGGCTCACTATCGGAGGTCTGAGGACCGAATGCACTTATGGCCGCTTACAGCGTCGCCTGAGCTAGGGACGCTGCGCCTCGACCACGCCGATGGAGGTCGTGTCCCCGTCGCTGCCCGCGTACCAGAAGCGCCAGATGTCGCCGTCCCGCTCGATCTCCGCGCCCTGCGTCGCCACGCTGTTCCAGGACCCGTCGCCGGTGAAGGGGATGATGGGATCCGGGTGGGCGACCCAGCGGATCCCATCGGCGCTGACGGCCCAGCCCACCTGGTAGCAGCCCTTGTCGCAGCCCGAGAAGGTCATCCAGTAGAGCCCGTCCTCGTAGATCACCTCCGGCGCCTTGACCTTGCCGAGGTCCCAGGTACCCAGGCCCTCGAAGACGGGCAGCTCGCAGTAGGGGGTCCACTCCTCGCCGTCGGTGCTCAGGGCGTAGCCCAGCCAGAGGGTGCCGGTGGCGAACCACATCTCGTACACCCCGTCGCGCTGAACGATGGAGGCGTGGGCCACCGAGTTGCCCCGCTCTTCGGCCCGGACGATGTCGTTGATGTCGAACAGCGGGTTGTCGGCGTGCTGGGTGAAGTCCACCCCGTCGGTCGAGTAGGCCGCGCCGATGCTCAGGCGGTTGTTGAGCACGTCGCCGTTGTAGTAGAGCCAGAGCTCCTCGTCGTCCCGGTTTACGATCTCCGGGGTGTTCTGGGAGAAGTAGTTCCAGTCGTCCTCGACCGAGCCGATCTGGTCGAAGTGGAACATGGAGGCCTCCGTCAGGCGCTCGAAGCTTCCGTCCGGCTGCTCCTCGGCCACGCCCAGGCCGTAGTACTCGGCCCGGTTGCGGCCGGAGTAGTACAGCAGCTTGCGGCCCTGGTAGGTGGTGACGCTTGGCATGGAGACCACCCTGGAGTCCCAGCCCTCCGGGTCCGGCTCCAGCACAGGCGGATCGTCGAGGCCGACGACCTCGGGCACCCAGGGGAGCTCCGTGAGCATCTCGAAGGGCTTGTCCAGCCCCCAGCCCCAGCCGAAGGGGCGGATCTCCAGCGTAGTGGAGGGGGTGTCGCACGTGGCGTCCGGGGCGGCGGTGAAGAGCTCATACTCGCCGGGCGGGTAGAGCTGCTCCAGGCAGAACTCCGCCTCGCCGGAGCTGTCGATGTGCCCCTTGTACATGGGCCCCAGGGCCTCGGAGGAGATGACGAAGTCGGTGTTCCGGGGGCCGAGCACCCGGCCGCAGGTGCCCAGGCACTCGTCGGCGATGGGCTCGTCGAGCTCCATCTCCATGCCGCACGCCCGATCGTCTCCGCAGCCCGTCAGGGCGAGCACCATCCAGCTCAGCGCGACCACAGGATCTCCCGTACCATCCAGCCGGTCCATCCCAGCCGGCCCAGTGTAGTCGGCCGGGACGGGCTCCGCTCAGCGGAAGTCGCCGTGCCCGCCGAGCCCCGGCGGCTCCTCGGGGTGGTACTCGACAGAGAGCCCGTGCTCCTCGTCCCACTTGCAGCTCCCGTGAAAGATCAGGTAGGCGACGCCGCCCTTTGCGCGCAGTGAGACGTCCGCGCTGTCGAGGGAGAAGGCGCCCTCGACGTCGAGGGAGGGGGCGTCGTCTTCGTCTTCGTCGTCGTCTTCCTGCTCGTCCTCGTCGTCGCCCCACCAGTCCGGCTCCTCGTAGGAGCCCTCGTCGTAGTCCTCCTCCTCGTCGTAGTAGTCGTCCCGCAGGCCCAGGGCGCGCTCCTCCTCTTCGTCTCTTCCTTCCTCCGCCGCCTTGAGGATGGCCGCCTTCTCCTGCGCCTGCAGCTCGCGCAGCAGCTCGTCCACCGCGCTGCAGATGCGCGCATAGACATCCTCGGCGTTCGCCGTGAGGTGCTGGATGGCGGCGGCCTGGGGGCCGTCGACGGTGACCGGATCGTCGCCCTGGGGCGGCGCCTGTACCTTGACCGTGACCTCCAAGGGCTCGTCCTCCCAGGGCACCTCGACGGACCACATCAGGCCGCCAAAGTCGTGGCTGTAGTACATCTCCATGGCTCAGTCTTCCCGAGGGCAGCGGTCGAGGGTCACATGGTCATCGCCGGGGAGGTAGTGTACCGCGAGGCCATGCTGCCCGTCCCAGGCACAGTGCCCCTCGAAGGTCAGGCTGGCGAGCCCCTGGCGGATGTCGATGTGGACCTTCACCCGATCCAGGGAGAAGAGGTCCGCTGTGCGGACGCTGTCCTCGTCCTCGTCCTCATCGTCCTCATCCTCGCCCCACCAGTCCGGCGGCTCCTCCGGGGTGTCTTCGTCCTCCTCGTCCAGCAGGCCGAGCGCGCGGTCGATCGTCGCCCGCTCGGCCTTGTTGCGGCGCAGGTGTGCTGCCTCCGACCGCTCCAGCTCCTCCACTTTTTCGGCCACCGCCTTGAGGATCAGCTCGCGGATGACGTCGATGTGGGTGTGGAGGTGATTCACCGTCTCGCGCTGGCCGGCGGTCATGTAGGCCGGCTCGTCCTCGTCGGGCACGCTCTCCTGCTCTACCATCAGCCACATCGGCTTCGTCGACCAGGGGACGACAAGGTTGGTGTCCAGGGAGTTGTGTTCAGGATTGTATTCCCAATTCATGGAGAGAGAATAACCACCGCTGTGGACACTATCTGTCCGGCTGGATCAGGGCTCGAAGCGGTAGCCGACCCCGTGCACCGTGTGCAGGTGGCGGGGCCGCGATGGGTCGCGCTCGATCTTGGCCCGCAGCCGCAGCACGGTGTTGTCCGCCGATCGGGTCTGCACGCTTGCGCGGTAGCCCCAGACCTCCCGCAGCAGCTCATCGCGCTCCACGATGACGCTCGGCCGCTGGCTCAGGTAGCTGAGCAGCTCCGCTTCCTTGGTGGTGAGGTGCGTGGACTCCCCGTCGCGCTCGACGCTGCGGCGGGCGAGGTCGATCCGGATACCGGAGAGGTCCATCCCGCCCCCGGGCCGTGACGCGGCCTCCAGCGTCCGTAGCTGGACGTTGATGCGAGCCACCAGCTCCTCGTTGGCGAAGGGCTTGACGAGGTAGTCGTTGGCGCCGCCCTCCAGCCCGTCGACCCGGTCGACGATGGCGTCTCGGGCGGTGAGCAGGATCACCGGCCAGCGACAGCCCCGGGCGCGCCAGTCTTTGAGCAGGTCCAGCCCGCTCTGGCCGGGCAGATTCCAGTCGAGGATGACCACCTCCGGAGCCTCGGTCGCGGCGGCCTGGGCGGCCTCCTCGGCGGAGCCGACCGCCTCGACCTGGAAGCCGGCGGCGGTCAGCGCGGCCTTGAGCGACAGACGCAGGGGGAAGTGGTCCTCGACCACAAGCAGTCGGCTCGACATCAGCGTACTCCAGGGAGGGTGAGGACGAAGCAGCTGCCGCCTTCGAGCGTCAGGGTACCGCCGTGGGCCTGCGCGACCTCGCGGGCAGCCCAGAGGCCGAGCCCGAAGCCGCCCTCCTGCTGCTCGCTGCCGCGCACCAGCTTGTCGAAGATCGCCGCCTGCTCGGCGCTGGGCACGCCGGGGCCGCCGTCCTCCACGGTGACACGAAGCTCATGTCCGACCGTACGCAGGCGGAGGCTGACCCGCTCGCCGCCGTAGCGCCTCGCGTTATCCAGCAGGGCGTCGATGGCCTCATCCAGTCGCTCGGGGTCCGCCACCACCATCAGCGGACCTGCCGCCTCCAGGGTCAGGCCCGGCAGCGACGCCTGCCAACGTCGGGCGACCCCATCAGCCCACTCCGCGAGGTCCAGGGTCGTGGTGTCCAGTGGCTGATTCACCTCGCCGCGGGCCGCGCGCAGCAGCCGGTCCAGCCCGCCCGCCAGTCGACCGGCCTCTTCCCGAAGCAGCCCCGTGAACTGCTCACGCTCCGCACCAGACATGCCCTGACTGCCGCCCTCCAACACCCCAGCCATGGACAGCACCGCCGACGCGGGCGTGCGCAGCTCGTGGGAGATCCGCTGGAGCAGCCCCTCTCGGGCCTCGACAGCGGCGCGCTCGCGGGCACCCACCAGTGACCGCTCGACGCCCTCGCGAATCAGCCAGTACAGCGACAGCACGAGCATCAGTGACAACACAACGCCGTTGACCGACGGCGGCATCGGCCAGCGCTCAGACACCCGGGGCCAGCTGGCGAGGGGGCTGCTGCCGCTGATGTCGCTGGTCAGGATGTCTCGGTGGAGCCAGATCGGAGGGCCGCTGATGGTGGCGCTGATGGTGAGCTGGCGGCCGCTGCTCTCAGCTTCGTCCAGGGTGATGCGGACCCCTGAGCGGGCTTCGACGAGTGAGGCCAGCCGATTCCAGGGCAGGATCCAGCGCTGCTCATTGTCTCGTGTAGGGACGAGCAGGGCCGCCGCGTCTTCGCTCTGAACCAGCGTCGGCATGGTCGTCTCCGGGTCGGCCAACTTCGCGACCGCCAGCAAGCGGTCCTTGTAGATGTCGGCGATCCGCGCTTCCCGTGAGCCCGGTGCGGCGCTGAGGCGCGCCGGCGCGGGGTGGATCCTGGAGGCGGTCTCTGAGAAGCGGAACCGGATGGGGATCTGCACGGTGGGGCTCAGCGCCGCGCCGTCGCGGGTGATGGGCGCGTAGGCCCAGGTCAGCAGGGTCGCCTCCAGCCCGTCATGGAACACCTCCGGACACACATCGACCTGCGCCGACTGCACACGACCATCTTCGCCGATCACCAACGTCGCGCGGCAGTCCGCCTGGAGCTTGTCTGGCCTCGCGGCCTTGGGAAAGTGAGGGGTCTCGCCGCTGAGGCGCTTCAGCTCCGAGGCGTCGATGTCGCCCATGAGCTCGGGCAGCGGCGGGGGCTCGGGCAGCGCCTCGACGTCGAGACGCTCATGCTGGATAGCCGCGTACTGGGAGTAGATGTACTTCGGCTTGCCGGCGTGCAGGTCGGTGACGATGCGCAGCAGCTCACGGTTCAGCGCGGCCTCGGCCCTGCTGGCCGCCCACTGCTCGCGCTGGAGCATGGTCTCGCTGGAGAGAGTCAGCAGGTAGTGGCCTCCCCAGAACAGCAGCGAGAACAGCAGGGGCACAGCGATCGTCAGGCGATTGTTCCAGTGCTTGCTCTTCATGGCTGCGGCCCGGTGAGGTGGTTGAAGTGGAGGTGCACCTGGGTCGGCGCGAGGTCGTGCTCGAACACCACCGCCGGCAGCTCGCGCCAGCGCTCGCGCAGCTTCTCCTCGATGCAGGGTGTCCGGGGCCACGTCGTGACCCCCTCGGGGGCTTCCAGCGCGGAGTCGTTGAACTCGGCGTCGACCCAGACGAGCTCATGGGAGGTCGAGCACTGCAGGAAGACATCCAGCCGCTCAGCGGCCTCGACCGTGAACTCCGCTCGCTTCCTCCCGTTGAAGGGGGCGCCGTTCTGGTAGGCATCAAATGCCTTGTCGTTGTAGAGCAGATCGTCCTCCTCGGGCTGCACGGCGCGCGACCAGTAGGTCGGATTGGCGTAGGGGTTCAGATCCCGCGCGGTGAGCTGTCCGGAGAGGACCAGCTTGCCAGTGAGCGGCGCCAGGGATTGAAAGGGCACCGCGGCGAAGCCGCTTCGCACACACGCCTCATCGTCCGTGGAGGTGACCTCCAGCGTCAGCAGAGCGCCGTCAGCGTCGACCGCCACGATGTAGGTGATGGATGCATCCGCCGGCAGCGCGCAGCGCACCAGCGCGCTGGAGTACTCCTGCACCAGCGGATGGGTGCGGCCTCGACGACGCCAATCCCAGAAGCGGCCGCTGGTGTAGTCCTCAATGAAGCGGGCGCTGGTGTACCACTGGAGCTCCTCCTGCTGCGTCTCGGTGACGTCGTCGATCGAGCGTTCGCGATCGAGCCAGAGGAAGAAGCTGAAGTTGATGGTGAACATCCAGAGCAGGACGTTCAGGGTGTTGATGCGTGATGAGAGCATGGCTGGAAGGTAGCGCTTCTGCCGTCTCACCCTGCCTCAACTCTGTCGCAGAATGCCTCAGCTGCCAGCGGGAGTCTCAGTCAGCGCGGGTGAGGTTCAGCTGCTCCTCCAGGGCGCTCAGGGAGATAGCGCAGGCCTCGTCGAAGCTCAGGCGGGCGCGGAAGCTGGGGAAGGCCAGGAACAGCCCGGCCATCACCAGCCCGACCCCGCCCATGGTCGGGTCCTCATGGAAGCTCAGCAGGGAGGCGAAGCCCAGCAGGCCGCCGCCGACGGTGAAGAGGATGGAGAACATCCGGGCGTCGGGGTGGGGGGCCAGGGCCAGCTCGACCGCGCTGCCGGTGTCCGTGGGCAGGATGGTGCCGCGCAGGATGGGCTGGTAGGGGGTGCCGGTGCGGTCGCGGGGGGCGAGGACCACCTTGAAGCTGGTGGGCTCGACGGCGCCGAACCAGGGGCGCTCGGAGTCCGGCGCGCGCAGCACGCGCACGACGACGCCGCCGCCGCTGAGCTTGCTGACGTAGGTGAAGCCATCCTTGAGGGGCTCGACCGCCTCGGCCAGGGCGTCCAGCAGCACATGGGGGGGCTGGTCGCTGGTGTAGCGCGCGGAGGCGTTCAGGCGAGAGGCCATCGCAGCTCCGGGGGTTGGGGCGGGCTCAGTGCGTGTGGTCGTGGGGGTGGCCGTGCTTGTCATCGCCGCCCATCAGGCGGGTCATGTCGGCGTAGCTCATGTCGCCGGCCTTCTTCGCCTGGGCGCGCTCGGCCTTCTCTGCGAGCGCGCAGATGCGGCGCTTCTCCAGCGAGCAGAGGCAGTCTTCGCTGCCCACGCCGCCGCAGGAGCCCTGGAGCTCCCGGTTGCTCAGGATGACGCCCGCCGCCATGGCGACCATGGCGAAGGCGAAGAGGGCCAGCGTGAAGATGAAGGTGGTCATGGCGCGCCCTTATCACTGGAGTAGGGTTGGAAGCCAGCGGTGGCCGTGCGTTTCAGATCGTCCGCGTCGTCCGGCGTACCGCGGGTGATGAACAGGGCCGCGAGGCCCTCTCGCTCAGCGACGGCCAGCCCCTCGTCGGGGCCGAGCACCATGAGCGCCGTCGCCCAGGCGTCCGCCGCGGCGCAGTCCCTGTGCACCACCGTGACCGAGGCCAGGGCGTGCTCCACCGGCGCGCCCGTGCGGGGGTCGATGGTGTGGCTGCGGAGCTTGTCGCCGTCCTTGATGTAGTTGCGGTAGTCCCCGGAGGTCGCCATGGACAGGCCGGCCAGCTCGACCACCTCGAACACCGGGTTGGCCTCGGTGCCCGGCGGCTTGAAGCTGGGGCGCTCCACGGCGATGCGCCAGGGCTCGTCGCCGCCCGCGCCGGTGCGCACCTCGCCGCCGACCTCCACCATGTAGGCGTCGTGTCCCAGCGCCTCGATGGCCAGGGCGACCCGGTCCACCGCGTAGCCCTTGGCGACCGCCGAGAGGTCCACGCGCAGACCCGCGTCGGGCTTGCTCACCGTGCCCGCGTCGGCGTCGAGGGTGAGCTTGTCCTGGCCCACCGCCGCCAGCAGGGCGTCGATCTCGGCCTGCGTCGGCGGCCCGATCCGGTCGTCCGGGCCGAAGCCCCAGCGGTTGACCAGCGGGCCCACCGTCACGTCGAACACCCCGCCGGAGGCCGCGTAGACCTCCCGGGCGACGGCCAGCACCTCCAGGGTGGGCGCGGAGAAGGCGAAGGGCGTGTCGGCGGGCCCGTCGTTGAAGCGGGAGAGCTCCGAGGTGGGCTGCCAGGTGGACATGGCGTCGTTGACCCCGTCCAGCGCGCCCTGGATGCCCGCCGAGAGCGCCGCGGTGGGCTCGGCGCCCAGGGCCGGGCCGCGCACCTTGACCGTGAAGGTGGTGCCCATGGTGGGCCCGGTCAGCTCGAGGGTGACGACCTCAGGGGCGCCCTCGGACGCCTCGCCTGACGCGTCGACCCCCGCGACCGTGGGGGTCGCGGGGGCCTCGCTGCCGCGCTTGAACTGGGTGTAGATGATGACGGCCACAAAGACCGCGGGGAGGGCGAGCCGACGCAGCAGCGCTGAGGTCGTCGTCGGCTCAGCCAGTCCCATGAGTCACAATCTCCTGATCAGCCGCCGAAGTCGTCGAGGGCGATGTTCTCGGGCTCGACGCCCAGATCGGTCAGCATGTTGATGACCGACGTGTTCATGATCGGCGGGCCGCAGAGGTAGTACTCGCAGTCCTCCGGCGCCGGGTGCTCCTTCAGGTACTTCTCGTAGAGCACGTTGTGGATGAAGCCGGTGTAGCCTTCCTTGGAGCCCAGCGTCTGCCGGGAGGGGGCCTCCGGGTTCTCCCAGTCGTCCTCGGGCAGCACGTCCGAGAGGGCGATGTGCCAGACGAAGTTGTCGTTGTCGGACTGGATGCCGTCAAAGTCCTCGACGTAGAAGGTCTCCCGCCAGGAGCGCGCGCCGTACCAGAAGGAGACCTTGCGGTTGGTGTGGAGGCGCTTGAACTGGTCGAAGATGTGGGCCCGCATGGGCGCCATGCCCGCGCCGCCGCCGACGAAGACCATCTCGTTGTCGGTCTCCTTGGCGAAGAACTCGCCGAAGGGGCCGGAGATGAGTACCGGGTCGCCGGGCTTACGGCTGAAGATGTACGAGCTCATGATGCCCGGAGGCACCGGCAGGTACCTGGGCGGGCCGCCGCGGGGCCCGCTGCGGTCCGGCGGGGGCGTGGCGATGCGAATGTTGAGCATGATGATGCCCTCTTCGCCCGGGTAGTTCGCCATGGAGTAGGCGCGGGTGACCGTCTCCTTGACCTCCGAGACGAACTGCCACACCTCGAACTTGTCCCAGTCGCCCCGGTACTCGTCCTCGACGACCATGTCCTTGAACACGGCGGTGTGAGGAGGGCACTCGATCTGGATGTAGCCGCCGGCCCGGAAGGGCACGGACTCGCCCTCAGGCAGCTTGATCACGAACTCCTTGATGAAGGTCGCCACGTTGTGGTTCGACTTCACCGTGCACTCCCACTTGCGGACGTCCATCACCTCGGGCTCGAGCTCGATGCGCATGTCGCCCTTCACCTTGACCTGGCAGCTCAGCCGGCAGCCCTCGCGGGCCTCGCCGCGCGAGATGTGGGTCTTCTCGGTGGGGAGCAGAGAGCCGCCGCCCTCGTGGACGTGGACCTTACAGACACCGCAGGTGCCGCCGCCGCCGCAGGCGGACGGGATGAAGATCTTCTTCTCAGCCAGCGTGTTCAGCAGGGTGGTCCCCGCCGGCACGATCATGGGGTTGGCTTCATCATCGTTGATGATGATCTTCACGTCCTCTGTGGCCACGAGCTTGGCCTTGGCCCCCATCAGCACCAGCACGAGGGCCAGCACGATGGCGGTGAACATGAAAACACCGAGTCCTACAACCAACATGGTGGTCTCTCCTTAGAGCTGGATGCCGGCGAAGGCCATGAAGCCGATCGCCATGAGCCCGGTCAGGATGAAGGTGATGCCGAGACCGCGGAGGCCCGGGGGCACGTTGCTGTACCGCATCTTCTCGCGCAGGGCGGCCAGGGCGACGACGGCCAGGAACCAGCCGATGCCGTTGCCGACGCCGTACACCACGGACTCGCCGAAGGTGTAGTCGCGCTCGACCATGAAGAGGCTGGCGCCGAGGATGGCGCAGTTCACGGCGATGAGCGGCAGGAAGATGCCGAGGCTCGCGTAGAGGCTGGGCAGGTACTTGTCGAGGGTCATCTCGACGATCTGCACCATGGCCGCGATGGTCCCGATGAAGCTCAGGAAGGTCAGGAAGCTCAGGTCCACTGTGGCGAGGCTGGGGCTGGCCCAGGCCAGCGCGCCCTCGCGCAGGAGGTAGTGATGGATGAGCTGGTTGAGCGGGCAGGTGATGCTCAACACGAAGATGACGGCGGCGCCGAGGCCGATGGCCGTCTCGACCTTCTTGGAGACCGCGAGGAAGGAGCACATGCCGAGGAAGAAGGCCAGGGCCATGTTCTCGACGAAGATCGCCTTGACGGCGAGGCTCAACAGAGATTCGATCATCAGTCTGCCTCCACCTGATCAGGCTTCCAGGTCCGCAGCGCCCAGATGAAGAAGCCGATGAGGAAGAAGGCCCCGGGCGCGAGCACCATGAGGCCATTGGGGGTGTACCAGCCGCCCTCGGTGACGAGGGGCA
>Ga0316204_10010275_pt1 | contig 12117 bp, 11 predicted proteins | sample 6monrhotite_MG_2_FD_205661 | JGI IMG/M metagenome (GOLD analysis project Ga0316204, IMG submission 205661) | Microbial mat bacterial communities from mineral coupon in-situ incubated in ocean water Damariscotta River, Maine, United States -... | ecosystem: Environmental > Aquatic > Marine >...
TCCAGTCCGGCCATTTCGGTAGCGTGAAGATCAACAAGTCGCTGGAACGCTGGGCGCATGAGCGTGGAACCCAGCTTCCCCCGGTCAGGCCGGTCAAGCCTGTTGACGACGATGATCCGCTCCGCATGGGCGCCAACTCGGCCTTCGCGGCAGAAGAGGCGTCGAAGGCGACACCGACGGCAGCTTCGCCATCGCGAGATGGGGATGTTTATACTGACCGGAATATCGTGGCGTATGACGCGCATTGGCAGCACCCTGCCATCACCGAACAACATGCGTTCAATCAGGTGCGGCTTCTCGCGATGCGGGGTGGTGATGCGGCCTATGTTGGATTCCCGTGGGCGACCCTGATCGACGTCAGCAATCACAATCAGGCTGATACTGACCGCTTGTCGGTCCTGAGAGTGGGTCTTGAGAGTGCTGCCCGAGCGGTGGCGGGGTACAAGCGGGTTTTCACCGTGTGTCAGCATATTCACATGCTGAAATTTCCTGAACTGTTTGAAATGGCGGGGGTGACCGATGTTTTCTGGTCGCATGCGACGCATGGCCAGATCCGGTTTGGCGACGATCGCGGAATCACGATTCACCCCTTTCCACTCTACCCGGTCCAAGTTCCCGAAGGTCCCGAAACGCCGATCGAGGAGAGGCCTTATTTATTCTCATTCGTCGGAGCCAAGGCGACGCCGATCTACCTTTCCCAGTCGAGGTCTTTCCTGATTGAGGAGCTGGCGGGGCATCCGCGTGGTTTTGTGCGTGATCGCGAAACCTGGCACTACAACAAGGTGGTTTATGACCATCAGGTGCTGGCTCGGTCCGCCAGCAGCATGGGATTGGTCGATGCCAACGCATCCGAGGAATTCAAGCAAGTCATGGCACAGACCCAGTTTGCCCTGTGTCCGTCAGGTACTGGCCCGAACTCGATTCGTCTGTGGGAGGCAATCTGCAGCGGCGCCATCCCGGTCATTCTTGCTGACACCTACAAGGCGCCCGGGTCGCAAACAATCTGGGAGCAGGCTGTTATCCAATGCGCGGAAGACCGCCAGAGCATAAGCGAGCTTCCTGAGCGTCTGGAAGCGCTTGCGGCAGACCCGGAGGCGCTCCGTCGCCGCAGGGCCGCGCTGAAAATTCTGGCCGCTCGATATGGGCGAACCAATTTCGTCCCGGATGTGCTCAAAGCGCTGCAGCTAGCCTAGCGGCCCGGCTGCCATGGGCAGGCGGGGCTAGGTGCCACAATAGTATTGGAAGGTGGAACCGAGAATGCTCAAACACGATCACATATTCTCTGAATTTGAAATTGTTGAAGTCGAAGCTGACGGCGGGTCTGTTTACGACTTTCTTGGGGTGTCCACGCAGGCGCGTTTCAAAAAGGGTTGGTCGAGGTTCGCGCCGGCGGCAGGCAAGCCCTTTCGCGCCAAACTGCCTGTCGTGAACGAGCACTATCTTGACTGGGTCGTCGTGCTTGAGAGTGTCCAGAGGGCGAAAGGCACTTACCGAATTGTCGAACTCGGTGCTGGTTGGGGTACGTGGTCTTCTGCGGCTCTGGCTGGGACCCGGCAAAAAGACGCAATTCAGACCGTTGAAGCCGTTGCCGTTGAGGCAGACCTTACGCACTGGCAATGGATGGACGAGCATTTCCGGACAAACCGGCTATTGGAGCCGGGCGTTCATCTGCTTCACGGTGCCGTAAGTGCAGAACCCGGCGAGATTTCATTTCCTGTCATCGAAAACCCGGACGAAGATTACGGGGCTTCAGTCAAAGGGGCAGCGGCGGCACCGCAGCACGTGACCGTGCGCGCGTATACAATCGAGGAAATTCTGGATCGAATGTCGGGTCCCGTTGATTTTGTGCATATCGATATTCAGGGCGCGGAATATGATACCGTTCCTGCGGCGATGGACGTGTTGAATGAGCGGGTCAAGGCGGTGCTGGTCGGCACCCACACATCCTCGGAGCATCACCACTCAATGGTCGAATTATTCCGGAAGGCCGGCTGGCGAATTCGGATGAATTACGAGCGTGGCCAGTTGTGTGAAACACCCTATGGCTCAATTCAGCTTGGCGATGGCGTCGTCGTGGCGGAGAATCCCCGTTTCATCTAAGCGCGATCCTCTTTCCATTCTGAACCAGTTAACGATGGCCGCGGACCGGGCTCGCGGTCGCATACTGGCCGACTAATCGTCCTGTTGCCGGGTTCGCTCTGGTGCCTTGTTCGCGGATTTGCCTGACAACGCCAGCACGGTCTTCACGGTGTACGCTTGGTACTGGTTCCGCACACACGACATCACCGCCGGACGCATCAGGGACCCAAATTGGCAATCCGTATGCTCCTAAGCGCATTGCCAAGGCTCCACCATGTTCGCACCAAGCAGCAAGGCTTGGTCAGCCGGTCAACAACGACTTGCGAGGTGCCAGCTAGAACGCCTCGCGGGCCCACGCGATAAAGGGTCCATTGAGAAATTCCGAGTCTTCCTTGGCGTAGACGAAGCGGGCGCCGTCTGGGGTCAGGACCGCGCCGCCGGCTGCGTTCAAGACCGCATGTCCGGCACCGGTATCCCATTCCTTGGTCGGCCCGAAGCGGGGATAGACATCAGCGGAGCCTTCGGCGACCAAGCAGAACTTCAATGAGGAGCCTGCGGAGACGATTTCTACAACGCCCTGCGCCTTCGCGAATGCGACGGTCTTTTCATCGGCATGGGAACGGCTCATGACTGCAGTCATTCCGTTCTTCGGCCTTGGGCGGGTCGAAATCGGGTGCAGGGAGTGGGCAGATACCTGCTCGCCCGGTTTCAGAGAGCCAGCCCATGCGCGGGTGCCGCCGACGAAAATCCGTTGACGGGCGGGCGCATACACACAGCCTGCAGTTGGCGTACGATCTTCGATCAGCGCTATATTGACAGTGAATTCGCCGTTTCGGTTGATGAATTCCTTGGTGCCGTCGACCGGATCAACGAGAATGAATGCGCCGTCCGTATCCGGGCGAAAGCCGCGAGTGAAGCTTTCTTCGGCGAGGACCGGAATGCCGGGCAGTGTCGCGGCCAGCTCTGCGAGGATGATTTCTTCTGCAAGTTCGTCGGCATCGGTGACCGGAGACTTGTCATCCTTGCCGCGGGTTTCGAAATCACTTTCATAGATTTCCATGATTGTTACGGCCGCGAGAGAGCAGATGCGGGCAAATTCGAACGCGATTGCGTTCTTGTCTTCTAAATTGAGCATGAATGAGTTTCCGGTCACAGGTCGACGGCACTGAGTATACCTAGTGCCGTCGAGGCGTAAGTCACAAACGCAACACCGCCAAGCCCAAGAAAGCCCTGATGGCAGCAGGTGCGGAGGTGCATGGACGATTGTCGAAGCCTTGCTGACACAGGCGTGTAGTTCGTGCAGTACGCTGCGGGTATCGCTTGGTGGCCGCGAGATTTGGACTGGGCACCCGCGACGGCGGCTTGGCTTGTGCCTGTCGCCCAGTTCCGCCGAAGCCTGTGAGATTCAGGCTGGGGAGGTGGCGTGTGGAGGAGTTCGCGGCAGAGGGAAAGCGTGCTACCCGCTAGTCCCGGAGAGGAAAGGCGTCGCCATGCCGCATTCCGAAGTCACCAACAGGATATCGCGTGTCCGAAACTGCTGACATCACCGTGCTGATCGTTGCCTTCAAGAGCGTCGGCACGCTCGGGGGATGCCTGGAAGCGCTGCAAGCCCAGACGCGGCCGCCTCGCGAAATTTTGGTCCTTGAGAACGGGTCGCCGGACGGGCAACGCGTCACGTCTGCGGATATGCCACCCGGGGTGCGCCTGATAGAAAGCGATGAAAATCTCGGTTTTGCGGGCGGCAATAATCTGCTGGCGAAGTCGGGACGTTCCGGTTGGCTGGCGCTGCTCAACCCGGATGCCTATCCACACCCCGACTGGATCGAGAAATTTGACGCCGCCCGCCTGGACTATCCTGATGTCGCAATGTTCGGTTCCACGCAAATCTCCGCTGGCAAGAGCGACACGCTGGATGGAACGGGCGATTGCTATCACGCGCTCGGACTGGCTTATCGGTCAGGGTATGGGCGGCGAGCCAAGCGCTTGCCGGAAGGCGAGGTGTTCGCGGCCTGCGGTGCGGCGATGTTCATCCGCCGGGACGTCTTCGAGGCACTAGGTGGCTTCGACGAGCGCTTTTTTTGCTACAATGAGGATGTGGATTTGGGATATCGAGCGCGTTTGCGCGGCTGGACGACTGTCCAGCTTGCTGGTGCGCAGGTTGACCATGTCGGCTATGCATCGTCGGGACGCAGGTCGGAAGTGGCGACCTATTACGGGGTTCGCAACCGATTGTGGGTATTTTTGAAGAACACGCCCGGCTGGTTGTTCTGGGCCTTGCTGCCGGGACATGTCGCCATCACATTCGCGCTCTGGATGTCATCGTTTAGGTTCGGTCAGGGGCGGCTGTTTGCGCGCGCGATCGGTGATGCGCTGTCAGCGCGCGAGGGTATTCTTGCATCGCGTGCTGAAATCCAGACGGGCCGTAGCGTCCCGGCGATGCACGTCGCACGGATGATGAACTGGAATCCGGCTGACTTGTTCACACGCCGAGCCAAAGTGCGCCCTGTCAGGAAAGGGCGTGGCTAATCCTCGCAGGGGATCGGTTCCAGAACATTCAGTGCCACGCGTTCGAGGTCGATCTGATTCCGCCCTGGCTGCCAGTCTGGCCACAGCCCGACATAGGCGAATCCCCAATCGCATTCGGCCGGGGTAATGTCGAGTGTCGTCGTGGCGTATGCCGCCGTGGTTGGATGGCTTTCCCAGTCGCCCTGGCTTCGTCCCGGGATGAACAGGTTGAAGCGCACCTCTTCCGCGCCATCGACATCAGAAGCCCGCGTGACGTAGGTGAGGCGAATTCGATGCCCCCGGACCGCTTCGATCTCATCCTCGGATAGGGTGAAGAACGCGCCGGCAGACTGCATCCCGTCAAATGGTCCTCGCGCGGCTGCAATTCTGGCGAACGCCGTGCCGCCTTCGGTGAGAAATTCCACTGTCAGGCCGTTGCCGACCGTGAGGGACGCCAAGCCCTCCCCAGAAAAGGCAATGCCTTCGGCGCGGATTTCCTCCGGTGTCCGGTGACCAGACTCGCCAAAGCTCAATGCGGTGAGGATCATACCGGCCGCAATGGCGGTCGTGATCGGATAGAAGGCCCAGTCGGGTAGGGAGTACATCGGTAGAGGAGGCCTTTGCTTGGCGTGTTCCAACGCTCAGACCTTTTGGACCGTTCCGCGAGGGGCGTCAAACTGTCGGGCTCTGTTGACCGTCGTCTCATTCATCTCGATTTCGCCATTTTCTGCGTCCACGAAACCCTCTTGAGTCAATGTCGCAGGGGCTAAACTTGACGAAAAACTTGAACTTTCGGACGACGCAGACGATTCTCAATGTATGAACGTGCCCGCCGACATGCCTGACGATGCCTTGGAAGTCGTGATTGCCCGCCTCGATGCGGCCATGGGCCGGGTCGAAGGAGTTGCACGTGCGATGCGGGCGCGGGTGCACCGGGCCGAGGCGGCTGCTATCGAGGCGCGGGACGCCGATGCGGACCGGGCCAATCTGGCAGAGGCACTGGATGTGGCGCGGGGCCGCGAAGCCACGCTCCAGGATGCGGCGCAATTCGCCTCGGACACGCTTGATGGTGCAATCTTGGAATTGCGTGATCTGCTCGCCGAGGGAGAGTGACGCATGTCCCGGGTCACTGTCTCGCTCAACGGCCGCGATTTTACGATCGGGTGCGAAGAAGGCCAGGAGGCCTATCTGCGCGAACTTGCCGCATCGCTGGACAAGCGTGTTGGCGAAATATCGGGCCAGGTTGGCCAGATTGGCGATCTGCGTCTCTTGCTCATGGCTTCCTTGATCCTGATCGATGATCTCAAGGAAGCCGACCGTCGTGCGGAAACTCTGGAGGCCCAGATTGAGAGCCTGCGGCATGAAAAACACGGTGCGGCGAGCTTGCACGCTGAGGCCAGTGGGCGATTGACCGAGCAACTCGCGCGTCTTGCGGCGCGCATGGAAGACTTTGCGGATGCAATGGAGGCTGATGGCGCAGAAGGGGATGTTTCTGCGCAGAATTGCGCGCTAGCGGAAACCGGCGCTTGAGCTTGGCGCTGTTCGCCTCCACATAGGAGGTGGCGGTCATCTGCTGCGTGCGACCGGGGCGTTTATCCTGCGGACCGTACACCTCCACGAGGGAACTGCCTCTGTCTGGGACCCTGGTCCCGTTCACGTGGTGCCCACCTGAACTGTCGGGTTTGTGGGGATAAACACGCTCTGACGGCGCAAGTGGAGCCGCCACATGAATTCCACCGCGGACAAGCCCGCCCTGCGACACCGGCTGCGGCGCTTGCGCCGCGACGCTTCGTTCGGCAGGCCCGACGCTGGCGATGCGCTCGCGACACGCTTTCCGGATGCTTGGGCGCCGGAGCGTGGGGCGTTGATCGCAGGCTATTGGCCACTGGTCGGCGAGATCGATCCCCGTCCGCTCATGACGCGCTTGGCCGATACTGGCGCCCGACTCTGTCTGCCTTGCGTCATCGGCGACAAGCAGCCGCTGCAGTTTCGCGAATACCTTCCCGGCGACAGGCTGGAGAATGCGGATTTCGGCGTCATGCAACCGGAGCCGACTCGCCCGTCCTTCAAACCCGAACTGGTGCTTGTGCCCTTGCTTGGTTGTGACCGGCGCGGCAATCGATTGGGTTTCGGCAAAGGGTATTATGATTACACGCTCGCCGCGCTCCGTGCGGACGGGCCGGTGCGGGCCATAGGTCTGGCTTTTGCCTGTCAGGTGGTTGCCGAACTCCCGGCTGACCGGCATGATCAGGCACTTGATGGTCTCGTTACGGAAGCATGGACGCTCGATTTTCGTAATGAGTCTGCCTGAAAGGGGTGCGAACGGTCCGACATGACGTTCACGGTTACGCATGACCCGGCGAACTTCGCCGCTTGCCTGACGCATCACGGAGCGGTCGACGCGGCCGAGGTTCTGGCGTCGCGCGTGGCACTCAAGGAAATGGCAAATGGCAACGCGACCCGTGGCGCGATCATCAATATTCTCGATGCAAACATAACGGCGGCTGCCGTTGAGATTATCGAGAACGTTCAGGGCTTGGCGGAGGATTTGCACCCAGGGACCAAGCTCGCATTTGTCGGTCGTGCCGAGGACCAGGAAACGGTTTCCATGCTCGTTGCAACGGTTGCCCATTCCATGGGACGAAAAGTCGGCCAGTTCCATGATCTTGAAACCGCACTGTGCTGGATACGTCTCGACTGGGAGAGTGCTGCATCGTGTGGATGCCTTCCGATCACGGAATAGCCAACGAAGAAGGCGCCCCACGATTTGTGGAGCGCCTCACTTTCATGTCGTCACGGCAAAGCTTTAGTAGCGGTAGTGTTCTGCTTTGAACGGGCCGTGCTGAGGCACGCCGATATAGTCGGCCTGCTCTTCTGACAGGACGGTCAGCTTGGCACCCAGTTTGGCCAGATGCAGGGCAGCGACCTTTTCGTCGAGATGCTTGGGCAGGATGGAAACCTCGTTGGAATACTCATCACCCTTCGTCCACAATTCGATCTGGGCCAGCGTCTGATTGGTGAAGCTGGACGACATCACGAAGCTGGGGTGGCCGGTGGCATTACCCAGATTCACCAGGCGACCTTCCGACAGCAGAATGATGCGGTGGCCTTCCGGGAAGTTCACCAGGTCGACCTGCGGCTTCACATTGGTCCACTGGTAGTTCTTCAGGCTCTCGACCTGAATTTCATTGTCGAAGTGGCCGATATTGCAGACGATCGCCATGTCCTTCATGGCGCGCATGTGATCGACGGTCAGGATGTCCTTGTTGCCGGTTGCGGTGACGAAGATATCCATCTCGCCGATGACATCTTCGGCCAGCACGACTTCGAAACCGTCCATGCAGGCCTGCAGGGCACAGATGGGGTCGATCTCGGTGACATAGACGCGGGCACCGGCTCCGGCCAGTGATTCAGCGGAGCCCTTGCCGACATCGCCATAACCAAAGACCAGCGCTTTCTTGCCAGCCATCATCACGTCAGTGCCGCGGCGGATCGCATCGACCAGGCTTTCGCGGCAGCCGTAACGGTTGTCAAACTTCGACTTGGTGACGCTGTCATTGACGTTGATGGCAGGGAAGGGCAGCTCGCCGCGCTTTTGCATCTGGTAAAGGCGCATGACGCCGGTCGTCGTTTCCTCGGAGACACCCTGAATGGCGGCCTTGGCCTTGGCGAACCAACCCGGGGTCGCGGCGATACGTTTCTTGATCTGGGCGAAGAGGAAGGTCTCTTCCTCCGATTTCGGATGGTCGAGAACGGATGGGTCGTTCTCGGCCTTTTCTCCGAGGATCAGATACATGGTGGCATCGCCGCCATCGTCGAGGATCATGTTGGCGGTTTCGCCGTTCGGCCAATGGAAGATGGCGTCGGCATAGTCCCAATACTCTTCCAGCGTCTCGCCCTTGGTCGCGAAGACTGGCACGCCGGTCTCGGCGATTGCCGCTGCGGCGTGGTCCTGGGTCGAGAAAATATTGCATGATGCCCAGCGAACCTCGGCACCCAGTGCAGTGAGGGTCTCGATCAGGATGGCAGTCTGCACGGTCATGTGGAGAGAACCGGCAATCCGGGCGCCTTTCAGCGGCTGGCTGTCCTTGTACTCCTCGCGCAGCGCCATAAGGCCGGGCATTTCAATTTCGGCCATGTCGAATTCGATCCGGCCCCATTTGGCCAGAGACATGTCCTTCACGACATAGGGTTTGTCCGCAGCAAATTGCGTCATGACCATCAGGTCCTTCTTGTTCGGCGTTCGTAAAGTGGCAGGGCGAAGCGATTGCGCTCCGTGCTTATCAGGATCAGAGCAGCGAGCGAAGCTCATCGGCCAGATCGGTGCGTTCCCACGAGAAGCCGCCATCGTCGGTCGGTGTGCGGCCGAAATGGCCATAGGCGGCCGTGCGGGCATAGATCGGCTTGTTCAATTGCAGGCGCGTGCGGATGCCGCGCGGAGACAGGTCGGCCAATTGGCGCAGCGCATCTTCCAACTTGGCTTCATCGACCCGGCCGGTGCCGTGCAGGTCGACGTAGAGCGAGAGCGGTTTGGACACGCCGATCGCATAGGAAACCTGGATGGTGCAGCGTTTGGCCAGCCCGGCAGCGACAACGTTTTTCGCCAACCAGCGACAGGCATAGGCGGCCGAGCGGTCGACCTTGGTCGGGTCCTTGCCGGAGAAGGCACCGCCACCATGCGGAGCTGCGCCACCATAGGTGTCGACGATGATCTTGCGTCCGGTCAGACCGGCATCACCGTCCGGGCCACCGATGACGAAAGTTCCGGTCGGGTTCACGTAGAACTCCTCTTCCGGCGGAAACCAGCCCTCCGGCAGCACGTCAGCGACCACCGGGCGAACCAGTTCGCGAATGTCGTCTTGGGACAGTCCATCCGTGTGCTGGGTCGACACGACGACCGAGGTGACCCCGGCAGGGACGCCACCCTCGTAGCGCATTGTCACCTGCGACTTGGCATCAGGCTCGAACTCCGGCCGGACGCCAGATTTGCGTAGCTCGGCCATGCGCTTGAGAATCTGGTGTGAATAGGTAATCGGCGCCGGCATCAATTGCGGCGTTTCGTCGGAGGCATAGCCAAACATGATGCCTTGGTCGCCGGCGCCTTCGTCTTTGTCACCGCTGGCATCGACGCCTTGGGCGATATGGACGGACTGCTCGTGCAGGAAATTCTGCAAATTGGCATTCCGCCAGTGGAAGCCGTCCTGCTCGTATCCGATATCGCGGACGGCTTCACGGACGGCGGCTTCGATTTCGGCATCGTCGATCGCGGCAGCACACCGGACTTCGCCAGCCAGAACAATCTGATTGGTCGTTGTCAGGGTCTCGCACGCCACGCGTGCTTCCGGATCCTTACCGATGAAGAGGTCGACGATCGTATCGGAAACGCGGTCGCACACCTTGTCCGGGTGGCCTTCCGAAACGCTTTCGGAAGTGAAGATGTAGGAAGAACGGCTCACTGTGGGATCCTCATATAAGGAAAGCTTTATATCGTGGGGTAGACCAGAAGTGGCGGAGGGATGCAAGTCCGGTTCGCTTCGCAGGTGAACTCGTCAAGCGAGCATTCCGGCTGAGCAAAAGTCAAAATCAGCCCTAGCCAACCAAAACATATAAAGATATCTTTATGTGGTGATGTTGGTGAGGGCTGTGGTTCTGGGCATGGGTGTAACCGGACTCGGCAAGTGGTTGTGAAATTGGCGAAGGGTACCCCATGAGTGCTGATGGACAAGCAATGCGGGCCTCGGACGGGCTGGCCGTTTCGTTTGAGTTCTTTCCGCCGAAATCCGATGCCATGGAGGCCACGCTATGGGAGTCGATCTCGCGGCTGGCGCCCTTGAACCCGGATTTCGTCTCGGTCACCTATGGTGCCGGCGGGTCCACCCGTGATCGAACGCACCGGACTGTGCACCGCATTGTGCAAGAAACCTCGATCCGACCGGCGGCTCACCTGACTTGTGTCAGCGCCAGCAAATCCGAAGTCGACGCGGTCATCCGTGACTACTGGAAATCCGGTGTTCGTCACATCGTCGCATTGCGCGGAGATCCGCCGGATGCAATCGGCGGCACTTATGTGCCGCCTGCCGACGGGTATGCGAACGCGGCTGAGCTGGCGACTGGTATCCGGGAAGTAGGCGAGTTTGAAATCTCGGTCGGCTGTTATCCCGAAACCCACCCGGAGAGCCCCGATGCGGATTTTGACATTGACCTGCTGAAAGCGAAGATCGATGGCGGTGCCACCCGCGCAATTACGCAATTCTTCTTCGACCCCGATATCTACTTCCGATTCCGTGACCGTGCGGCGCGGGCGGGGGTCTCAATACCCATAGTTCCGGGCATCATGCTGCAGCCCAATTTCAAGGGGCTCAAGCGGATATCCGGCCTGTGCGGTGCAACCCTGCCGAATTGGCTTCACGAAGCTTATGAGGGCCTTGATGACGATGCCGGTACGCGACAACTGGTAACGGCCCATGTGGCCGCAAAACTCTGCGGCAAGCTGCGAACCGGCGGCGTTGACGGCTTTCACTTTTACACCCTGAACCGCGCCGAGTTGGCCTTGTCGACCTGCCAGTTGCTGGGTGTGAAGGCGGGTGAACGTGGTCCGGAAGCGGTTGCGTCATGAACCGGAATGCCCGCATTCACGCGCTCGAGGCCATCGCCTGCGAGCGCATTCTCATTCTTGACGGTGCCATGGGCACGCAAATTCAGGACCTGAAGCTGGATGAAACCGGCTATCGGGGTGACCGCTTTGCTGGTTGGGCAGCGCCAATCAAGGGCAATAATGACATCTTGAACCTGTCGCATCCCGATGCGGTCAGGGGCATCCATTGCGCCTATTTCGAGGCTGGGGCGGATATTGTCGAAACGAATACGTTTTCGGCGACTTCAATCGCCCAGGCCGACTACGACATGCAGTTGCTGGCCCCCGAGATCGCGCGAGAGGGCGCGCGCCTTGCCCGGGACGCGGCAGACGCGATAGCGGCCGAGACCGGTTCGGTTCGTGGTGTTGCGGGGGCGATCGGCCCGACCAACAAAACCTTGTCGATTTCGCCCCAAGTCAATGATCCCGGCCATCGTGATGTTGATTTTGAAACGGTCCGGGCTGCCTATTTCGAGCAGGCTGCGGCAATGGAACCCTTTGTCGATTTCTTCCTCATCGAAACGATTTTCGACACACTCAATGCCAAGGCCGCGATCAAGGCGCTTCTGGACCTGCGGGCCGAAACCGGCGCCGTCGTGCCGATCATGATATCCGGGACGATCACGGACCGGTCGGGACGGACGCTGTCCGGTCAGACCGCTGAGGCGTTCTGGCACTCCGTCCGGCACGCCCGCCCTTGGGCCATCGGTCTGAACTGTGCGCTGGGGGCGGACGAGATGCGCCCTTATATCGGGGAAATTTCCCGCGTCGCGGACACCCGCATCCTTGCCTATCCAAATGCCGGCCTGCCCAACGACATGGGTGAGTATGACGAAACGCCGGACCAGACCGCCGGGCATCTTGGCGAATGGGCGTCTTCGGGCCTGGTCAATATTCTC
>Ga0316204_10010276_pt1 | contig 12116 bp, 12 predicted proteins | sample 6monrhotite_MG_2_FD_205661 | JGI IMG/M metagenome (GOLD analysis project Ga0316204, IMG submission 205661) | Microbial mat bacterial communities from mineral coupon in-situ incubated in ocean water Damariscotta River, Maine, United States -... | ecosystem: Environmental > Aquatic > Marine >...
AAAATCCCGCTATCGGGCTTATCAAGCTCGGGGCGCAAATTCAGGTGATCGCCTTCTATGAAAAGCTTGGTTTTACCTGCCAAGGCGACGAGTTTCTTGACGCGGGTATCCGGCATCGCTGGATGAGCTTAACGCTATAACGGACCCATATAACGGGGCTAGGTTTTTATTTGTGAAGCCCATTTTTCTGCCAGATCACCCGCTACAGGCAGCTTGTATCGCTCGCCCTGAAATCCCTTGATCATCAGTAAAATCCAAAGCACAAAACCAATGATGGCCACCAGTGGGATTAAGGGTGTGCCTATGATGCTAATGGTCAGCGCCACCTGCAACAGACTGATTCCGCCAAAAACCACAATAGATTGCATGGCATGAAAACGAACGTCTTGATCTTCCTTCTCAAGCAAGAAAAAAATCAATCCCGTGATCCAGCCCAATATATAACATAGGCCCGAAGCAACATTATTATCCAGTCCTGTAGATGTTTTGCTCATTTCCTTTTCCTCAGTTTTTGATATAAATAAACTATAGCGTAATTTTGCGCAAACTTCCAGTACTGCAATGAAAACAGGATATGACACATCTTCCCATATTATACAGCTTCCGGCGCTGCCCATATGCCATGCGGGCGCGGCTGGGGCTATCTTATGCCAATATCACCTGTGAATTGCGCGAAGTGAGCCTTAAGGACAAGCCGCAGGCAATGATCACACTTTCGCCCAAAGCAACCGTGCCCATATTGCAACTTGCTGATGGAAGGGTGATTGACGAAAGTTATGACATCATCACATGGGCCATTGGCCAGAATGACCCGGACGGCTGGCGGGCCTTCCTGTCCCAAAGCGCGGCATTAATCAACACCAATGATGGGCCATTCAAATTAGCACTGGATAAATATAAATATGCATCGCGCTTTACGGAACATCCGCCGCAGACTTACCGGGCAGAGGGAGAGATTTTCCTTAAAGAACTTGAAAAGATTTTGCAGGAGCAGCCTTTCCTTCTGGGACAGAAACAGACCATAGCTGACATTGCCCTACTGCCTTTTATCCGGCAATTCGCCCATGTGGACCGGCTGTGGTTCTTTGCCGCGCCCTATCCTCATGTACAAAACTGGCTGACGCGCTATCTGGGCAGTGACCTGTTCAAAAATATCATGACAAAATACGCGCCATGGCAGGCGGGTAATCCTGCCGTATATTTTCCTGATTCGCCCGAGGATAATATCTAATCAAGCGAAATCCTTGATCTGTATCAAGGCGTTCATTGTCCGCTTGGCGCATTCTTCATATGGTGATAGACTATTTTAAGAACGGAGAGGGCAATGGACGCATTACGTCAGGATACAGTAGAGTTCATCATTTCAATCGCACGGGAATTGGGCGAGTCTTCCCTTGCCATCATCGGCGAAGAACTGGCCGATGAGACGGCACCGCAACATTACTCCGAACTGAAAGTAGCGGCGCAGGCTGAGACCTCTTCTCGCGAAGAATATGCCGGAAATTCCGCTTATCAGGAATTAAGGTCCGTCATCAATGGCATGAATGTCAGCGAACGCAACGAGCTGGTCGCCCTGATGTGGCTTGGCCGGGGAACCTATAACCGGGACGAATGGATGGCCGCCGTAAAGGACGCCCGCGAGGCCGACAATGATCATACGGCAGAATATTTAATGCGCGCCCCTCTGCTGCCTGATTATCTCACGGAAGGCCTCACCCTGATGACAGAGGAATAAGAGGCAGATCCTGGGGCCAAGTCCTAGAGGCAGACCCCTAGACTTTTTCCACTCTGAGAACGGTAACATCAACGCCTGTGACCTTGACCTTGTCATTCTCTTTGGCTTCAAAATCACCTTCTACATTCCAGTTGCTATCCCCGATACGGATCTTGCTTTTGCCGTTTTCCATATCCCGGAGCAGGTTAAAGGTCTGGCCGACATACTGATGACCGCGCTGATTCAAATTACTGTCATCGGTTTCGATCGGATTTCTTTTCAGGAACATGCGTCCGGCAAAAACACTGATAATGCTTAAAATGGCAAAGATGATGAATTGCACTTCCCAGCCCAGATCCGGCATGAAGAAGACAATGCCGCCGACAAGCACACTGGCAATGGCCATCCATAAGAACACAACGCCAGGGGCCGCCATTTCCAGCCCGATCAAGATCAGGGCCATCACAAACCATGCCCAGTGATTCATCATAAAATCATCTAAAAATCCCATTGTACGTTCCTTTTCCTGACTATTATTCTCCGCCCGAATTCGGCACAGAACCCGTGGGCGACATAGGGGCTTTGCTGATATTTTTCAGCATATCTGTCATGCCGCCAAGGGCGCCGATCACACCGCTGGCTTCCAGGGGCATAAAGACAAGCTTTTCATTGGGCGACGTGGCAAATTGGGCCAAGGTTTCGACATATTTTTGCGCGACGAAGTAATTGATCGCTTGCGGATCGCCTTTTGCAATCGCTTCGGACACCAAGCTTGTGGCTGTTGCTTCGGCCTCGGCTTCACGTTCGCGGGCTTCCGCATCCCTGAAGGCGGCCTCCCGGCGGCCTTCAGCGTCAAGGATAGCGCCCTGCTTTTCCCCTTCGGCGCGCAGAATTTCCGCCTGACGAAAACCTTCCGCATCCAGAATATTCGCCCGCTTTTCACGTTCCGCCTTCATCTGGCGGGCCATGGCGTCAACAATATCACGCGGCGGCTCAATATCTTTAATCTCAATACGGGTGATTTTAATGCCCCAAGGCTGTGTGGCATCATCCACCACATCCAAAAGACGACCATTAATTCTGTCCCGCTGTGACAAAAGCTCATCCAAATCCATCGAGCCCATCACTGTCCGCAGATTGGTCATGGTCAGATTCAAGATAGCAAGGATCCTGTCATTGACCTCATAGGTGGCTTTCGGCGCATCGAGAACCTGAAAAAACACCACACCGTCCGCCCGTACCATGGCGTTATCCTTGGTGATCACCTCTTGCGAGGGAATGTCCAAGACCTGTTCCATCATACTGATCTTTGATCCAATCCGGTCAAAGAAGGGAATGATGATATGAAACCCCGGACTGAGGGTTTTTGTGTAACGACCAAAGCGCTCAACCGTGTAATTAAATCCCTGACGGACGGTCTGTACGCCCATAAGAATAAGAATGACGCCAATAACCAGAAATGCAATGCCGAATATACCAAAAGTACCCATAGTTTTATCCCCTTCGTGTGAAATGAATGATTAAGAATATTGACTGTAGCGGAACATATCATTGAAGGGAAGTGGACAGTGAGAAGAAGAATCCACTTATCAAGTGGAAAGGCAAAAGAAATGCCGAAAAATATATTCTCTTCCGGCACTTCTTAAGGTATTTAAACGGCTCCGGCGGCATTATGCACAAATGTGGGGAGGGGAATGTTCACAAATATACCGGAACCGCTTAAAACTCGGGATATAAAATTCTTTAATTACGTGATAATCTTCCAGGTGCCGTCCGGCTGGCGGCAGGCTTTGCCGTAGGCCTCTTCCACCTTACCGCCAACCGTTATGGTTTGCTGATATTCCCGGCAATAAGCGCCGGTTGTTTGATCCTGATAAGCTGGCTGCGGCGTATAGCTGCCGGAATTGCCGGAATCCGGATTAGACCATGTTGATGACTGGCCTGATGGATAGGTTTCCAGGGCAATTTGCTGATTGCGGGCCATGGCTTGCCTGTCTGCATCATCCAGAGACTTGCCAATACTGCTGCCGATGGCCGCTCCGGCCACTGTACCTGCCGCCACGGCAAAAAAATGTGTTGTGCCATCGCCATTATCACCAAGGGCAGATCCAATTGCCGCGCCGCCAATGGCCCCGAGCATCGTACCGAATCCCTCTTTTGAACCCGGCTCGCATGCGCTAAGCGTTAATAGACTAATAAGAACCAATGCTGTTTTTGTTTTTTTCATATCACTACCTACTCGTTTATAATGAGAGCAGAATAACCCAACGATCCTGAACCACCCATGAACGGAAAATTCAGTCATTAAAAAACAGGAGAGTTTTTTTATTCTTAAGAAGACGGCTCAAGATGTACCGCAGGCAAGGAAAGCCGCGCCATCAGTCCGCAGGGGTCATGATCCATAAGATCAATTTTACCGCTATACAGTCCGGCCAGATCTTTCACAATTGACAGGCCAAGTCCGGTACCCGGCGTATTTTCATCCAGACGCTCGCCGCGCATAAAAACCGAATCGCGCACCTGTTTATCAATGCCGGGGCCATCGTCGGCCACTTGAATGATCAACATATCCCCTTCCCGTCCACAGGAAACCGTCACATTATGATTGGCCCATTTGGCGGCATTTTCAATAAGATTACCGACCATTTCCTCCAAATCCTGACGCTCGCCGCGAAACAGGAGGCGGGAGGCATCGCCGCTGGACAATATTTTGAACTGTTTGTCGCCATGAATGCGTGTCATGACCCGGCAAATATCCGTCAGTACAGGCAATAGTTCCGTGCGGCTGGTGATGATTTTGGTGCTGGCGGCAACCCGGGCGCGGCGCAGATAATGATCCAGCTGACGCCGCATCATATCCGACTGTTTGCCCACCACATCCGCCAAGGCCCCCCGGTGCAATTCCGCCTCGTTCAATAATACCGCCAGCGGCGTCTTTAGCGCATGGGCCAAATTTCCCACCTGCGTGCGCGAGCGGTCAATGATCTGATTGTTATGGTCAAGCAATGCGTTCATTTCATTGGCAAGGGGCTGAATCTCCGTCGGGAAATCTTCCGGCAAATGGGCCGCCTCACCGGTACGGATTCGCAATAAAGACAGCTGAATATTTCGTAAGGGTTTCAAGCCCAGATAAATCTGCAAAAAAGATGCTGCAATCAAACCGAGCCCAAGGGCACTGAGCGAATAAATCAAAATATTATCAAAATGATCTAACTGTGCCTTGATTTCTGACCGGTCTATGGCGACGATAAAGCGGAAAACGGTGTTATCTCCGGGGATGGTGATATCCCTTTCCACCATACGTAGTATCTGATCCTCCGGGCCGATGGCGGCAGAATAGCGCGTCTGGAAGGCCGCTTTTTCTAAAATCGGTTCCAGACTTTGATCCCAGAGGGAGCGCGAGCGGAAGGGTTCCTGATCCTCTGCCGAGACCTGCCAGTACCAGCCTGAATAGGGCTGTTCAAATTTTGGGTCGACCATCGCCCGGTAAAAACTGACCTGACCCTCGGAATTACTGCTGCTGATACCGATCAAGTTTTCCAGCAGACCATTCAGGCGCTCATCAAAATTATCTTCGATGGCTTCCTTAAATGTGAGCGACAAAAGATAGCCGCCAAACATCAGGGCAAAAAACGTCCAGACGGCAGAATAGGACATCAGCCGGAACCATAATGACCGATTGCCTTTGTTAGGCTTTTTGTTCTTCTGGCTGTTCTTTTGGATCAACAAGCTGATATCCCAATCCCCGGACTGTATTGATGATATTCACCCCCAGTTTTTTCCTGACCCGGGTCACAAAAACCTCAATGGTATTTGAATCACGGTCAAAATCCTGATCATAAATATGTTCGGTCAATTCTGTACGCGAAATAATCTTTTCAGGATGATGCATCATATAAGACAATAGTTTATATTCCTGCGCGGTCAAGCGTACCGGCGTACCATCCACCGTCACCTTGCTGCTATTGGTATTCAGGATCACGCTGCCGCAGGATAACTCGGGAGAGGCCTGACCCGCTGCCCGGCGGATCAAAGCCCGAACCCGGGCCAGCACTTCTTCGATCTTAAAAGGTTTGGTCACATAATCGTCGGCTCCGGCATCCAGGCCGGCCACTTTTTCCGACCAGCCGTCCCGCGCTGTCAGGATCAAAACCGGTGTTGTTATACCGGCCCCGCGCCATTTGGTCAAAACGCTGACCCCGTCCATAATCGGCAACCCCAAATCAAGGACAATAGCATCATAGCTTTCTGTTTCACCGAGGAAATGACCATCCTCCCCATCCATGGAGACATCTACCGCATAGCCGTCGTCTTCCAGCACGGTCTTCATCTGGCGCGACAAATCAGGATCATCTTCAACAAGCAGCAGACGCATCAGCCATTTCCCTTTACATGTACAATTTTAGCCGTTGCGGCATTTATTTTAAGTATCAGCAATTTACCATCCTTGCGCAAGAGCTTGACCATATAAATATATGGCAGTTTTTTATTTTTCGGCTCCAGCAGCCTTACATCGACAATTTTACCGGGAAAACTTTGGCGCACCCGCTTACGGATGACCGACAGGGATACGATACGGCCTGATTTCAAAGCCGCGCGCGCCCTGTCCTGCCGATAGATTTTGTCCGGTACTTGAGTGCGCCGCACGGTGGGCCGGATCAGGCTATCCTCTACCGGCGGTCGCTTTTGCTGATAAAAACGCTGGTTTTTTACCCCATTGGACGCCCCGGCCACCACCAGATTTTTATTCTTTGGTGCCGCAACCACAGCTGTCCCCATTCCGCTAAGGAACAGGGCCAAAACTCCACAGAAAAAAAGTTCACCATATCTATTCATACCATAAACCTATCCCATCCCGGCTTAATAGGAGATGAATAGTTCTATCATTTATGCCAATAAGTCTCTTGGTCATTATCTGTCTTTTAATTCAACTATTTTTCGGAAACACCAAGTCTATCCTGAAGAACGCTATTGGTTGTGGTATAACCACTGGCCATTTTCCGGTCAGGAAAAGCATATTTAAAGGCGGCGCGCGCCATAACCGCAGCCTCATAAAAACCCGTCAGGATCAATTTGATTTTGCCCGGATAACTACAGACATCGCCAATGGCATAAATGCCTTCTTGCGTCGTCAGGAAAGTAGACGAATCCACCACAATATGCCTTTTATTCAAATTAAGCCCCCATTCCGCAATCGGGCCGAGGCTGACTTTCAATCCCATGAAAGGCATCAGATAATCACAATCAATCGTCACCATATCCCCCGCCAATGTTGTCAGCGCAATATGGGAAAGCTGGCCATCCTGCCCAACAAGATCAGTGATATTGCCATAACGCACATCTATCTTGCCCGCCTCTTGCAGGTGCAAGATCTGCTGAACCGTATCAATGGCACCGCGAAATTCTTCCCGCCGATGAACAAGCGTCACACTTTTTGCCAATGGTGAGAGATTGATCGCCCAGTCAAGAGCCGAATCCCCCCCGCCAACAATGACAAGTTTCTTATCACGGTATTTTTCCATTTTATGAACCGCATAATCAATGGATTTTTCTTCAAATTCTTCCCGTTTCTTATAGGGGGGTTTTTTCGGCACAAAACTGCCGGCCCCCGCCGCAATCACTATTATGGGCGCATCCAGCACAAGGCCCCGGGTTGTGGTCAGCCGCCAGTGGCCATTCTCCTGTCGTTCAAGGGCTTCGGCCTGTTGGCCAAGATGCAAGACCGGCTTAAAGGGATTGGCCTGTCTCATCAGATCATCGACCAGCTTCTCTCCGGTGACGGTTGGTCTGGACGGAATATCATAGATGGGCTTTTCCGGATAAAGTTCGATACATTGACCGCCAGGGCGATCCAGATTGTCAATCAAATGACATTTTAAACCCAACAGACCCGCCTCAAAAACAGCAAATAAGCCCACCGGCCCTGTACCAATGATGATCATGTCTGTGGCGGCAACTTTATCGTCCATATCCCATCTCCCATTTTTTTATGATGATTTTCATATGAATTACGGCGGCAGCATTTGCCAATTTTCAAGAACTATGTAACCATTAGTAGATATGAATATGCAATCAAAAAATCAAAAACCGACAGATTAGTCATCCGGCAAGCCATTATGAACAGACGATCCCTCCAAAAAATCGCTATTTTAGGACTGGCGGCCCTGACATTTCTCGCCGGGCCTTCTCTCGCTATCGCCAAGATCTGGCTGGTTGGCCCGAATTTCCAGATGACAACACCAAGCGCGGCCATAAAAAGGGCCAAAGACGGCGATATTATCAAAATTACAGCGGGCCTGTATGAGAATGATTATGCTATTATCACGCAAAATAATCTCACCCTGATGGGCGTCAATGGATTTGCCCATCTGAAATCTTCCGGGCCCGTACCCGGCGGCAAGGCCATATGGACCATTCGCGGCGGCAATATCACCCTGCAGAATATCGAATTTTCCGGCGCGAGAGTGGCTGACAAAAATGGGGCCGGTATTCGGCTCGAAGGCGGGTCTCTTACCCTGGAGAATTGTTATTTCCATGATAACGAGATGGGACTCATGACATCCAACAACCCTAATATAAGGCTTAGGATCATCAATTCCGAATTCAACCGGAATCGTCAAAATTATCTGATGACCAAAAAGCTGTCCCATAATATTTATGTCGGCGCGATTGCCGAATTTACCCTAGATAATTCTATCTCGCGGGGCGCGCAATATGGCCATGCGGTAAAAGGCCGCGCGCGAAAGACCCATATCAAAAATAGCCGGATTCTTGATGAGGGGGCTATCTCGGCAAGTTATCTCATTGACCTTCCCAACGGCGGCGAAGCCCTGATCGAAAATAATTACCTCTATAAAAACAAAGGCGCCCAGAATAAGGCTCTAATCAGCTATGGCGGCGAAGGCATGAAGTATGATAAAAACGCCCTCACCATACAATATAATACGGCGATCAATGAGGATGGGCTTGCTTTTCTGTTAAAAAACCATTCGAGCGTTGCTGGCAGGATAACGGGAAACAGGACAACGAATATTGCCATCGACGAAGTGTCCGCCATTGAAAGGGATGGTTTTTGGGATAGAATAAAAAATAAAATTCAAGATTTTTATCGTGATTAACCCTCATCAAGCCAGGTAAATATAGGAACAAAACGTGCAAAAACTCTTTTTTTTCTTTATCTGTATGATCATTTATGGTTCCCTTTTCCCGTTCACATTCAGTTATAATGATGGCGCGCCCGACCAGTGGCATATCCTGCTGGGCAGCTATAATCCCTTTACCTCACTCGGTGATATATTGGGTAACATTGTTTTATTTATCCCTTTTGGTTATCTCGCCGTTGAAAGTCTTGGCTCATCCCGCCTGAACAAACCCCGTTATATCAAAATTCTGATTTTCGGGCTTCTGCTGGCCTTGATCCTTCAGGTGATACAAGTTTATCTGCCCTCCCGCTCGCCGGCTATTGCTGACGTTTATTGGAATGGCGCGGGCATAATCTTGGGCTTCATACTGGTCAATTTTATCAGAGAACACTTCCCTAAACTCTCGATCACAGAAGGGGCCAATATACCGGTAATCCTGTCGCTCATCTGGTTGTTATATCTGTTTTTTCCTTTCATCCCCACCCTGGATTTTCAGGAAATAAAAAATGGCCTGAAACCCCTGATCCTGGATCGGGATTTTCATGGTGATGATTTTTTGATTGGTCTGACAGGCTGGTTATTATTCGCTCATTTCAGCACAGGGCTTTTCCGTGAAGACTGGCTGAGCAGATTACGGCTACCATTATTCGCCCTGTTGAGCTTACCCTTACGCCTGATCATCCTGCAAAACGCGATCGATCTTTCCGATGTTCTGGCCGTGATTTTTGCCATAATGATATGGTTCTTATGTCTCAGGAACAACCCCAACAGAGAAAAAATTCTGGCCTATTCATTGGCCCTTGTCATCGCTGTTTATGGCTTAGGAACAATGGATTTCAGCCCCTATGGCTGGCATTTCTCATGGATACCCTTTTCCGGCTTTCTCGAAGGCAGTCTGTTCAGCAATACCAGAAGCCTGTTTTTTAAATTATTCCTGTTTGGCGGCATGACATGGCTGGCGAAATCAGTCTGGCCGCGCCGCAGGTTGGTCTCTTTCTGGATATTTTGCTATATTCTTATGGTCGAAGTCATCCAGATTTTTATGACGTCACGCAGTGCAGAAATCACGGACCCGCTGCTGATTCTATTGCTTGCCTCCATCATCCACGTCAAGAAAAACACCAAGAAAACTGAAGGAAAGGTCATAGAGAAAAAAACCATAGAGCCTGTAAACAGAGCCGCCCCTGCAGAGCGCAAACAATGGCTTTTTCTGCTGGCCGCCATAATGCTGTTCACGGCCCTCATGTCCGTGGTCATCAAGTTGCCGGGCATGCCATATAATGTCCGGGAATTATTTCTGCTTGAAGGCCGTTTTATCGCCATCATTCCCTTTGCCTTGTTTGTTACATGGTTTGGCCTGAGTATTCCCCTGATCACGGCACAGATGTTGAACAAACCAAATCGTCACTTCATCCGCTTTCCCCTGTTGGTTATGGCGGCCGGCCTTGTCAGTTACCTGCTACTAAAACTCAGCGTTACGCAAGAGGCCCTGTTTGATATTACCGGTTCCAGCAATATTTACTGGTTTGTGACAAATCAAAATATATGGGGCAGTTTTGGCCGTCTGCTTGCCCAAGCCGTTCCTTATCCCGACATCTGGCATTTTCTTGAAAATACGGTGCGTTTTCTGGCACTTTTTTCCCCAATGACTTTCCTGTTATGCCTATTTTATTATGCTGGCGCGTTGATTAAAAAATACGATATCCATGGGCTGTCCAATCAAGGCAAGCTCATCTCATTCAGCCTGCTGATCAACCTGCTGTATGCGCTTCCCTGGCTCTATTTCTGCAAAGTCATTGCCTTTGATCACTCCAGCACAGACAATCTTAATGAGCTGATTGCCCGTGAGGGATTTTTTGGTCTGGGCGGCGGCGGTTATCTTTATTTGCTTGTCATACTTCTCTCTTTCAACAGTGTCTGGGTCAGCCAGAGCTTATATCATTGGGTATCCAAGGCGCTGATCATAATCATTGCAGGCACCCTTGGCTGGTTCCTGTTCAATCTTGGTCTCGAGGCAGAGGTACAAAAATATGGGCTAACCTTCTCGGGTGCTGATTTCCTGCTCGGCCCAGACCGGCAAAATAAACTTGCGCAATCAATGCTATTCATCCGCTGGATAATTTTATATACAAGCAGCGTAACAATATTGGCGTGGAGCATGACTTTCAATCTTTTTACCTTTACTGATATCTTTACGGGCTCACCTAAAAAAACAACCGATAACAACATAGGTTAAAAATGGACAAAAATTCTTTTAACGACTTCATCGCGCTGATCCGGGACGTGTGGGAATATGGCGTATTTGGTATTGATGTTGGCAAAATCATCTTTGCTCTATTGATTTTCTTTTTCTTTTTATTGATCCGCCGGCTGTTCAGCAAACTCATTGTGGGCCGTCTGAAGGCCTTGACCCGCAGAACGAAAACGGATCTGGATGATCTGGTGATTGATGCGCTGGAGCAGCCCCTGCGCTTCATCCCGGTTGTCATTGGCATTTTCCTTGCCACAGAGGTTCTGACACTGAACGAAAGCCTTCAGCAAATGGCCTATAGCCTGAACCGCTCGCTGATCACCTTTAATATATTCTGGATGCTCTATAAGCTGGTCGGGCCATTGAGCCGGTCTTTCGTCGGCCTGCGCGGCTTATTCACCGACAGCATGATCATCTGGCTGGTCAAGGCAATCAGAGCATTGGTATTTTTCCTTGGCGGCGCGGCCATTCTGGAAATCTGGGGTATTGCGGTTGCGCCCCTGATCGCGGGGCTGGGCCTGTTCGGGGTTGCGGTTGCCCTTGGCGCGCAGGATGTGTTTAAAAATCTGATCGCCGGACTTTTTATCATTGGCGAGAAAAGATTTCACCCCGGCGACTGGGTTCGCGTTGACGGTATCGTCGAAGGCACCGTTGAGGATATTGGCTTTCGCACCACCACCATCCGCCGTTTTGACAAGGCACCGGTTTTTGTGCCAAATGCTAAACTATCGGATAATGCGGTGGTTAATTTCACCCGCATGACTCATCGGCGGATATATTGGAAAATCGGTCTGATCTATGATACCACCAAGGATCAACTGCGCGATGTGCGGGCCAGGATCGAGTCCTATGTCCTGACCAATGATGACTTTGCCCAGCCGCCAGAGGTATCGACCTTTGTGCGTATTGACAGCTTCAATGACAGCTCGATTGATCTGATGCTCTATTGTTTTACCCGGACAACCAACTGGGGCGAGTGGCTGGAGATCAAGGAAAAACTCGCGCTGGA
>Ga0316204_10010277_pt1 | contig 12115 bp, 9 predicted proteins | sample 6monrhotite_MG_2_FD_205661 | JGI IMG/M metagenome (GOLD analysis project Ga0316204, IMG submission 205661) | Microbial mat bacterial communities from mineral coupon in-situ incubated in ocean water Damariscotta River, Maine, United States -... | ecosystem: Environmental > Aquatic > Marine >...
TCGTGCCATCGCAAAACCTTTCGAATCGAAACGGGCGCAGACTGCCGCTGCGACCCGGCACCGGCGCTGGTGAAATTCGGGCGCACGGTAACCGGCGCGCCGGACAAAGGCCAAGGGTCTTTGCCATGCGCGGTGAAATTTGGCGCGACTGTTTCTGCCGATATCGCGCCAATGTCTGCAGGGAATTCGCCCCCCGAAAGTCGCACCCCTAAAAATAAAATGCTGCAACTGCGAAAAAACCGGCGAAACGGCGGAAACTGGCCGCTTTTTGCGGGCAAAGGGATCGACATTTGGGGCAATTGGAGCAAAAAGCGCAGCCGAAGTCATTGTACAAGGCCCTTTACCCATCATGACTATGACCCATCTTCAGCGGCTCGAAGCCGAAGCGATCCACATTTTCCGTGAGGTCGCCGCGACGTTTTCCAAGCCTGTGATGCTGTATTCCGTCGGCAAGGATTCCTCGGTGATGCTGCATCTGGCGATGAAAGCCTTTTACCCGGCCAAACCGCCGTTCCCGTTCCTGCATGTCGACAGCCACTGGAAATTCCGCGAGATGATCGAGTTTCGCGATCAGATGGCCGAAAAACTGGGTTTCGACCTTCTGGTGCACAAGAACCAGGACGGCGTGCGCGATGGCGTTGGCCCGTTCACCCATGGATCATCGTCACACACGCATATCATGAAAACCATGGCCCTGCGCGAAGCCCTGAGCCTGCACGGTTTCGATGCGGCCTTTGGCGGCGCCCGCCGGGACGAAGAGAAATCGCGCGCCAAAGAGCGCATCTTCTCGTTTCGCAACGCCCAGCAGTCGTGGGATCCGAAGAACCAGCGCCCTGAGATGTGGAAGATCTATAACACCCGCGTCGGACAGGGCGAATCGATCCGGGTGTTCCCGATCTCGAACTGGACGGAACTGGATGTCTGGCAATACATCCTGCAAGAGGGCATCCCGATTGTGCCGCTGTATTTCGCCAAGAAACGCCCCGTTGTCGAACGCGACGGCATGTTGATCATGAAAGACGATGATCGCATGGAACTGCGCGACGGTGAAGTGTTGCAGGAGCGGCTGGTGCGGTTCCGCACATTGGGCTGTTACCCGCTGACCGGGGCCGTTGAATCGAGCGCCGACACGCTGGAAGGGATCGTTCGCGAAACGCTGGTTGCGCGCACCTCGGAACGGCAGGGCCGGGCGATTGACCACGACGAATCCGGTTCGATGGAGAAGAAAAAGCGCGAGGGGTATTTCTGATGACCATGACCCAAACCCCCGAATTGAATGCCGAACCCAGCCGCGCGGAAATCGCCGCCGAGGTGCATCAGTTTCTGGCCGAGCAAGAGCAAAAGACCCTGCTGCGGTTCCTGACCTGCGGCTCGGTTGACGATGGCAAATCCACGCTGATCGGGCGGCTGCTGTATGACACCAAGCTGATCTTCGAAGATCAGCTGGCCGCACTGGAACGCGACTCGCGCAAGCATGGCACGGTTGGCGAGGATTTCGATCTGGCGCTGCTGGTTGACGGGCTGGAAGCCGAGCGCGAGCAGGGCATCACGATTGACGTGGCGTACCGCTTCTTTTCGACCTCGAAACGCAAGTTCATCGTCGCGGATACGCCCGGCCACGAGCAATACACCCGCAATATGGCCACCGGCGCATCGACTGCCGATCTGGCCGTGGTGCTGATCGATGCGCGGCGCGGTGTGTTGCAGCAGACCCGCCGCCATTCGTTCATTGCCTCGTTGCTGGGCATTCGCAACATCGTGGTTGCGGTCAACAAGATCGACCTTGTCGATCACAGCCAAGAGGTGTTCAACCAGATCACCGCCGATTACGCCGCGTTTTCGCGCACGCTTGGGTTCACCAATGTGCAGGCGATCCCGATGTCCGCGCGGTTTGGCGACAATGTCACCATCCGCTCCGACAAGATGGATTGGTATGACGGCCCGACCCTGCTGGAGCACCTCGAAGTGGTGCCGGTTGACGAAGGTCTGCTGGACAAGCCGCTGCGCTTTCCGGTGCAATATGTGAACCGCCCGAACCTCGATTACCGCGGGTTCTGCGGCACCATTGCCTCGGGCATGGTCACCCAAGGTGATACCGTCGTGGTCGCCAAATCCGGCAAACCATCGACGGTTGCCCGCATCGTCACGCAAGACGGCGATCTGCAAACCGCAGCCGCCGGTCAGGCGGTGACGCTGGTCTTGTCCGATGAGATCGAGGTGTCGCGCGGCAATATGCTGGTCTCGCCCGAGCATCGCCCGGTGATCGCCGATCAGTTCGAGGCAACGGTGGTCTGGTTCGACGACAAGGCGATGATCCCCGGTCGCTCGTATCTGCTGCGCACCGAGACCGATCAGGCCCCGGCCAGTGTCACGGCGCTCAAGCATCGCATTGACGTCAACAGCTTTGCCCATGAGGCCGCCAAGCATCTGGACCTGAACGAGGTCGGCGTAATCAACCTGTCGACGCAGGCTCCTCTGGCGTTCGATACCTATGCCGCGAACCGGGTAACCGGCGCGTTCGTGCTGATCGACCGGATCACCAACGCCACGGTTGGCGCGGGGATGATCAACCACGAATTGCGCCGCGCCTCGAATGTGCATTGGCAATCGCTGGATGTGAACAAATCCGCGCGCGCCGATCTGAAGCTGCAAAAACCGGTGGTCTTGTGGTTCACCGGCCTGTCGGGCTCGGGCAAATCGACGATTGCCAACCTGTTGGAAAAGCGGCTGTTTGCCGAGGGTCGCCACACCTATACGCTGGACGGCGACAACGTGCGGCACGGGTTGAACCGCGACCTTGGCTTTACCGAGGATGACCGTGTCGAGAACATCCGCCGGGTTGGCGAGGTCTCGAAACTGATGGTCGATGCCGGGATGATCGTGCTGGTGTCCTTCATCTCGCCGTTCATCTCGGAACGCCGGATGGCGCGGTCGCTGATGGAGGATCACGAGTTTGTCGAGGTCTTCGTCGATACCTCGTTCGAGGAATGCGCGCGGCGTGACCCGAAGGGCCTGTATGCCAAGGCCTTGCGCGGCGAGATCAAGAACTTCACCGGCGTTGATTCGCCCTATGAAGCGCCCGAAGCCGCCGAGATCCATGTCAAGACCGACGGTCGCACCGCCGAGGATCTGGCTGACGAGATCGAAGCCTGGCTGAAGGATCGCGGCTACTTCTGATCCGGTTGCGCGGTCAATTGGGGGCGATGCTTGTCACAAGCGTCGCCCCTTTTCTTATTGCGATGCCGGTTCACACGGCCACGCGGGCCTGCATCCACTTGTCCAGCGCCGCGATCTGATCCGGCGTCATCCGCAAGCCCAGCTTGTTGCGCCGCCAGACCACGTCTTCGGCGCGCTGGGCGAATTCCTTGTCCATCAGCCACTGGATTTCGCGGGCGCTGAGCGTGGCACCAAAATCCTGCCCCAGATCGGCGGCCTCGCGCGCATCGCCCAACATGGCGCGCGCTTCGGTGCCATAAGCGCGCACCAGACGCCGCGCCCAGACATCGCCCAGAAACGGGTAATCGGTCTGCAATCCGCGGGTCAGATCGGGCACGCCGTCCACCGGGAAATCCCCGCCGGGCAAGGGCACGCCCGCCGTCCAGTCACCGGGCAGAGCGGGAAAGAACGCCGCGACTTCCTGCATCACGCGTTCGGCCAGACGGCGATAGGTGGTGATCTTGCCGCCAAAGACGTTCAGCACCGGCGCACCGTTCTGCGCCTTGACCTTCAGCTTGTAATCGCGCGTCGCCGCCGTCGCCGAACTCGCACCGTCATCATAGAGCGGGCGCACGCCGGAGTATGTCCAGACGATATCCTCGCGGGTGATCGTCTGTTTGAAATAGCTATTGGCGAAATCGCACAGATACTGCTGTTCCTCGGGCGTGCATTCGGGGCGTCGATCGGGGTCGTCGTGTTCTTGGTCGGTGGTGCCGATCAGGGTGAAATCGCTCTCATAGGGGATCGCAAAGGTGATCCGCCCATCGGTGCCCTGAAAGAAATACGCCTTGTCGTGATCAAACAGGCGCTTGGTCACGATATGGCTGCCGCGCACCAGCCGCACGCCTTCGTTGGTGTCGATATGGACGCGGTCCTGCAAGATTTCACCGACCCATGGGCCGCCCGCGTTGACCAGCATCTTGGCCCGTTGGATCCGCTGGGTTCCGCTGTTCATATCCTGCAGGGTGACGGCCCAGACGCCATCCACCCGTGCGGCACCGATGACCTTGGTGCGGGTCAGGATTTGCGCGCCCCGGTCCTGTGCGTCACGGGCGTTCAGCACGACAAGCCGCGCATCCTCGACCCAGCAATCCGAGAACTCATAGGCCTTGGTGAACCGGTCATCCAGCGGTGCGCCCTCGGGGCCGCTGCGCAGGTCCAGCGTCTGCGTCGCGGGCAGGATTTTACGCCCGCCCAGCGTGTCATACATCAGCAGTCCCAGCCGGATCAGCCACGCAGGCCTGCGCCCTCGCATCCACGGCATGAAAAAGCTCAGCAGGCGCGACGTGGGGGTTTCGGCCTCGAACCGCATGTCCTTGTGATAGGGCAGCACGAAACGCATCGGCCACGAGATATGCGGCATCGCGCGCAGCAAGACCTCGCGTTCAACCAGTGCTTTGCGCACCAGACCAATTTCGAAATACTCAAGATACCGCAGTCCGCCATGAAACAGCTTGGTCGAGGCCGACGAGGTGGCCCAGGCCAGATCGTTCATCTCGGCCAGCGTGACCGAAAGCCCGCGCCCGGCGGCGTCGCGCGCAATGCCGCATCCGTTCACCCCGCCACCAATGATGAGAAGGTCGCGGGGTTGATCGTCATGCACTTCGGCGGTCATGGTCGCCACGTTTGTCCCAACCCGATTTGACGGCATATCAAGCAGCCGGATGTTCGTTTGTCAAGCATATGCCTTCGTTAATGCGCGATACAGCGAAAAATCGCGCATCTGCACCCAAAGTCACAGAAAACCGCCCAGCAGGGGGCCGGGCCTTCTGCAACACCCGGCACCGGTGTGGACGATCAACGCAGGCGCGCGCCGGTATCGGCGTCAAAGAACAGCGCCGTATCATCGACCACCGTCAGCCCCGAGGTCGATCCCGGCGCGGGTGCAAACTGATCATGCGCCTCGACGGTGATGCGGGTGCCATCCGAGGCGCGAATATAGTGATAACTCACGCCCCCCAGACGTTCGCTCAACTCGACGATATGGCTGCTGCCCTCGGCAATCTTGAGGTGCTGCGGGCGAATGCCCATGGTGATCGCGCCCGATGCCGGGGCCGAGGCGGGCGCATTCAGCGTCAACCCCGGCAAGCCCGCGACCGTCACCTTGCCCGCGCTGACCTGCGCCGGGAAAAAATTCATCGCGGGCGATCCAATGAACCCGGCGACGAATTGATTGTCAGGGTCGTTATACAGATCCAGCGGCTTGCCGGTTTGCTCGATCCGCCCGGCGCGCAGCACCACGATCTTGTCAGCGAGCGTCATCGCCTCGACCTGATCATGGGTCACATAGATCATTGTCGCACCGAGTTCCTGATGCAGCCGCGCCAGTTCGACACGCATCTCGACGCGCAACTCGGCGTCCAGATTGGACAACGGTTCATCGAACAGAAACACCTCGGGGCCGCGCACGATTGCCCGCCCGATGGCAACGCGCTGTCGCTGGCCACCCGACAAAGCCTTGGGTTTGCGATCCAGATATTCGCCGAGCTTGAGCACCTTGGCGGCCTGATCGACCTTCGCTTTGACCTCGGCCTTGGGGTGCCCGTTCATCCGCAGGCCAAACCCCATGTTCTCGCCGACTGTCATATGCGGATACAGGGCATAGGTCTGGAACACCATCGCCACGCCACGTTCGGCGGGATCCAGCGTGGTCACATCACGCGCACCGATGTTGATCGCGCCGCTGGTGGTTTCCTCGAGCCCCGCGATCATCCGCAGCAGGGTGGATTTGCCGCAACCCGATGGCCCGACGAAGACGCAGAAATCGCCGTCCTCGATGTCAAGATCGACGCCGTGGATCACTTGGGTTTCGCCGTATTTCTTGATTGCGTTGCTCAGCACGACGCTTGACATGAGGGTTCCTCCCGAAAAAGCTCAGTTCACTGTGGGGAATTGCCAGGCCGTGGCCTCTTCCCCGATGCGTTTGGTGGTCTCGACCAGATCGGAGCGATACTCCATCAGACTGTCGAGCGAGTGATGCGCGGTCGATGTGGCGATCGACAGCGCGCCGATCACACGGCCACCATTGGTGATGATCGGCGCGGCAATCGAGATGATGTCGCGCTCATGCTCTTCGCGATCAAAGCCGATGCCCTCGGCGCGGATCTGCTCCAGTTCGGCGCGCAGGCAGTCCTTGTTGGTATGCGTGGCCGGGGTGAATTGGGCAAACGCCTGAAGGTTCAGCGCGCGCTCCAACCGGTCGGGCGTCATGAACGCGAGGATCACCTTGCCGACCCCGGTGCAATAGGCGGGCGCGATCATCCCGGTATAGGCGAGGGTCTCGAAGCTGTTGGACATCTTTTGCTTGTCAACGAACAGCACCTGACCGCTTTCCATCTGCGCCAGATGCACGGCTTCACCGGTCTTTGCCGCCAGAACATCGACGAAAGGCCGCGCCACGGTGGCCAGTGTCGCCTGTTTCCAGGCCGCATGGGCCAGCTTCACCAGACGCAGACCCATCGAATAGGTGCCGTTGCTGTCGTCAAAGGCCAGCATCCCCTGATTCGTGAGGGTCTGCAGAAACCGATACAGGGTTGCCTTGGGATGGGGGCTGTCGGCCAACAGTTCGGAAAACTTTATCGGACGCCCGGCTTTCGCCACGGAATCGAGGATATCCATAGCCTTGCCGACTGTTCCGTCTCCTGATCTGGCCATCCTGATCCTCCGTTCCTGTCGGGTGCATCCGAGGAATATGTTGACAAGCTTAACCTGCATCAGGCATGATTTCAACTATTGAAACTAGGTATCAAATATTGGAACCATCAGGGAGGACACAATGCGTTCCATCTTCAAGACATCGCTTGCCGCGCTGGCGACCTCGGTCGCCTTGTCAGGCACCGCCACAGCCGACGAGTTGTCGGGCACGCTGCGCATCTTTTCGGACATGTCGAACCCCGCGCCGCGCGCGATCATCGAGGGGCTGGCGGCTGAATTCGACGCGCTGCACGACGATCTGACGGTCGAATTGCAAATCGTTGACCGCGAAGCGTGGAAAACCCAGATCCGCAACGCGCTCTCGGCCAACCCGCCGGACGTGGTGAACTGGTATGCCGCGAACCGCATGACGCCCTATGTCAACGCGGGCCTGTTCATGGACATCACCGACATGTATGACGCCGGCGATTTCGCGGGCCTTGAATCCGTTCAGGGCGCGATGACGCTGAACGGACGTCAATGGGGCGTGCCCTATTCCTACTATCAGTGGGGCATCTATTACCGCGAGGACATCTTCAACGAGCTGGGCCTGTCCGAACCGGCCACCTTCGAGGAAGAAATCGCCAACTGTCAGGTGATCGTCGATTCCGGTCGTGCCTGCTATGCGATCGGCTCGCGTTACCTGTGGACTGCTGGCGGCTGGTTCGACTATCTGAACATGCGCACCAACGGGTTCGACTTTCACATGGAACTGGCGCGCGGCGAAGTCTCGTGGACCGATGACCGCGTCCGCGAAACCTTTGCCAACTGGCGTCGCCTGATCGATATGGGCGGCTTTATCGCTGACCACCAGACCTATAGCTGGCAAGAAGCCCTGCCGTTCGTGGTCAACGGCGAAGCCACCGCCTATCTGATCGGCAACTTTGCGGTTCCGCACCTGCGTGAGGCGGGTCTGACCGACGATCAGATCGACTTCTACCAGTTCCCGGCGATCAATGACGGGATGCCGATGGGCGAAGACGCGCCGACCGATACCTTCCACATCGCCTCGGGCGCGCAGAACGTCGAAGCAGCGCGCGAATTCCTGCGCTTCATCACCTCGCCCGAGGTGCAGACCCGGATGAACGGCCCCGAGGGCCTCGGTCAGTTGCCGATCAACGCGAATGCGTCGGTTTCCGATGACGAGTTCATCCAGCAAGGCTTCGAGATGCTGTCGCAAAACGCCACCGGCGGCATTGCCCAGTTCTTCGACCGTGACTTCCCGGCTGAAATGGCTGCGGCGGGCATGGAAGGCCTGCAGGAGTTCATGGTGTTCCCGGATCGTCTGGACGAGATCCTTGAGCGTCTTGAGCAGGCCCGCCTGCGCATCTATCAGTAACTTCTGATCTTGCCGCGCCCCACCCATCAGTGGTGGGGCGTGCGCCCGTTCTTCGATACGCCGGTTCGTTAGTTGACGAGCCTAGGCGCATCGACCCCGTGACGCCCCAATAATTCAGGAGGAGAGGACATGCGTTCTGAGTCCCTCGGACCAAGCTGGATACAGCGCCATCGCATGACGGTGACCCCCTTGTTGTTCCTGCTGCCCGGCGTGTTGTTCTTCGCCTTCTATGTGGTGATCCCGATCTTTCAGTCGTTCAACATCTCGCTTTATCGCTGGGATGGATTGGGCGAGGCAACCTATGTCGGGCTGGGTAATTACCGCGAGTTGGCCACCGACCGCGCCTTTGAAATCTCGTTCTGGAACAACGTCCGCTGGTTGGTGCTGTATCTGCTGGCGATCCCTGCGGGGCTGTTTATCGCGCTGTTCCTCAATCAGACGGTTTTCGGCATCCGGCTGTATAAATCGCTGTTTTTCTTTCCTTTTGTCCTCAGTCAGGTTGTTGTCGGTCTGGTGTTCTCGTGGTTCTACCTGCCGCGCGTGGGGCTGTTGAACGCGGTGCTGGGGGCGCTGGGCATGGGCTCGGTCAATGTGCTTGGCGACCCGGATCTGGCGACTTATGGGATCATCCTTGCGGGCCTCTGGCCGCAGACCGCCTATTGCATGATCCTGTATCTGACCGGGCTGAACGCTGTCGATCCCGAGCAGATCGAGGCCGGGCGACTGGACGGCGCAAAGGGCTGGAAGATGCTGTGGTTCGTGGTGCTGCCGCAACTGCGCCCGGCGACCTTTATCGCCTTTGTGGTGACCATCATCGGCGCGCTGCGCTCGTTTGATCTGATCTCGATCATGACCAACGGCGGCCCCTTCGGATCGACCCGCGTGCTGAGCTTTTACATGTTCGAACGGGCGCTGGGCGAATACGGGTTCCGCATGGGCTATGGCTCGGCGATCGCGGTGGTTCTGTTCCTGATCATGCTGCTGTTCATCGGCTATTTCCTGTTCTCCATGTGGCGCGACGAACAGGGGGCAAAGCGATGAGCAGCGCCTTTCGAGACAGCGCGAACGCGGTCTGTGCCGCCTTGCCGGGGGCCGAACACTCCGACCCTTGGGGCGGCGGGCATGATGCGTGGAAGGTTGGCGGCAAGATGTTCGCCGTGCAGGGCACCAATCCCGGCCTGTCGGTGAAATGCGCCGATATCGAAACCGCGCAGATGCTCATCGAGGCCAGGGTGGCGCAAAAAGCCCGCTATTTCCATCGCTCATGGGTGTGGTTGCCCGAGACCACGGATCAAGACGAGATGCGGCACCGGATCGTGACCTCCTATGACATCGTTCGTTCAAAACTGACCAAGAAAGCGCAGGCCGCGCTGCCACCGAGAGAGGGCTGAACCATGTTCCCCACCCCGATCCAAAAACGCAGCCAAGCCGCGCAGGTGACCTATAGCGTGATCTTGCCGCTTGCGCTGTTGCTCTGGCTGTTGCCGCTGCTGGCAGTGGCCAGTTTCTCGGTGCGGCCCTTGTCGGATTTCACCCAAGGCAATTATTGGGGCATCCCATCGTCGTTTGATTTCTTCGCCAACTATGGCCGGGTGTTCTTTGACAGCGACATGCCGCGTTACCTGTTGAATTCACTGTGGATCACCATCCCCACGGTGATCGGCGCGGTGGCGCTGTCCTGCATGACAGGCTTCGCGCTCGGCATCTATCGTTTTCGCGGTAACTTGCTGATCTTCTTCATGTTTATCGCCGGAAACTTTGTGCCGTTCCAGATCCTCATGGTGCCGGTGCGCGATCTGACCATCTCGACCGGGCTGTATGACACACGCCTTGGCCTGATCCTGTTCCACGTCGCGTTTCAAACCGGCTTCTGCACATTGTTCATGCGCAATTTCATCCGCGCCCTGCCCTATGAGCTGATCGAGGCGGCGCGCGTTGAAGGCGTCAAGGAGTGGCGCATCTTCTGGTTCGTGGTGCTGCCGCTGATGCGCCCGGCCATCGCGGCGCTGTCGGTGCTGATCTTCACCTTTATCTGGAACGATTATTTCTGGGCCATCGTGTTGACCCAAGGACCGGACGCGCAGCCGGTGACGGCGGGGATCACCTCGTTCAACTCGCAGTTCGTGGCGCAGTATCACCTGATGAGCGCGGGCAGCATCGTCGCCGCGATCCCGCCGGTGGCGATGTTCTTTGCCATGCAAAAGCACTTTATCGCCGGGCTGACACTCGGGGCGGTGAAATGATCCGAACCTGGCGGCTGGACGATAGCCGGCAGTCCCTTGTTCTGGGCTCGCACCGCGACCGTATGGCCGAGGTGATCTATTGGGGCGCGCGGTTGCCCGATTCCGAGGATCTGGAGACGCTCTACCGCGCCAATGCGATCGATGTGACCGGCGGCATGTTGGATACGAACCCCGAATTGTCGCTGTGCCCCGAAGCCACGCGCAGCTTTCCGGGCCAGCCCGGTCTGGTGCTGCGCGGACTGGACGGCACGCCGATGCTGCCCAAGTTCTGCTTTGAGGCCGCCGAGGAAAGCGACGATACGCTGGTTCTGACCTACCGCGATGCCGACAATGGCCTGACCTATGGCGCGCGTTTCGCGATCAACGGGCGCACCCATATGATCGAGGCTCAGGCATGGCTTGAGGCCGAGACCCCGCTGCATCTGCACTGGCTGGCCGCGCCGGTGTTCCCGGCGCCGCAATTGTCCGACGAGATGATCGATTTCGCCGGGCGCTGGTGCGGCGAGTTCCAGATGAACCGCACGCCGTGGTCGGCGGGCATCCGGTATCGCGAGAACCGCACCGGGCGCACCGGCCACGAGCATTTTCCGGGGCTGATCGTGCCGTGTCGGGGGGCGACGAACGCCAGTGGCAACACCTATGCGTTTCATTACGGCTGGTCGGGCGGGCACCGCATGGTCGCCGAGGAATTGCCCGATGGTCGCCGCCAGATCCAGTTCGGCCACGCCACAAGGATCGAGCAAACCCCGCAGACGCAGTTTCGCACAGCCCCCCTGTATGCGGTGTTCTCGGATGACGGGATCAACGGTTGCGCGGTCGCCTTTCAGCGCCATCTGCGCGACGAGATCGTTACATGGCCGCAACCCGACCGCCCGCGCCCGGTGCATTACAATTGCTGGGAGGCGGTCTATTTCAGCCATAATCTGGCTGATCTGAAAGACATCGCCAGCCGCGCCGCCGATCTGGGGGCCGAGCGTTTCGTGCTGGATGACGGCTGGTTCGGGCAACGCGACGATGACACCTCGTCGCTGTCGGACTGGCAGGTCGATCCGCGCAAATACCCCGACGGGCTGGACCCGCTGATCGCCCATGTGAACGGGCTGGGCATGAGCTTTGGCATCTGGTTCGAGCCCGAGATGATCAACGACAACTCGACAATCCACCGCGCCCATCCCGATTGGGCGCTGGGCAGCGAGGATCAGATCCTTGGCCGTCAGCAAAAGGCGCTGAACATGGCGCTGCCCGAAGTGCGCGACTTCCTGTTCGACCGGATCGCGGCGATTCTGGGCAGTCATGCCATCGACTATGTGAAATGGGATCACAACCGCGTTCTGCCGATGCCGGACGGGGCGCAGACCCGTGGATCCTATGCGCTGATCGACCGGCTGCGCGCCGCGTTCCCGCAGGTCGAGATCGAAAGCTGCGCCTCGGGTGGCGGACGCATCGACTTTGGCATCCTGTCGCGCACCCAGCGTGTCTGGCTGTCGGATTCGAATGACGCGATCGAGCGGCTGAAAATGCAACATAACGCCGCGATCTTTCTGCCGATGGCGGTCACCGGATCGCATGTCGGGCCGCGTGTGTGCCACACCTCGGGGCGGGTGCTGGACATCCGGCTGCGCGC
>Ga0316204_10010278_pt1 | contig 12113 bp, 12 predicted proteins | sample 6monrhotite_MG_2_FD_205661 | JGI IMG/M metagenome (GOLD analysis project Ga0316204, IMG submission 205661) | Microbial mat bacterial communities from mineral coupon in-situ incubated in ocean water Damariscotta River, Maine, United States -... | ecosystem: Environmental > Aquatic > Marine >...
AGCAGTTCATCCAGATTTTCCATCATCGGGCGTAGGCCGCGCGGCGCCTTGCCAGCCAACTGATGGATCAGTTTCAGGTAGGCCCGGAAAACTTCTGCATCGCCCATGCGCTGGGCTGCCAGTGGCATGTTTTGTAATAACAGGGTCAATACGGTTCCCGACGTATGCGATGATAGCTTCATCAAGCTCTGCACCACATCGGGCAGCACGTCTTCACCGACTTCTTTGGCTACTGCCGGGACTTCCTGAATATAGGTTATGATCAGGTCTTCGCCACGGCCCAGTGAACACATGGCCTTGACGCCCTCAAGGTAGTTGGCGAGGCCTCGTGGCGACAGAATTCGGGCCGCTTCTTCATAGGCGGATTCAATGGCGACAAGATGCGGGTGATCATCAGCGAGGCAGCTCAGGTATTCGGTGAAATCAACCCGGCTCATGGGTGACGGTCCTCCGCCTTGTATCCATAGTCAAAAGTAAGTGCCGACGGCAGCATCCAGGGTGTCGCGCATGTCCGGATCGTCGGTCAGCGGTCTGACCAATGCCATTTTGCACGCCGCTTCTGCATCGATACCTTTGCTGATCAATTGCCCGGCATAGATCAACAGGCGCGTCGACATGCCTTCGTCCAGGCCGTGACCTTTCAGGTTGCGTGAGCGATGGGCGACCTGAACCAGCTTGTTGGCAAGTGCTAGATCAACCTTGGCTTCGTGGGCAATGATCTCGGCCTCGGTTTCGGCTTCCGGATAATCGAAATCGAGAGCGGCAAAACGTTGTTTGGTCGATTGTTTCAAATCCTTCATCAGGCTTTGATAACCTGGATTATAGGAGATGATAATTTGAAAATCCGGGTGCGCCTGAACCACTTCGCCCTTCTTTTCCAGGGGCAGGTTGCGGCGATGATCGGTCAGCGGGTGAATGACGACGGTGGTGTCCTGACGGGCTTCGACGACTTCATCAAGATAACATAACGCGCCGATGCGGGCGGCGACCGTCAGGGGGCCGTCCTGCCAGATGGTGCCATTGATATCGAGAAGGAACCGACCGACCAGATCACTGGCCGTCATGTCTTCATTACACGCCACCGTAATCAATGGTTTTTTCAGCTTCCAGGCCATGTGTTCGACAAAGCGTGATTTTCCACACCCGGTTGGGCCTTTTAACATCACCGGCATGCGCGCACTATAAGCCGCTTCGTACAGGGACACTTCACCTGATACGGGGCGATAATAAGGCTCGTCGGTGACCATGTATTGTTTTGTATCGAGAGAATCAGACATGTCTCATGTTCCCAAGTCGGTTCGGTCGTGCCAGCCCAACCAAATTAAAGAATAATATCACAATGGAGATGCATGGATGACGGGCAGTGCTCAGATCACTATAATCCGAGCGCTGCCCACATCAAATCATTAGGCCGTAATTGGCCCGCGATGGACGACCATCGATGCACCTTGTGATTGGGTGTAATTGTTGAAACCGATCAACCGGATGTGATTGCCCGGGTGTGCCTTGTGACAGGCTTCGACCTCGGCCAAAATCCGGTCAACGTCAGTTTCGCCGAACATCGGCAGCTTCCACATATACCAATAAGACTGGAATGCATTGTTCGGTTCGACATGCTCAACCGCTGGGTTCCAGCCCTTGGAGACGATGTACGCCACCTGCTTGCGGATCGCATCGGCATCCATTTCCGGCAAATAAGAGAAGGTCTCGAACTTCCGGCTGTTCACATCAGAAAGGCTGGAAGCATAATCTTGTACGTCACTCATTACATTAATTCCTTTTTCTCAGGTGTTTAAACTCTAACCGTCGGTGTGGAACGGGCGCTATTTGTGGGCCACGTCCAACTTGTCAACGGTGTCGAACTCAAACTTGATTTCTTTCCAGGTTTCCATGGCGGCTTTAAGTTCGGGGCTATGCTTGGCTGCAGCGGTCAGGATATCCTTACCTTCCTTTTCAAGCTCTCGACCCTGATTGCGGGCCTCTACACAAGCTTCCAGAGCAACGCGGTTCGCCGCTGCACCAGCAGCGTTACCCCACGGATGACCCAGCGTACCGCCACCGAATTGCAGCACGGCATCGTCGCCAAAAATATTGACCAGCGCAGGCATGTGCCAAACATGGATTCCGCCAGATGCGACCGCGAAGAGGCCGGGCATGGAGCCCCAATCCTGATCGAACATGATGCCACGTGAACGGTCTTCCTTAATGAAAGAATCACGTAACAGATCGATCCATCCCAAGGTCGCCTGACGGTCGCCTTCCAGCTTGCCGACGACAGTTCCTGTGTGCAGGTGGTCGCCGCCCGACAGACGCAAGATTTTGACCAGCACACGGAAGTGAATGCCGTGCATCGGATTTCTGTCGATGACTGCGTGCATGGCGCGGTGAATGTGCAATAACATTCCGTTGTCCTGACACCACTGGGCTAAGCCAGTATTAGCGCAGAAACCGCCAGTGATGTAATCGTGCATGATGATTGGTGCGCCGATTTCCTTGGCGTATTCGGCTCGTTTGAACATCTCGTCCGGGGTCGGTGCGGTGACATTCAGGTAGTGACCCTTGCGCTCACCGGTTTCGGCTTCGGCTTTATGGATGGCCTCCATGACAAAATCAAAACGTTGACGCCAGCGCATGAACGGTTGTGAGTTGACGTTTTCATCGTCCTTGGTGAAATCCAGTCCACCGCGCAGACCCTCATAACACGCCCGGCCATAATTTTTCGCCGACAAACCAAGCTTCGGCTTGATGGTGCAACCCAGTAACGGGCGACCATATTTGTTCATGATGTCACGTTCGACTTGGATACCATGTGGGGGGCCATTACAGGTCATGACGTAAGCAATCGGGAACTTCACGTCCTCTAGACGCAATGAACGAAGTGCTTTGAAGCCAAATACATTTCCGACCAAAGAGGTGAACACGTTGACTACAGAACCTTCTTCAAAAAGGTCAATCGGGTAGGCAATGAATGCATAGAACGCCTGATCATCGCCTGGCACATCCTCGATCGAATAGGCACGGCCTTTATAATAATCCAGGTCGGTCAGCAGGTCGGTCCAGACGGTTGTCCAGGTGCCGGTGGATGACTCGGCGGCCACAGCAGCGGCTGCTTCTTCACGCGGAACACCATCCTGCGCCACGATTTTGAAACAGGCCAGAAGGTCTGTTTCCTTTGGCTCGTAGTCGGGCATCCAGTAGGTTTCGCGGTAGTCTTTTACACCTGCGTCATAAGTCTTAGCCATTATCTGTTACTCCTCAAATTATCGGCGACTAGTATATCGAGGCCCTCATAATTCAGGCCCTGTTTGCGGAGATTAAGGTCGGAAAAACGATTTGATTGATCCATTTTATAATCTCCTTGGTTGGGTTTCTCTGTTCAGTCTGGTTTATTTAACCATCGGATCGAGCGATCCGCTGGCGTAACGGTTAGCCATTTCGGTGAGGGTTACGGGTTTGATTTTGTGGGCCTGCCCGGCGCAGTTGAAGCGCTCGAAGCGGTCGAGGCAGACTTTCTCCATGGCGGCGATGGCCGGTTTCAGATAGGCCCGCGGATCAAACGCCGCCTTGTCTTCGCTCAACACCTTGCGGATGGCCCCGGTGATCGCCATGCGGTTGTCGGTGTCGATGTTGACCTTGCGCACACCGTTTTTGATGCCGGTCTCGATCTCTTCCACCGGCACCCCGTAGGTCTGCGGCATCTCGCCGCCGTTGGCGTTGATGATGTCCTGCAGCTCCTGCGGTACCGAACTTGAGCCGTGCATCACCAAATGCGTGTTCGGTAGGCGCTCGTGAATGGCCTTAACCACGTCCATGGCCAGAATATCGCCGGTCGGCTTGCGGGTGAACTTGTAGGCCCCGTGCGACGTGCCAATGGCCACCGCCAGGGCGTCGACCTTGGTCTTCTTGACGAAGTCCGCGGCCTCATCGGGGTCGGTGACCAGCATGTCCTTGTCGAGCTTGCCATCGAACCCGTGGCCGTCTTCCTTGTCGCCCTCGCCGGTCTCCAAGGACCCCAGGCAACCCAGCTCGCCCTCAACCGAGACCCCGGCCAAGTGCGCAATCTCAGTGACTTTCTGGGTGATGCCGACATTGTAGTCATAAGACGCCGGGGTCTTGGCATCCTCTTCCAGCGAGCCATCCATCATCACCGATGAGAAGCCGTAGGTAATCGCCGACACGCAGGTCGCCGCGTTGTTGCCGTGATCCTGGTGCATGCAGACCGGAATATGCGGATACATCTCCGTCGCCGCGATAATCAGATGGCGCAGCACGATGTCGTTGGCGTAATTGCGCGCCCCCCGGCTCGCCTGCATGATCACCGGGCTGTCGGTCTTGTCGGCCGCCGACATGATCGACAGCATCTGCTCCATGTTGTTGATGTTGAACGCCGGCATGCCGTAGTCGTTTTCTGCCGCGTGGTCCAAAAGCTGTCGAAGTGATACGAGTGCCATTTTATCTTTCTCCAAATGAAGGCGGTCTTCCGCCCCAGATCCTTGTGATCCTTGTGGTGCCTGATCCCTGGTTGCTGGGCCCTACAGCCGCGTCTTGACCTCTTTGACGACGTTCTCTGCCGTAATCCCGAAGTGCTCATATAACTGCCCAGCCGGAGCCGAGGCGCCGAAGCTGTCCATGCCGACAAAACCACCGTGGTTGCGGATGTATTTATCCCAACCCATGCGCACCGCCGCCTCAACCGCGACACGAACCGTTCCCGGCCCCAGGGTCTGCTTTTGATAAGCCGCATCCTGCTGATCAAACAGCTCCCAGCACGGCATCGAGACCACTGCCGTCGGGATACCACCGCCCTGCAGGATTTCTCTGGCTTTGAGTGCGATCTCAACTTCCGAACCGGTTGCCAGCAGCGTTGCCTGACGTTCTCCATCAGCCTCGGCCAGTACATACCCGCCTTTTGCACACAGGTTGTCGTCCGTGTGTTCTGTGCGCACCGTTGCCAATCCCTGACGGGTCAACACCATGCCCGATGGTGTGTCAGTGTTCTCCAGGGCAATCGCCCAGCACTCCGCCGTCTCCACCGGATCGCACGGGCGCAGCACATTGAAGTTCGGCAGGGCGCGCAGCATGGCCAGGGTCTCCACCGCCTGATGGGTCGGGCCATCTTCGCCGAGACCAATCGAATCATGGGTCAGCACATACACCACCCGCTGGCCCATCAGCGCCGACAGGCGCATGCCGCCCTTCATGTAATCGGCAAATACCAGAAACGTCCCGGCATAGGGGATAAAACCGCCGTGCAGGGCCAGGCCGTTCATCACCGCCGACATGGCGTGTTCACGCACCCCGTAATGGACATAACGGCCGCCAAAGTCAGCGGCAGTAACCGGTGAGGTTACGGATGTTTTGGTATTCACCGAGCCGGTCAAATCCGCCGAGCCGCCGATCAGCTCGGGGATCACCCCGGTCAGCACCTCAAGCGCCTTGCCAGACGCCACCCGGGTCGCCCACTTGGGCTGTTCATCCGAACAGGCCTGCTTGTGGACATTCAGAGCACCTTGCCAGCCGTCCGGCAGGTCGCCCGTGAGGCCACGTTCAAACGCCGCCCGTGTATCATTGGGCAGTCCGTCAACGCGGGCCTGCCAGGCTTCCGCCACAGCCGCCCCGCGGGCCCCGAAGCCACGCCAGGCCGACAATACATCGTCCGGCACCTCGAACGGCCCATAAGGCCAGCCCATCTGTTCACGTGCCAAAGCCAGTTCCTCATCGCCCAGCGGTGCGCCATGGGTTGCCGATGTACCTTGTTTGTTGGGTGAGCCGCGACCAATAATCGTCTTGCACGCGATCATCGACGGGGTGTCTGTGCCTTTGGCCGCCTCAAGGGCCGCGGCAATGGCAACCGGGTCGTGACCGTCAATGCTCTGCACGTCCCAGCCGCAGGCCTTGAACCGGGCCTGCTGGTTATCGCCAACCGTCATGCTGGTCGGGCCATCGATGCAGATGTCGTTGTCATCAAACAATACAATCAGCTTCGATAGTTTCAGGTTGCCGGCCATGGAGATGGCTTCGTGGCTGATGCCCTCCATCAGGCAGCCGTCTCCGGCGATGGCGTAGGTATAATGATCCACCACGTCGTCACCAAACCGCGTCGCCGCCATGCGCTCGGCCAGCGCCATGCCGACCGCCGTGGCAATGCCCTGACCCAGCGGGCCCGTCGTCGTCTCAATGCCCGCAGCGTGGCCGTATTCCGGATGCCCCGCCGTCTTTGCCCCGAGCTGGCGGAAGTTCTTCACCTCGTCCAGGGTCATGTCCTCATACCCCGTCAGGTACAACAGCGAATACAACAGCATCGAGCCGTGACCCGCCGACAGAACAAAACGGTCGCGGTCCGGCCAAGCCGGGCGCGACGCATCAAACTTCAAAACCTGCGAAAACAAAACCGTCGCAACATCCGCCATGCCCATCGGCATGCCCGGATGACCAGACTTCGCCGCCTGTACCGCATCCGCCGACAAAAATCGGATCGAGTTCGATAAGGAAGAATGGAGAGAGGGGGTAGGCGCGGCAGCGGGTTGTTTGATTGCGTTCATTGGATTTCCCTTTTTACGAGGTGCGGCGCTTGCGTTCGATCAACTGCATGATCAACGGCGTCAGAATAAGTTGCATGGCGAGATCGAGCTTGTTGCCGGGAACGACAATTGAGTTGGCGCGCGACATGAAGCTGTCGTGGATCATCGATACCAGATAAGAAAAATCAATGCCGTGCGGATCCCTGAACCGGATGACCACCATCGATTCATCGGGTGTCGGAATCCATCTGGCGATAAACGGGTTCGAGGTATCGACCGTTGGAATGCGTTGGAAATTAACGTCGGTCTCGTTGAACTGCGGACAGATGTATTGAATGTAGTCCGGCATTCGCCTGAGGATGGTGTCCGTGACGGCTTCGGTGGAGTACCCGCGGTCGGTCTTATCGCGGTGAATTTTCTGAATCCATTCCAGATTGATGACCGGGACAACGCCAATCTTGAGATCGCCATGCTGGGCCAGATTAACTTTATCGGTAACCACGGCACCATGAAGTCCCTCATAGAACAAAACGTCCGTGTCTTCCGAGAAATCCTCCCAGTCGGTAAACGTACCAGCGGGAGAACCGTATCGTTCGGATTCCTCCTGATCGTGCACATAACGCCGCGTCCGACCGGTACCGGTTTGACCAAACTGTTCGAAGATTGATTCCAGCTCTTCGAGGTCGTTGGCTTCCAGGCCGAAATGGCTGAAGTGGTTGTTGCCTTTTTCAGCTTCCTCGGCCATTACGCGTTTCATTCCAGCACGATCAAATCGGTGGAACGCATCTCCTTCGATGGACGCTGCAGTTACATCTTCGCGCCGGAAAATTTGCTCAAACGTGCTTTTGACTGACGACGTGCCTGCGCCTGATGAGCCGGTGACGGAAATGATGGGGTGTTTATTGGACATGGTATTCTCTGACCTGTTTTCTGAAGCTTAAGAGCGAAGCAAGCCGCGCTGGCTGAACAACGGCGACCGCTCGCCAACGGCATGAGGTTCTGAATAGTAACGATCGACGCGATCGACCTCCTGGCGTGATCCGAAAATCAGGGGGGCGCGCTGGTGGATGTCAGTGGGCTGCAGTTCAAGAACGCGCCCGCTTCCGGTCGTCGCCCCGCCGCCAGCCTGTTCGATGAGCCAGCCGATCGGGTTGATTTCATAAAGTAACCGTAAGCGCCCGTTCTCATAACCGGCCCGGGCATCTCCCGGATACAGGAAAATACCGCCACGCGACAGAATACGGTGACATTCTGCGACGAGCGAGGCGACCCAGCGCATGTTGTAGCTGGATTTTCTCGGTCCCATCTCACCTTCCAGGCAATCATCGACATAAGCTCGAACGTGTCGATCCCAATGATGAAAATTGGAAACATTTATGGCAAATTCCCGAGTTTCTTCAGGTATCTGAACGTTCGATGTCGTTAGTTTGAATTCGTTGCTCCGAGGGTCGAGGGTAAAGATTTGTGTGCCCTCGCCCACCGTTAAGACCAGAGCTGTCTGCGGTCCGTAGATCACATACCCGGCGGCCAGCTGGTGGATGCCCTGGAGCAGGGTGGCGCCAGCACTCGAGCCGTTGCCGGTAATTTGTGACGGAAGAATGGAGAAAATCGTTCCAACGGATATGTTGGTGTCGATATTGGATGACCCATCAAGCGGATCGATTGCCACATTAAGTGGCGCGCCGGGTTGGATTTCCAGAGGTTCGGCCAGCTCTTCCGAAACCAGTAGGGCAACTGGCGCATTTTGCAAACTGTCAATCACCAGTTCGTTTGTGCGCAGGTCAAGTTCCTTCTGAGCGTCACCGTCCATGTTGTTGCCGTGAACGGCCCCAAGTGCCCCGGCGAGAGGGCCTTGTGCGATAAGTTCTGAAATTCCGCAACATGCATCGGCAATGGCGCTAAGCGTTGCCGCGACATCCGTCCGGCTGGTCTTATCGTCACCCACCCATTCGTGGAGATAATGCTCCAGGGTCGCCACCTCAGTCATAAACTCCTCCTTAACAATCGAGCCAAGCCGTAATGCTGATTACGATTGCAATGTGTATTTTTGATTTTGGAGAAAGTGTTTTTGGTTTTATTGACGTCAGTATAGGGAAGGCTCATACAAAGCGGTATATTCGTATGGGGGGGGAGTTTTAAAATTACGGATAGGTAAAAAACAACCTAATCAGGTAGTGGTGATTAAGACTTGAGATACAGGGCGACGGCCTGGCTGCGATTGTGTACGCCCAGCTTCTCATAAAGGTTCTTGATGTGAAACTTGATCGTATTGGGTGAAAGCGCCTTATCGGCGGCAATCTCTTTGTTGGTGCGCCCGGCGGCAACGGAGGACAGGATTTCAAGCTCGCGTTTGGTCAGGGTTGTCAGGGGGTTGTCGTGAATTTTCCTGACGTCGAGATAGGGGAATGCCATGCGCCCCTTGGCCACGGCAGCAACGGTATCCAGCAGGAATTCGGGTTGTTCGCTTTTTGAGACATAGGCGGCGGCACCATGGGCCATGGCTTGGGCTGGCACGGTATCGTTCTCTGCACCGGTAAAGACAACGGCGCGCGGTGAGTTCTCATAAGCTTGCAGGTAATCGAGAATGTAGCGCCCATCTCCAGGGCCAATCACCCAGCCGATCACGCAAACATCAAGCTGCACGCTTTCGAGAGTTTTGATCAAATCCTGACCATCAGGACAAACGCTGACGAGATCAAACCGTTGGTCTTCAGAAAAAATCTGTTTTAGAGCGGCCCGGACAAGGGGGCTTTTATCGGCGACGCCGACTTTGACCACGGTGGGGGCTTTAGAACTTTTTTTCATAAAGATCGTCTACGTGATTTTTTGAGTAGGTTCTTAATGGCAATTATAACGGAGAGGGGTGCAATGTCACGTCAGGCTGGTTGCCCTACCCGGCGCAGCTCATCGTGTCTGATCAACTGCATTAAGGAGGGTTCTCTGAAACTCGATGCGGGCTGGCAAGGAAGCAGATGAGGCATTGAGGCAAGAATAGCGTAGGCAAAGATACCATTTACATTGAGCCGTCCGGATTTGGGTGATAGATAGCCTGCGCTATGACAACAGATCTATCCAAAATCCGTAATTTTTCCATCGTTGCCCATATTGATCACGGCAAGTCGACACTGGCTGACCGGATGATTCAAATGTGCGAAGGCCTTTCGCAGCGCGAAATGAAGGAACAGGTCCTCGATTCGATGGATATCGAGCGCGAGCGCGGCATCACCATCAAGGCCCAGACCGTGCGCCTCGAATACAAGGCCAAAGACGGCGAGACCTATATCCTGAACCTGATGGATACGCCGGGCCATGTTGATTTTACCTATGAAGTCAGCCGGTCCCTGGCGGCTTGCGAAGGCTCCCTTCTGGTTGTAGACGCGACGCAAGGTGTCGAAGCGCAAACCCTGGCCAATGTTTATCTCGCCATGGACAACGACCACGAAATTCTTCCGGTTTTGAACAAAATCGACTTGCCGGCGTCTGAACCGGAACGCATCAAGGAACAGATTGAGGAAGTGATTGGCCTCGATACCTCGGGCGCTTTGGAAATTTCGGCGAAAACCGGGGTTGGCGTAGACACCGTTCTGGAAGCCATTGTTCACCAATTGCCCGCGCCCCAAGGCGACATCGACGCCTCTTTGAAGGCGTTGCTGGTTGATAGCTGGTATGACCCATATCTCGGTGTGATGATCCTCGTTCGCATCAAGGATGGCGTGCTCAAAAAAGGCATGAAGATCAAGATGATGGCCTCAGGTGCGACCTACAATGTCGATCAGGTCGGCTGTTTTCTGCCCAAGCCTGTAAAGGTTGATCAGCTTAGCCCCGGAGAGGTCGGTTATTTTACCGGCGCCATCAAAACGGTTGCCGATACATCTGTTGGCGACACCATCACCACCGAGCGTGACCCGGCAAGCGAACCGCTCGCCGGGTTCAAACCCTCTATTCCGGTTGTCTTCTGTGGCCTGTTTCCGGTCGATTCCGGACAATACGAAGATTTGCGTGATTCCTTGGAAAAGCTGCATCTCAATGATGCCAGTTTCCATTACGAAGTGGAAAGCTCCGCCGCCCTTGGCCTTGGGTATCGCTGCGGGTTTTTGGGTTTGTTACATCTGGAAATTATTCAGGAACGCCTTGAGCGCGAATTTGACTTAGATCTGATCACCACCGCCCCGTCCGTGGTTTATCGTGTTCATCCGGTCAAAGGCGAGATGATCGAGCTGCATAATCCTGTTGATATGCCGGACCCGACGCGGATCGCCTTTATCGAGGAGCCGTGGATCAAAGCGACGGTCATTGTGCCCGATGAATACCTTGGCGGTATCCTCAAACTCTGTCAGGAACGGCGCGGCGAACAGGTCGAGCTGACCTATGTCGGCACCCGCGCCATGGTCGTTTACCGATTGCCCTTGAATGAAATCGTTTTTGATTTTTATGACCGCCTAAAATCGGTCTCACAGGGGTATGCCAGTTTCGACTACGAACTGATCGGCTATCAGGAAGGCAAGCTGGTCAAGGTCGCCATTCTGGTCAATGCGGAAGTCGTCGATGCGCTGTCGTTTATCGTCCATGAAAGCCATGCCGCCAGCCGCGGGCGGCAAATCTGTGAACGCCTGAAAGACCTGATCCCGCGCCAGATGTTCAAGATCGCCATTCAGGCGGCGATCGGCGGTAATGTCATCGCCCGGACCACAGTCAGCGCCATGCGCAAGGATGTGACCGCTAAATGTTATGGTGGGGATGTTTCGCGTAAACGCAAACTTCTGGACAAACAGAAGAAGGGCAAGAAACGCATGCGTCAGTTTGGCAATGTTGACATCCCCCAGTCCGCCTTCCTGGCCGCGCTGAAAACGTCTGACGACTGAGCCGGGAGCGCTTGGATTCAGGTTAACTTCGGCGGCTCCGGCGGATTGTCGCGTGCCGTCAGAATCGCCTCAATCAGCTCCTCATCGGTCGGAATCGGCGCCCGCTCCGCCTCATCCAGGGCGTCATGGCCATCGTGGTCCGGCAACATATCATCGGGTCCCGAGGCATGGCCTTCAGCCTTCGCCTCCTTCGCCAGTTCGTCATAGAGAAATAGCGATTCCACGTGTTTGCGGTGATCTTCCAACTCAGACGGAGTCAGCACGCGGTTCGGGCGGCAAAACCACGCCAGCGTTACGCCCGGCATCCCTAATAGGAACCAGGCGGGGAAAGCCAGAACGGTGGTGAGCACCGGGTCCCAGAGCACCGGCGCGATGCGCTCGATTCTGATCTGGGCGATCGTCAGGCCGCCCGGCCAGAGTGTGTACCAAAGATCGTAAGCCGGCGTCAGCATGGTGCTTGCGCCCGGGTAAAGCCGGACAACCTGCTCCGCCGCCGCCGACACGAAGCCGCCAATCAAAAGAATCCAGCCCAGATAGAAAAGTATGCGCATGGGTGCATTCTAGCCGATCAATCCGAAATCGCGAGGCCGTTTCTTGAGCCCGCGAAATGTTGGCAACACGAGGTGCTAAACCTGTTGAAGTCGCCGGGCACCTCAGTTAGGTTGCGCCCCGACGTTACCTGATCCAGGTAACGGCCCCTGCGGAGGGGTGGCCGAGTGGCTGAAGGCGC
>Ga0316204_10010280_pt1 | contig 12112 bp, 10 predicted proteins | sample 6monrhotite_MG_2_FD_205661 | JGI IMG/M metagenome (GOLD analysis project Ga0316204, IMG submission 205661) | Microbial mat bacterial communities from mineral coupon in-situ incubated in ocean water Damariscotta River, Maine, United States -... | ecosystem: Environmental > Aquatic > Marine >...
GATTTTTTCTTGAACTTCAGAAATCAATTTATCTCTAATGGCGTGAGCATTCCATGATTTGTGTTCACTGCGTGAAGTCCATATTTTGAGGACTTTTGCGAAATCATGTTTATAACTAAATCTTAGATAAAGATATTTATCTAAGATCATGGCCCACATAATGAAAGTAGTTCCTGCAATAATATACAGAACAGGCCCTCCTTTATTAAAAAAGTTATCTATAGCCTCAAATATATCTTGTAAAAATATTAGCATGCTAATCTCCGGCTATTTTCTCTCAGCTCTTTCAGCTAATATTCCTGCACTTTGCTCTTCTAATACATGCATAATCCCTTTAGCTTTTCCGCTTAAGAATGTATGTAATAATAATATCGGAATAGCAGCAATTAAACCCAGCACAGTTGTCACTAATGCACCGGATATGCCTCCAGCCATACGTTTAGGGTCACCCGCACCAAATATGGTGATCGCTTGGAATACCAAAATCATACCAGTGACAGTTCCTAACAGCCCTAATAATGGCGCAACCATAGATATTATTTTCAATAATGGTAAAGATTTATTAATAGCTGTTCTTTCCTTGAGTATGGCTTCACCTAGACGCAGTTCAAGAGTTTCAACATCAGCACCTTGGTTGGCTTCAGCGGCCATTAATACTCGACCTAATGGGTTGTTATCAGATAATTTTTCGGCTTTGATTTGTTTCTTCACTTTAGCTGAAACACCTCCTAATACCAAGAATCTCCATATAGATAATAATATACCGAATACAGCAACACCAGAAATTATATAACCTACAAGTTTGCCTTCATGCCATTTTTCTACTAATGTAGGTGTGTTAATTAAAGCAGTTAGGTAGCTTCCGCCTGATGGACCTGTTGGATCAATGCCTACTGGAGAAAAACCAGAGCTTGCATTTTGTAGATCGGCTGCACCAGCCTGATAATTTGAAGGTTGTCTTGCAAGAATACTTAAAGCGCCAGTTTCAGGTTTATATTCTAAATAATCACCATTTGAAAGCATGTTGAATACGCCAACTCTTACTACTTCTTGTTGACCGGAAACACCTACATTAGCATTGTATTTAACCACGTTGCCAGATTCAGTAATTTCTTGGTGCATTTCATACCAGACTTGTTCAATGTCTTCCATTGATGGTAAATCTGTTGATGAGTTCATTTTTTTAATCAATTCATTTAAAAATTCAATTCTGTCAGAATATTGAGTACTGGTAATTGAACTTTCAAATCTCACGCGCAAATCTGCAGCGGACGAAGTTAAATGTCCAAAGAGTTCTTTTAAAGAACCAAGACGTTCATCTCTTTGTTTTCTTTTTTCTTCAACAATTAATTCATTGTCATTAAATTGAACTTCCATCTGGGCAGCTTTGTTTTCTAAGGCAGTAATCTGTGCTTTAGTTTCACGAATTAATCTTTCTTGTTCTTGTTTTTGTTTAATAAATTGTTGTTCGCGTTTTTTGTTATCTACACTATCAGCTGTGCGCCCAGCTTTTACTTTTTTAAGTAAGTCACTCATTGACAAGTCTGCTGCTACAACTATTGTAGAGCCAGCGAAAAATAGAGCGAATAGTATAATTATTTTTGAAATTTTCATTATTTAGCTCCTGTTGGTGCAGCAATCGGTAATGTCATAACGCCTATAGAAGCTTGTTTGTTTGCCATTTTAATGCCATTTTTAATTGAGTTTCTGTAGGTTCCGTTGTCTAACTCAACCCATGTTTTTGTGGCTTTATCGTAAACAGCACTTAATTTGGTGTCTTTTGTTTGTGCTACCATTGCAATACGGCCGACTCTTAATATATTAACATCATGTTCTTGTCCATTAATGGTAATAATCTGTGAATAAGAATCCATTTTACGACCATATTCATTTTCTATTTGATAGACTTCTAAAACTTGTCTAAATTTTTCTGAAATATCTACTTCGGACTTTTCTATATTTTCTTCAAGGAATATTATGCGTTCGGCGCGTTCTTGTTCATGAAAAGGTAAGTCAATATCAACAAATTCTCCAAGGCTTTCTACCATTTTCATTATTAAAGGCAACATCTGACGTTCAATTAATGCCACTTGAGCCGTTGAGCTTTCAAATTTTTCAATTAGTGCTAATTGACTATTAATCTGAGTATTGAGTTGATCATTATAGACTTTTAATCCATCAACTTGTTTTAGTAAACTGCGGTATTCAACTAAACGTGCTTGCGAAGAGTCTACAATCTTATCAACTCTTGCTTGTGATTTTTGAGCGTCTTTGACTTTTGCTTCGCCTGTTTTTACAACATCATCAAGCTGTGCATAGCTCATGCTTGTTGCACCAATAGTTAAAGCTAATGCCAGAGACTTTTTAAATTTAACAATATTTTTGCTTATGCGCATTGTTTGTCCTCTTTTTTACTTTGTTAAAAAATGCCCACTGTAAGTTTACAGCAGGCATTTTATGTTTCAGTTTATAATTTCATGGTAGGTATTTATACCATAAACTTATTGGTTTTATAACTCGTAACGGAATTTAATGTAATAAAAACCACCACCAAATCCAGCAGGAGCAAATTGTGAGTATTGATTACCAACACCGTCTGCTGCACCAGGATTTTCATCTGGGAATTCATCAAAAATGTTTTGAGCGCCTAACGTTACTGTCATATTATCATTGAAAGTATAAGCAACTTCTGCATCAACTATAATTTCATCACCATAAACAGCGCCATCTTCAGAATCAAAGAACTCATCATAATAGCTGGTACGAGCTAGAAAACGCCAATCACCAACCACATGATTTGCAGAAATATTCCAACGTGTATGTGGCAAACCTTCTTGCAATTCACGTACCCTTGTTGCATCAATAATGCCAGGAGTAAATTTATCTACATCGGTTGAAGTATTAGTAAAGGCCAATGCAAAATCTGTATTACCATTACCAATTTCGGTGCCATATGTAGCAACTATATCAATACCAGTTGTAGTGGTATCAAAATCATTAGTAAAGAAACGGAAATTTCTTAAGTTGGCAGCACTTGTTACACCAGATTCAATTAAACCTGCAATTTCTTCAGGACTTAATGTAAAGTTTTGTGATAACGCTATTCTATCTTCTAATTTAATGCTGAAATAATCGATAGTCAAATCAACAGGACCTAGACCAATTACTGCACCAAATGTGAAGTTTTTAGATTTTTCAGGATCCAGTGGTAAACCACCTTTTAAAACTGCAAGAGGATTAGTTGAAGGGATGGTACCATTGTTAACTAATTGACCATTTTCAAACTCAGTTGAAACATTGAAAGCATTAGACTGACCTGGAGTAGGCGCGCGGAAACCTGTACTATAAGCACCACGTAATGCGAAACTATCAGTGAACGCAAATCTTGCAGATAGTTTACCATTTGCTGTTGATCCAAAATCTTCAAAATCTTCAAATCTAAAAGCTAATCCCATCAATAGTTTTTCAGTCACATCAGCTTCAAAATCAACGTATGCAGCATAGTTAGATCTTTCGAAATCACCAGCAGCTAAAGGACTAAATCCAGGAAAACCATTTGACGCAGAGCTAAAGCCTTGTGCTGCGTATGGACCAATTTCAAAAGAGGCCTGGTCACCAGTTCTAATGGTAAATGTTTCAGAGCGATATTCTACTCCCATTGCAACATTTAAGTCGGAATAAAGATTACCAACTTCATAACCTTTAGAAACATCAAAGTTAATGTTTTTATCAACTTGCTGATAAGCACCTGGATCAAACTCAGTAGGTGTTTGAGGACCTAATGAAGCGTTAACTGTGTTACGAATAAGGAAATCAACATGGCTTCGACCATAAGACCCACTTAAGTCCCAGTTCCAACCAGAGTCAGTTTCACCTTTGACGCCCACAGTCGTTGCGAAATCATTTACATCGCCACCAAATCTTGGTGTGAAGCCACCAGGAAACAATTCATTAAAAACAAAACAGTTTGGGTCAGCTTGTACTTGAGCTAAAGCAACAGGATCTGGTGCATTATTAGTAATGTTGATAACTGGACACCCAGCAGACCCATCAAGAATGCCATCTTGAGCATCTAAAACATCACCCACTAACAATGTTTCACCGCCATCGGCGCTAAATACACCGCCACGAGTATTTGGATTACGGAAATAAAATCCGCCATCTACGGTTTTTTGTGCGTAGTTACCAAAAGCATAGAATTCTTTATCATCATCTAATTGTAAGCCTATGTTATAGACTAATTTCAAGTCATCATCAATAATAGGTTGTCCCCATACTTGCGCAGGTTGAGCAACAGCAGTATTACCTGCGGCAATTAGCCCGGCAGCATCGTTACGTTGAACACTTCTATTGGTGTCATCAGCAGCGCCATACTCAAAACTGAAGTTGGCAAAGCCATTTTCTGTAAATGGTAAACCAATATTACCAGCTAAGTTATAAGTAGCACCATCTCCTTCGAAAAATTCACCGTATTTGGCTTCAAATGTTGCGCCATCAGATGCATCTTTTAATTGGAAATTCATGACTCCAGCGATGGCATCAGAGCCATACTGAGCGGCTGCACCATCACGTAAGACTGCAACTTGTTTCAGTGCAATGGCTGGAATAGGTGCAATGTCTGGTCCTTGAGCTCCATCAGAAACACCATTACCTAACCAATAAATAACCGCAGCACGGTGGCGGCGTTTACCATTGACTAAAACTAATGTGTGATCAGGGGCTAAACCTCTTAAGTTGGCTGGTCGAACAAGCGTTGCAGCGTCACTAATTGGTTGAGTGTTTACATTGTAAGAAGGCACGATATTTTTTAATAAGTTGCTTAAATCCGTATCACCTTGATTGACAAAATCGTCACCACCAATTACATCAACAGGAACAGCAGAATCAGTTGCAGAACGTGCAGCACGGCGTGAGCCTAATACTACCACTTCTTCTACATCAGCTTCTTCAGCTCCATCTTGTGCGAAAGATTGTGATGAAATACCAATAGTTAACGGTGCGAACATGCTTAGAAATAAAACCGTTCGTTTGTTAAGTTTTGTTTTCATAATTTAAAGTCTCCCAGACTGTGTTTTTTTAAGTTTAAGTTAAGTTAAAATTAAATATAATTTCATTACGAATAATTATTCGTATCGACTAATATAACAGCCTTGAATTACATGTCAAGCATCAATTAAAGTATTCTGATTAATAACATTTATTGATCTGTAACAATTATTCACAATATTATCAGCTAGCAATTTTTGCTATCCTTGAGTAAAATCATGCCTTTATTTATGAGTTATGATTATGCCAGATAATTTTGAATTGGAGTTAACATCAATGTCTTCAATGAATGAAAGTACCGTTCATTTTAATTTCAATATTTTAAATGAACAAAAATTAAGTTTAATTGCGGGTCAATTTATAAGACTGTTATTTGTTCAAGATGGGGATGAGGTTTTTCGCAGTTATTCTGTTGCCAATATTTTAAAGAGCCATACAGGCGAAATTGAAAATATTGAGTTGGCTGTGTCTTGGGTTAAAGGCGGTCTAGCAACCATTGGTCTTTCATCTATGCAGATTGGTGATGTGATTTCTGCCAGTGCGCCTTACGGACGATTTTGTTTAACAAAAGATAAATGGAAAAGATATTTTTTAGTGGCTACAGGAACAGGAGTGACACCTTATCGTGCTATGCAAAATGAGTTATTTAAGCGCATAGATGAAGGGGCTGAAGTTTTCATTGTTATGGGGGCGAGAGATGAATCTGGATTGTTATATGCAGAAGAGTTTAGAGAAAATGCCAAAACTAAAGGGTATCATTACGTGACATGTTTGAGTAGAGAATGTTTAGACCAGCCAAGTGAGTTGGATCTAAGTGGACATGTTCAAGCTTATCTTATGAAGGTTGAGTTTGATGTAGATAATGATGTGGTCTATTTATGTGGAAATCCAGCTATGGTAGATGATGCATTTAGCTTGTTAAAAGAGTCAGGATTGCCTGTGCCACAAATACGACGAGAAAAATATGTATCACCACCCAAAAGGAAGAAAAAAAATGCTTTTGCAATAAAATAAATATAATTTATTATTGAATTTAAACAAAATAATCCAGCATGACTTTTAGCACTTTTTATTAATATGATTTAATGCATAATACGGGTTATTAAATATTTTGAAGGGGTAATATGAAAGTTGTAAATAGGAGCATTCTAACAAGTTTTGTTAGTTTGGTATTTTTCAGTCTTAGTTCATATGCAATTGATTTTAAAGAATGTCGAATTGGATCTGATAAAGGTCAAAAAATAGAAGCCGAATGCGGCACACTCAGGGTTGCTGAAAACAGAGATAAACCATCGCGAATGATAGATTTAAACATCGCTATTATTCGTTCTGGATCGCCAAAAAAATTAAATGACCCTGTTATTATGTTAGCAGGAGGTCCTGGACAATCATCTGTTGAAACCTATCCACAAGTCAGCTCTTCATTTAGAAGTTTATTAAAAGATAGGGATGTAGTGTTAGTGGATCAGCGTGGAACAGGGAAGTCAAATAGCTTGAAATGTAATTTTGACATGGAAGCTCAATTAGCCATGTTTGCTGATCCCAGCTTAATCCCCATTGAAATTAAAAAATGTGTAAGAAACCTTGATGCGGATACCCGTTATTACACAACCACTGAGTCGATTAAAGATTTAGAAGAAGTACGTAAGGCTTTGGAAATTGAAAAATGGAATTTGGTTGGTATATCTTATGGGACACGTAAAGCCTTAACTTATATGAAATTATTTCCACAAGCAATTAGATCAGTGGTTTTAGATGGTGTCATGCCACAACAAGAAGCGATGCCCCAAAGTCATGAAGAAAATTTGGTCAACGCGCTAAGATTGCAATTTGAACAATGTGAGAAGCAGCCGGCCTGTAAAGAAGCATTTGGTGATGTGGAACAACAGATGTGGCAATTATTAGCGGATATAGATGAACAGAAACCAAAAATCAGATTGCAAAATTTTTCGACTGGTGAATTTGAAGAAGTCACATTGAATAAAGAAAGCATTGCCATTGCTATAAGAATGTTTGCTTATTCAGCCAAAAGTATGAATCTATTACCGCTAATGATCGCTAAAGCCAATCATGGTCAGCCAGAGGTGATAGCTTCTCAAGCCAATATGATAAGTAGCTTATTATCAGAGAGCATGAGTAATGTAGAGTTGTCAATAATTTGTGCTGAAGACCTGCCATTTCATGATAACTATACACTTAAAGATAATAATTTATTTGGTGACATTATAAAAAACACTAGGACTAATTGTGATGCATGGCCTCATGATACAGTCGATGCCAGCTTTAAAGAGCCTGTTGTATCAGATTTGCCTGTATTATTAATATCTGGAGAACTTGATCCTGTTACCCCGCCAAGATTTGCTGAATTAGCCATGCAATCTTTATCCAACTCTCAACACCTTGTAGCTAAAGGACAAGGGCACAATGTTTTTCCATTGGGTTGTATGCCAGCCATAATGACGGACTTCATTCGGGATCCAGAAAAAGAATTAGATGTAGAGTGTATGAATGATTTTAACTATACACCATTTTTTATTAACATGATGGGACCAAAACAATGATAGAAGTCACTGCAATAAGTAAAAATTTTGGAGAGGTTCAGGCTGTTAAAGATGTAACGTTCACGGCACCTGATTCCCAAGTAACAGCTTTGTTAGGCGCCAACGGTGCAGGTAAAACAACAAGCTTACGTATGATCTATTCATTAATCACTCCTCAGTCAGGTGAAATTCTTATTGACGGGATTGATCCTAATAAGCAACCAGAAAAAGCCCGTAAATTATTGGGAGTTTTACCAGATACACGGGGTTTGTATAAAAGATTGACAGCCCGTGAAAACATAGAATACTTTGGTAAGCTTCACGGTATGAGTGATACTGAGATAGTTTCTAGAACAAAATCATTAGTTAAAGATTTGCGTATGGAAGATTTTATTGATCGTAAAACTGATGGTTTTTCACAGGGGCAACGTGTAAAAGTGGCGATAGCAAGAGCATTGGTTCATGATCCGCAGAATATTATATTGGATGAGCCAACCAATGGTTTGGATGTCATGAGTACTCGTGGTGTTCGTTCTTTTTTAAATAAAGAAAAAGAACGAGGAAAATGTATATTGTTTTCTTCCCATGTGATGCAAGAAGTTGCAGCTGTGAGTGATGTAATTTTAATCGTTAATGATGGAGTGATATCTGCATCAGGTACAGAGTCAGAGCTACATGAGCAAACTGGAATGAACAGTCTAGAAGATGCCTTTGTGCATATTGTTACAGATGGAGTAGGCCATGAATAAGCAAATGCGACAAATTAAAACGGTTATGTTCAAGGAAGTTAAGGATAATGTCCGAGATAAAAAAACATTAATGTCATCCATATTCATGGGCGCTGTCTTTATGCCTATCATGTTTGTAGTTATGATAAATTTTGTAGTTGGGATGCAAAAGGATAAAGCAGAATCTCAATTAGAAATGGCCATTCAAGGAGCGAATAATGCCCAAAGTTTCATCAGTTTTATTAAAACCAAAGGTGTAAAGATTAATGAATTTTCTGGTGATGCAAGAAAGGCCATAGAAAACAAAGATGAAGAAGCTGTTATCATTATTCCAGAAGGTTTTTCAGAAAAATTTTCACGTGGGATTCCTGCCAAAATTGAAATTTATTATGATGCAACAGCAAAAGGCTCTACAAATGTGACTCAGCGCCGCATAAAAGCATTGATCAATGAATATTCAACAACTATTGGTATGACAAGACTGCAGTTGCGCGGAATAAGTCCTTTGTTATTGAAAGCCATTGTTGTAGAAAATCATGATGTTTCAACATCACAGTCTAAGGGTGCAATGATGTTATCTTTCTTGCCCTATGCCTTAATATTGGGTTTATTTATTGGTAGTATGTATTTAGCCATTGACACCATGGCTGGCGAAAAAGAACGCAATTCATTAGAAGCCTTGTTGCTTAACCCTATTAAACGATCAAATTTATTAATTGGAAAACTTTTTGCAACCATTTCATTTGGATTAATAACAATGGTAATAACATTGATTACTTTCAAACTTGTCATGCCTTTTATGCCATTAGAAGAAATGGGAATGACAGTTAATTTAGGTTTTAAGAATATATCAATTTTAGTAATGGTGTTGGCTCCATTAGCCATTATGGCAGCTTCATTGCAAACAATCATTGCGACTTTTAGTAAATCATTTAAGGAAGCACAAACTTATGTTGGAATGTTGATGGTGATACCAATGATTCCAAGTATGGCTTTGATGTTTATGCCAGTTAAAGAGAAGCTATGGATGATGTTTACTCCAATAATGAGTCAAAATTTAATCATTAATCAAATCATGCGTGGAGAACCTGTTGAATCAATTTCTATTATTTTATCTATAGTTGGATCATTATTAACGGGGTTGATACTTGCACTTCTTGCGATAAAATTATATAACAGAGAAAGTTTATTGTTTTCTGATTAATTATGATTAATAAAATAGTGGTAGGTTTTCTTTTTGGGTTTGTAATCAATGCCGGTGCGGAATCTAAAATTTATAAGTATGTAGATGAAGATGGCACCATTCATTACACTGAGAAAAAGCCATTTGCTGACAGTAAGGAAGCTAAAATAAGGCCTATCACTATAGTTGAATCGAGTAAAACAGAGCCCAGTACTACACGCAGGCGATTAGAACATAAGGTCAAACAAGAAGCAGCAAAGGTTCCGAAATTCATTATGACATCACCGGCGCCAGGTTCTACGTTATGGGGCACCGGCGGTAATGTATTGGCCAGTGTTAATTCAGATGTGAATATTGCAAATAACCATAGAATCAAATTCTTTTTAGATGGCTCTCCACATGGCATGGTTAAATCTAACTCACAGCTTATTGCTGATGTGGTAAGAGGAGAGCATAAAATATACGCTCAATTAATTGATACTAATACCAGAGCAGTCATCAAAACCACTGAAGTCATCACTTTTTATTTAATGCAAAAATCAAAAAAGTAAATTCCCGGCCGCAAAAAACTAACTACAGACAAATTAGAATGAGGGCAGAAGAAAATTTGCGATCCGGGGTTAGAAATAAAAATTAGTAAGTACTCATTTGATGATTTTCTTTAGACAAAAACATCAAAAAAATCAGATTGTTGGTATCAGGAATAAAATATGTTGGTGCAATGTTGGGTAAAATGATTGAAATTCTCAATTCCAATTATTGACCTTTCAGGTTACAATCTAGCCTGATAAAATTGTCTGAGAATTAAATCCATGTATAAACGCATCACAATTGCAATAGCTTTGTTATTGCTTCCTATTTTAAGTATGGCGAGTATTGATGAGTCAATCAATAACTTTGTCCAGCCAATTTCTGATTTTGTTTTTTACTATATATTTTATCCAATCCCTTTACCAGGTGGTTCTATTCCATTTATTTTAGCTTGGTTGATTGTTGCAGCCACATTCTTTACTCTGTATTTTAAATTCATTAATTTACGTTCTTTTAAATTAGGCTATGACTTAATTAAAGGTCGGTATGACCAAAAAGGAGCACCAGGTGAGGTGACGCACTTTCAGGCCCTAGCCACAGCCGTTTCAGGAACTGTGGGCTTAGGAAATATTGCCGGTGTTGCAACTGCGGTTAGTTTGGGAGGAGCAGGTGCTACATTTTGGATGATTTTAGCTGGTTTTATTGGCATGTCTAGCAAATTTGTTGAATGTACATTGGGTGTGAAATACCGTGACATCTATCCTGATGGGACGGCTCATGGTGGACCAATGCGTTATCTATCTAAGGGATTTGCTGAACGAGGCATGGGAGGATTAGGAAAAGGTCTTGCTATTTTCTTTGCCATTATGTGTATTGGGGCTTCGTGGGGTGGTGGTAATATGTATCAAGTTAATCAGTCTTTAGAACAAGTTGTTGTAATGACAGGTGGAGCAGGTAGTTTTTTTGATCTACATGGGTGGGTCTTTGGTGTTATTGTGGCAATATTTGTTGCCGTATCTATTCTTGGAGGAATTAAGAGTATTGTCAAAGTGACCTCTAAATTAGTACCAATTATGGGTGTTATTTATATGGTAACGTGTTTATTCATTATCGCAGTTAACTACGATAATATTGGCTCTGCATTTAGTCAAATATTCGCAGGAGCATTTTCTCCAGAAGCAGGGTTAGGAGGTTTAGTTGGTGTTTTAATAGTTGGTTTTCAACGTGCTGGTTTTTCAAATGAAGCGGGCATTGGTTCAGCTTCAATTGCCCATTCTGCGGTAAAAACAAATCATCCTGTGACTGAAGGTTTGGTGGCGTTGTATGAACCTTTCATTGATACAGTAGTTGTTTGTACCATGACTGCGTTAGTCATAATTATAAGTGGAGTTAATGGAGTGGGTGTTGGAGCGAGTGGTGATGGCTTAACGGGTATAGCTTTAACTTCTTCAGCTTTTGAAACAGGTATTTCTTGGTTCCCTTATGTGTTGACATTTGCTGCTGTTTTGTTTGCTTTTTCAACCATGATTTCATGGTCTTATTACGGAATGAGAGCTTGGACTTTCTTGTTTGGTCATGGAACAATTCAAGAAAATTCATATAAGATCTTATTCCTTGTTTTCATAGTGGTTGGCTCGGCAGTAAATCTCGGAGCGGTATTAAGCTTCTCAGATGCCATGTTATTTGCTATGGCATTGCCAAACGTTATCGGCTTATATTTATTAGCTCCAGTTGTGAAAAGAGAATTGAATTCATTCATTGCTAAAATTAAGACAGGTGAAGTCAAAGCTAATTATTAATAGATTTAATTGGAATCATCTTTTGTTAAAAAGGCTCTTTATGAGCCTTTTTTTTTACTTTCTACTATTTAATCATTTTGGAAGTGGTAATGAAAAAGGTATTAAATCTAAAGGTGGTACTGTTAACAAGAAAGAATTTTGTAAGTTAATCATGTTTTTAGCTTGTTTAAGCTTAAAAAACTACAAAACATGAATATAACCAGTAAAATTGCCGGTTCGAATAAAATTAATGATTAGGATAAGTAAATGCGTAGTGATCTGTGTGGAAATGTAACAGAACAAAAG